>LNFM01003148.1_pt1 | contig 33098 bp, 34 predicted proteins | sample 596031 | NCBI WGS metagenome assembly LNFM01 (sample SAMN04254537, study PRJNA301005) | activated carbon metagenome | isolation source: dual media filters at the Ann Arbor, Michigan drinking water treatment plant | place: USA: Ann Arbor | reverse complement strand
ATTCAATGCCGATTTTGGAGTAGATGAATACTATTTTGAAAAGAAGTTTACACTGATTCAAAAAGTAAAAATAACCAATCCTAAAGTTGGTAAAATACTTCTAAACGTTGATTATCAAGTTTGTAAAGATGGTTGTATTAATGATAATAAAGATTTTAGTTTTGCTATTCCAGTAATAGAATCAGCAGAAGTAGTTACTCCAGCTGTAGATACAGCCAAAGTAGCACCAGCAACAACTGTTGACACTACTAAAACGGAAGTTAAAGCTGCCACAGAAACAGCAGCAAAAGTTGCACCTAAAAAAGAAGAGAAAAAAGGACTTTGGACTATATTTTTTCTAGCATTCTTAGGAGGATTTGCAGCATTATTAACTCCTTGCGTTTTCCCAATGATTCCTATGACGGTTAGTTTCTTTACTAAACAAAGTAAAACTCCAGCTCAAGGAAAGCGAAATGCTATTATTTATGGTATTTCAATTATTGCAATTTATGTTGTTTTAGGATTAGCTGTTACAGGTATTTTTGGAGCCGATGCTTTGAATGCGCTTTCGACCAATGTTTGGTTTAATATTATTTTCTTTGTGCTATTAGTTGTATTTGCTACTTCATTTTTGGGTGCATTCGAAATCATGTTGCCTAATTCATGGGCAAATAAAGTAGATAGACAAGCTGACAGAGGAGGAATTGTTGGAATTTTATTCATGGCATTAGCTTTGGCAATAGTTTCGTTCTCTTGTACTGGACCAATTGTTGGAACTCTTTTGGTAGAATCTGCTTCTAAAGGAGGTATTGCGCCAATTATTGGGATGTTAGGATTTTCATCAGCTTTGGCTTTACCTTTTATGCTTTTTGCTATGTTTCCGGGTTGGATGCACTCGCTACCAAAATCTGGAGGATGGTTGAATACGGTAAAAGTATCCTTAGGATTTTTAGAATTAGCTTTGGCATTCAAATTTTTATCAAATGCTGATTTAGTATTGCAATTGCATTATTTTGAAAGAGAAACATTCTTAGCAATTTGGATTGCTATTTTTGGAACTTGGGCTTTCTATTTATTTGGAAAAATTACATTGCCTCACGATTCACCAATAACTCATATTTCTGTAGGACGATTAGGATTGGCTTTAACAGTATTAGCTTTTACCATTTATATGATTCCAGGTCTTTGGGGTGCACCATTAAAATTAATCAGTGCATTTCCACCACCAGAAACTTATAGTGAAAGTCCGAATGGAGTGGGAGGTTCTTCTAATGGTACTGGAGAAAAATTACCAGAAGGAGCTGAACTTGGTCCGCATGGTATTGTAGTTTTTACAGATTATGAAGAAGGAATGGCTTATGCTAATAAAGTAAAGAAACCAGCATTATTAGATTTCACAGGACATGCTTGTGTGAATTGTAGAAAAATGGAAAACAATGTTTGGTCGGAAGAAAAAGTTTTGAAAATACTAAAGAACGATGTTGTTGTAATTTCGTTATTTGCCGATGATAAACGTCCGTTGCCAAAAGAAGAGCAATTTGTTTCTAAATCCACAGGAGCAGAAATTGAAACAATTGGAGATAAATGGACTGATTTTATGATAACTAAATACAACACTAATACGCAACCATTATACGTATTGGTTGACAATAAAGGTAATAATTTGAATAAGGTAACACCAACTACAAGTTATGATCCTGATGTTGCTTTGTATGAGAATTGGTTGAAACAAGGAATTGTAAATTTTAAAAAATAATAAAAAATCCCATCTTTATTTAGATGGGGTTTTTTATTATTACGCTTTCTTTGTCTTAGTTGACGTTTTAGATTTCTCTAATTCTTTTCTTGCTTTTTCTAGTTCCTCTTTTGCTTTGATCATTTCCTCTTTGGCTTTTAACATTTCTTCTTTAGTATTGTCTAAATCTTTTGAAGAACCACCAAACGAAGATTTCATTTCTTCCATTTGCTTTTTGAAGTTTTCTAAACCTTCATTGCTTCTGAAATCAAATTGCTTTTCGCCTAGATTATTTCCAAAACCATCATTGAATTCAAATTTGTGGTTCTTTTTGATTTCTTCTATTTCTTCTGTAGAATAATCGTCAGCGCCTTCAATAACTTCACCATCTTCAATTACTAAAGGTTTTCTACCATCTTTTTGAATTTGAATACGTGATTTAGATTTACTCATTCCATCACCATCATTTGGAAAACTAAAACTATACGATTGAGAATTCTTGTCTCCACCAAAATTGAAACGTTTCATAATGTCATCTGCGCCTGCAAAACCTCCCATCATAGGGTTTCCGGAAAAGAAGTCATTTCCGTTTGAAGGTTCACCAAATCCAACGGTATCTCCTTGTTTGAAGAATTTGATGGTTGCAATTGGGTTAGCATTATCCAATTCCATTTTGCCTTTATTTCCTTTTCTATCGGAATATTCTACTTTAATAGCAGTAATTTCTTCCTTGCTGTTTCGTTTTACACTAGAATATTTAATAGTAATACCATTTTTAGCCAAAGCTTTAATGTCGTCTTTCATTTCGCTTTCTGGTGTATTCTTGTTCCAAGTCATTACAATGTCATCACTATTGGCTTGATTGTTCCAAGTAAACGGATTTTGTTGTGCATAAGTCACATTCTCAATAAAAAGAAACGCAACTAAAGCAGGAAATACAAAAGCAAAGTTTCTAAATTGTGTTTTCATAAGATTTGTTATTTTATTTATTGATTGATAAAATTCTAAAAACAAATTTATAAAGTTGTCTATTTCAACGGATATAGATTTACAATTTTTTAACTTTTTTAAGTTAGATTTGGAAAAATTAATTTTTGTAAATGATTTCGTCATCACCTTCTTTAATTCCGAAATCCCAATTTGCATTATTTGTATTATCAACAAACATTATTATTGATTTTATTGGATTTGTTCTATCAATATTTAGTTTTTGAACTCTTCCATCTTTGGATTTCATTATAATGTTTATTGCAATTATTTTGTTGTTTTTGTTTCTTTTTATATTTGAAACTTCCGTAGTAATGTTTTGCTCTTTGAACTGATCTGACATTGAATACCAACCTTTATCAGGATCATTGGAGTCTAATATAACCTCTAGAGCAATGATTTTTTCATTATCTGAGTTTTTATTAGTGGTGTTTTCTTCTTCAACTTTTGTTTCTTCATCAAATAAAATTCCAACAGTAGGGCTTTTAATTGTTTTTACTTCATAATAATATTTCTTAAGATTTGCTTTTTGATTGTATTTTTTTTCAAATTCAGTTGCAGTTATTTCTTTCATTTCTCCAATTTCTTCATCCATAGGTAATTTGACTTTCTCAGTTTTACCATTGATTTTTCCATTAATGATTAAAACGACATCTTTTCCATTTTTCATCATATTATCCATCGTCCAAAAGTTGTCTTTTGGTTTATTTTCCTTGATTAGAATGTCTTCAACAGTTTTGGAATCAATATCTTCAAATCCATACGCCAAATCATCAACTTCATCACTATTGATGTAAATTTTAATATTATTTATTCCTTTATCCGATTTACGCTCCATTACACGATTATACGTTTTACCAAAATCAAATTCTAATTTAATTTCTATAATTTCATCATTACTATTTCGTTTTACGTTTGATATTGTTAGTTTTTGCTTTTCATCTGAAAATATTTTTTCAAAAGCTTTAATTTCTTGGTCAGTTGTGTTTTTGGTTATTATAGAAGAATACTTTGAAGAAACAGCATAATTATACTCAGGAACTTCTTTAGTTTTGTTTTCTTTTGTTTGAGCCACGACTTTTATTTGAAATAAAAATACGAAAGCAATAACTACAGGAAGAATTAATGTGTACTTCCAAATACTTCTCTTGTTGGATTGATTTTTGTTTAACATAATGATTCGTTTTTTGATTAATGATTGATAAAAATGATTGGTGATGGGTAAGCAGTTTTGATGAGAAACTACCTTTAAAAGTGCCATTTGATAACACTTTTTGTCTTCTATATTTTGTATTGCTTTGCTATCGGCAATGTATTCTAAATTCTGAATAATGGCTTTTTGATACAACCATATTAATGGATTGAACCAAAAGACAATGGTGAATAATTTTGCCACCAAAACATCAATGGAATGTTTTTCTTGGCTGTGAATTTTCTCATGCAATAAGATACTTTCTAATTCTTCTTGCGAGTAAAGACTTGAATTAAATACGATATAATTAAAGAAGGAGAAAGGTGCTATATCTTGATCTATATTGATATAAGATAAGTCTTCTTGCTTCTGAATGGTTTGCTTTCTCAACAGTTTTACAAGTGAAAACAAATCAATAATGACTTTAATAATTAAGATTGTTGCAACAATACCGTAGACAATAAACAAGATTTGAAGCCAGTCAAAACTTTCCGTTGGAATTGGTGTTGCTTTGTCAATGATTATGGGTAAATCATTATTTTCTGGAGAAATTGGCAAAGTAATTTTCGGACTTTCAACATAAACAATTTTCTTAATGAAAAATAAAGGCAATAGGATGGAAGTAGCCAAACCTGAAAGTAAAAACCAACGATTGCTAGTAAAAAAAGTCTCTTTTCGCAACAAAAAATGATAAGCAAGAAAGAAGGTAGCCAACAATCCGCTTGATTTTAATAAGTAAGTTACAATTTCTTCCATGGTTTTACTTTTTTAATTTCGTACTTCGTATTTTGTACTTCGTACTTTGAACTATTTTCTTTTCTCAATAATCTCCAAAATCTCACGCAATTCGTCAGCCGAAATTTTTTCTTCTTCAGCAAAAAACGAAACCATATTTTTATATGAATTATTAAAATAGTTTTCAATTGCCGTATTCATAAATTCTTTACGATAGTCTTCTAAAGCAATAATTGGAAAATATTGGTGCGTGTTTCCATAAGCATTGTGACTTACATATCCTTTTTCTTCCAAATTTCTGATGATGGTAGAAAGTGTGTTGTAATGCGGTTGTTCGTCAATTATTTCCGCCATAACTTCTTTTACAAAAGCTTTTTTTAGCTTCCATAAAATGTGCATGATTTCTTCTTCTTTATTTGTTAACTTTTGCATGATGATTATTTTATAAGACAAACATATAACTATATTTTTAGTTACACAACTATTTTTATAGTTAATTAACTAAATTTAACGTTTGAATATTTAAAAATGATATGAAAACGTCTTCGACAGGTTCAGACAGGCAGTTGTTTATTAATTGTATTTACTTTGATAACGCGATGCGTATTTCAATATTTTATTGATAACCTATTGTCAAACTGAGCTTGTTGTCGAAGTCTTTTTTGCAGGAATTTAAAAAATCAGTAATAATCCGTTGAATCAGTGGCAAAAAAAATGTAGTACTTTTGCGCAAACAAGAATTTAATTCATGTCAATTAAAACATACAACAAAACCAATTTTCACAAACACACTTTTTGTATTTTCAAAGAAGTCGATGTAGATGCAATTGAAGATTTGAAACTAAATTACAAAAGCAAATCGGGTAGTTGTTATTATTTTGTCGAAAATGGAGTCTATCGTTTATCCAATCATTGGAGTAGAGTAGCCAATTGTAAATGGAGATTGGTTAAAAATTCTGCTGTCACACTGAGCGCAGTCGAAGTGCCAAATTCCAATAGAACCAAACTCGGTTACGCTAATTGGTCTGATTTTTATTCCGATAATGATGTAGATAAAATGTATTTTCTTGAAGCTGATTATGAGTCTAAAACGGTGAATTTTTATCACAAACAAAGTTCAAATTATTCTTCCGATAAAGTTTTAAGATCATCCTCAGAAACAACAAAATTAATTAAGCAAATACGCACTTTATTTGAAGAAACTGCTTGGGCAAAGTATCTAAACTATGAAAATATTGATGTTTTAAGAAAAGAAATCATTGAGGAAATGATTACTACAAATCAAACTTTTCAAGAAATAAGAAGAAGGTTTTTAGGATAATTAAAAATTATTAATTATTGATTTTCAACTTTTAATTTTTCCTTTGCTACTAGTTGCATCACCCAATAACCGGCAGCAGTTCCGATTAATCCCAGAATTCCCATGAACAACCAGTTCATTTGGTATCCATAGGCAGCAACAACACCCATTCCGATTTTGGCACTCAAAATATGTGCAGCACTAAAACTCATGGTGAAAATGGCCATATAACGACCTTCATGACCTCTGGGCGCACGACTAATTGCAAATGAATTGGAGAATGGAAAAGCAAACATTTCAGCTACCGTCATAAATAACATCATAATGATTAATATTCCAGCCCAAAAGTTGATTAAAAGTAAGAACAAACTAATTGTCATTAAGAAACAACCAATGGTTACTATTTTTACTTTGTCTAATTTATTTCTTTCGATATAACTCACGATTGGCATTTCTAAAAAGAAAACTAAAACACCATTCAGTGTTAGCAATAAACCAGTTTGCAATTCATTTAAATTAAACTGTTTTTTATGATATAATGGGATCGTGGTAAACAATTGAAAAAACAAAACGCCAGTGATGACACACATAAATAAGAAAATCCAAAATGGTCTGTCTTTAAAAACAGATTCTCGATTTGCTTCTAAAAGAGCTTTAGCTTCTTTAGATTCTGCAGGTTTCTTCTTTTCTTTTACTAACATCCAAAAGATTAAAATTGCGATAATACAAGTAGCACCATCTGCCCAAAAAAGTCCTTTGTAACCAATGTTCATAATAATTAATCCGCCCAAAGCAGGTCCGGCTGCAAATCCGAGATTGATTGCAAGACGAACTAATGTCAAGGCACGCGTTCTGTTTTCAGGTTTGGCATACGCGCCAATAGAAACAAACATAGCAGGACGAAACATATCGGCAACCACCATAATTGAAAATACAGCAATACAAAGTCCGATATAGCTTGTAATATATTGTAAACCAAAGAACATCAATCCGCTAACAAACAAACTGAAAATCATTATTTTATAAAATCCGATTTTATCCGACAATTTTCCGCCAAGCCATGAGCCTAACATAGAACCTAATCCGAAACAAACCAAAATGTTTCCAATTTGTAATTCAGAAAAATGTAAATCTTCATACAAATATTTTGATAAAAACGGTAAAACCATCGTTCCAGCACGATTTATAAAGGTTATCAAAGTAAGTATCCAAACTTCTCTTCGAAACCCTCTAAAATTATCGATATACTTGCGGAAAGCGTTTTTAAACATGAATCATTCGTTATTTTACAAAGGTATAAAACTTTGTGGCTTTGCGCCTTTGTGGTATAACATCTTTTGAACTATTTTTGTAAAAATTATTCTGATGCAAAAGTTATTCACTTTCCTTCTTATTTTTTGTTTTTTGGTATCAAACGCTCAAGATAAAACAGCTGAAACTTCTAAAGAGTTTCAAGAAAATCTTAATTTGGACTATGCCGATAAAGAGAAAAGTCCATTAATGGAAGAAGATTTAAAAAGTTTTAAATCTTTAGATTTCTTTCCAATAAGTGATAAATATATCGTTGCAGCAACTTTTGTAAGAACGAAGAAAGAGAAAGTTTTTAAAATGAAAACATCAACTGAACGATTGCCTTTGTATAAAAAATACGGAGAATTACATTTTAAAATTGATGGAGTTGATTGCAAGTTGAATGTCTATCAAAATATTGATTTAATTAAAAAACCAGGTTTTGATGATTATTTATTTCTACCATTTTCCGATTTGACTTCGGGAAAAGAGAGCTACATTGGTGGTCGCTATGTAGATTTAAGAATTCAAAAAGGCAAACTTTGGACGATTGATTTCAATAAAGCTTACAATCCTTATTGTGCTTATAATCATAAATATTCATGTCCGATTGTTCCTTTAGAAAATGATTTGAATGTGGAGATTTTAGCAGGAGTAAAGAAGTTTCATGACTAATGAAGTATTTCAATTTACATACGCACAAATTCACAAATTCATCTGATATTTTAGAATTGGTAAATCAATATCCTTGGGAATTTGATGCCACCATTCCAAACTATTCTATCGGAATTCATCCATGGTATATTGATGAAAATCGTTTAGAAAATGACATGAAAACTATTGAAGAAAAACTTCAATTAAAGGAATGTTTAGCTCTAGGTGAATGTGGATTAGACAAGCGAATTGAAATTCCGTTAGCATTACAAATTGAGGTTTTTGAAAAGCAAATTGAATTGGCAGAAAAATATCAAAAACCTTTAGTTTTGCACTTAGTTGCAGCTTTTGATGAATTGATTGAAATTAAAAAGCGATTGAAAATAAATGTTCCGATTGTAATTCACGGATTTTCTAAAAAGGAACAAGTTGCAAAGCAATTGATAGACAACGGATTCTATCTTTCTTTTGGGAAATATTTATTAAGAAATCCCGACTTGGAAACTGTTTTTAAATCTGTTCCTAATGATAGATTTTTCCTCGAAACAGATACTATCGAAGAAACCTTAGATGAAGTTTATATTTTAGCAGCAAAATACAAAAACATAAAAATTGAAGATTTGATTGAAATTTTGAATGTAAATTTTAATACGGTTTTCAAACAAACTTAAACTTTTAAACCTTAAACAATTTAAACTAAAAAAGAATGGCAAAGTGGCAAGAAAGAGCAGAATTACTATTCAAAGCAGAAGGTATAAATAATTTGAAAAACGCTAATGTTTTAGTTGTGGGACTTGGCGGAGTTGGTTCTTTTGCAGCCGAGTTTTTAGCTCGTGCAGGCGTTGGAAAAATGACAATCGTTGATGGCGATGTTGTTGATATAACTAATATTAATAGACAATTACCAGCCTTACATTCAACGGTTGGTTTGCCTAAAGTAGAATTAATGGCATCAAGATTATTGGATATTAATCCTGAATTACAATTAACTTCAATAAAAGAGTTCTTATCTCCAGAAAGAGCAACAGAAATAGTAACTCCTGACTTTGATTATGTTCTTGATTGTATCGATAGTATTACTCCAAAATTGAATATGATTGTTTCTGCCAAACGAAAAGGTGTAAAAGTAATTAGTAATATGGGCGCTGGTGGAAAATATGAAGCTTCAAAAGTAAGAGTCACTGATATTAGTAAAACAAATTATTGTCCATTAGCAAAAGTAGTTCGTAAGCGACTTAAAAAAGAAGGAATTTCTAAAGGTATAAAAGTAGTTTATTCTTATGAATGTCCAGATGAAAGCAGTTTGAAGATGACAGATGGAACTAATTTTAAAAAATCCTTTTATGGAACAAACAGTTGGATGCCATGTCTTTTTGGACTTCATGCTGCCGAAACTGTAGTGAAATATTTGATAAAAAAAGAGTTGTAAAATTGTATACTGTAAATTGTATACTGAACAAAGCATTATACAATATACAACTTTACAATATACAATAAAAAAACATGATAAAAACAGTAATTTTCGATATGGATGGCGTAATTGTAGACACAGAACCTGTGCATCATTATGCTTATAACGAACATTTTAAACAATTGAATATAGAAATTACTCCAGAAATCTATGCATCCTTTACAGGAAATTCAACCAAAAATATCTTTGAAAAATTGAAAGCACATTTTAATTTGGAGCAAGATGTTCAAACACTTGTAGAAACCAAACGCAATTTATTCAATGATGCTTTCGATAAAAAGGAAGATTTATATTTATTGGATGGAGTGGAGGAATTGATAAAAGAATTGCATCAAAATGGAATGCAATTGGTTTTAGCATCTTCATCGGCAAAAGTTACTATAAATAGGATTTTCAATCGATTTGATTTGCATCAATATTTCACACATATTGTATCAGGAGAAGATTTTCCGAAATCGAAACCACATCCAGCTATATTTGAACATGCTGCTTTTTTATCAGAAACACCAAGAGAAAATTGCATTGTAATTGAAGATAGCACCAACGGAATTTTAGCTGCAAAATCTGCCGGTATTTATTGTATTGGTTATGATAGCGTCAATTCAAAAATGCAAGATTATTCTAAAGCAGATGAAGTGATTAGCAATTTTAATGAGTTGAGTTTTGAGAGAATTAGAATGATTTCTATTTAGAATTCATTATCAGATAAAATACTAACCCACAGCATCTTTATAAACTCTTAGACATCTTTCTCTAGCTTCTTTATGATCAACAATTGGACTAGGATAATACTGAGTTTCTAATTCAGGAATCCATTTTTTGATATATTTTAAGTCTTTATCAAATTTTTTGATTTGCTCTGTTGGATTAAAAATTCTAAAATATGGTGCAGCATCAACACCACTTCCTGCTGCCCATTGCCAATTACCAACATTACTTGCTTGTTCGTAATCTAAAAGTTTTGTTGCAAAATAGGTTTCACCCCAACGCCAATCTATCAATAAGTGTTTGCACAGAAAACTAGCCACAATCATTCTCACTCGATTGTGCATGTGACCAGTTGCGTTTAGCTCTCGCATTCCAGCATCAACAAACGGATAGCCGGTTTTTCCTTCACACCATTTTTTAAATAAAACTTCGTTGTTTTCCCATTTAACTTCATCATATTTTGGTCGGAAACTTGATTTGTTTGTATGAGGAAAATGCCATAAAATTTGCATAAAAAATTCTCTCCAAATCAATTCTTTTAAAAAGGTTTCGTTTTTACTTAGCAAAGCTTTAGTAACCATTTTTCTGATAGAAACTGCTCCAAATCTGAGATAAATTCCTAGATAAGAAGTTTTGTTTAAAGCAGGAAAATTGCGTGTTGCTTCGTAATTATCGATTAAGTTATTTGAAATATCAAAAGAAGAAACTTTTATTGGTGAAGTTTCAAAACCAATGTCAGCTAAACTCAAAAAAGGATAGGAGTGAACTGTAATTTTCTCCAAAAAATCTTCTGAATTATAATTGATTAATTGGATTTTTTTGAAGTTTTCTTTCCACTTATTCGAATATGGAGTGTAAACAACATAAGGAGTTCCATCGTCTTTTACAACTTCGCTTTTTTCAAAAATAACTTGGTCTTTGCTAGTTTTGAAGTCAATATTATGTTCTTTAAAAAGATGATACAAATCTAAGTCACGCTTACGAGCATAAGGTTCGTAATCATGATTGGTAAAAACTGATTTGATATCATTTTCAGAAATCAACTTTTGATATACTTCCAATGGAGTTCCATGAAAAACAGCTAACGATTTGCCGATTTCCTTCAGTTGGCTTTGGATGTTTTCTAACTGCTGATGAATAAAAGTTACACGAGCATCGTCTTTTGGAAGTTGAGAAAGTATGGCTTCATCAAAGATGAAAATTGGCAGCACTTCTTCACCACTATTTAAAGCATGAAAAAGTCCAACATTATCGTCTAATCGTAAATCTCTTCTAAACCAAAATATGTTCATTCGAATGTTTATTGTTGCTAGTTTATTGTTATCCGTTAACTAATAAAGTTGACATTCCACCATCTACATGGAAGATTTGTCCGGAAATCCAACTGCTTTTTTCACTTAATAAAAAACTTGCCATTTGAGCCATATCTTCAGAGGTTCCAACTCTTTTTAAAGGATGACGTTGTGCTGATTTTTCTTTTTTATCATCGTTACTCAAAAACTTTTCAGCCAATGGCGTATCTGTTAATGAAGGTGCAATTACATTGACTCTAATTTTTGGAGCATATTCTGCTGCTAATGCTTTTGCAAATCCTTCAATAGCACCTTTTGCGGCTGCAACACTTGTGTGAAAAGGCATTCCCATGCTAGCTGCAACTGAACTAAAAAGAACAATACTAGATTGATTGGATGCTGTCAAATTTGGCAAAACCGATTGGATTACTTTCACCAAACTTATAAAATTTATTTGTAAATCTTGTTCAAATGCTTCAGGTTTTAATCCACGAAATGGTCGTAAATTTATGCTTCCAGGACAATATACTAAACCATCAATTACTTCTGGTAGTTTAGAGGTGTCTAAAGTATCAGTTGTAGCATCAAATGGAATGTGCGTCACATGCATTTCTGCTATTTCTGCATTGGTTCTTGAAGCTACAAAAACCTTATTTTCATATTGTAATTCTTTTGCTATGGCTAATCCAATTCCGTAAGAACCGCCAATTAGTAGTATATTTTTCATAATTATAATTTTGGAATTTGGAATTCATTATTTGGAATTTACACTGTCAAATTCTCCGAACATTTCAATTAATTTTTTTCTTCTGTATTCAAATATTTCATCAAGCTTTGGTTTAACCAAAAACGGATGAACAAGTTGACCCAAAATTCCCATTGGAACTTTATAATCAACAATATCTTCCATTTCAACACCACCTGGAATTTCTTTAATAAAATGTTTGTGATGCCATAAAGAGTAAGGACCAAAACGTTGTTCGTCTACAAAATACTGTTTGTCAACTACATGAGTGATTTCGGTTACCCATTTTGCAGGAATTCCTAAAACAGGTGTTACTATATATTGAATAATTTGTCCAGGAAACATTGGTCTGTCTGCACCAGAAAGGATTTTAAAACCCATATATTCAGGAGTTATTTTCTGTAAATTTTTTGGATCTGATAAAAGCGCCCAAGCTTCATCAATTGAAATAGGAAGATTTTGTTTGGTATGTAATCTGTAAATTTTCATCTAAATTGTACTTTTAATTCGTTGTAAAGGTAATAAATGTTTAACTATTTAAAATATTTGTTAAACAAAAATAACATCATTTAAGTTTAAATTAACATTTGAAGCCGATACAATTTGTAATTTTGGAACTCTAAAACAAATAACATGAAAAAAATATTTCTTTTATTGGCAATTGCGATTGCTAATTTTGCTGTAGAAGCTCAGGTGAAAACACCACAACCAAGTCCGAAATCTGTTTTAAATCAAGTAGTTGGACTTACAGATGTAACTGTAGAATATTCTCGTCCTAGTGCAAAAGGAAGAGTAGTATTTGGTGATTTAGTTCCTTTTGGAAAATTATGGAGAACAGGTGCGAATGCTAATTCAACAGTTTCTTTTAGTGAAGATGTAGTTATAAATGGAACAACCGTTAAAAAAGGGAAGTATGCTATTTTCACTTTACCAAAAGCTGATATGTGGGAAATCATCCTTTACACAACTACAGATAATTGGGGTTTACCTGAAAATTATGATGTAAATAAAGTGGCAGTAAGTTTAAATGTTGACCCAGTTGTATTGAACAATAATGTTGAAACTTTTACAATTGGAATTAATAATTTAACCAATGATAGCGCAACTTTAGACATTTCATGGGAAAAAACTATGGTTTCAATGAAATTTGAAGTACCAACTCAAAAAGCGGCAATGGCAAGTATTGCTAAAGTTTTGGCTGGACCAACTGCTGGAGATTACTTTTCATCAGCTCAATACTACTACCAATCTAATGGTGATTTGAATAAAGCTTTAGAATATGTTAACAAAGCTGTATCTATGGTAAAACCAGGAGAAGAAGCTCCTTATTGGCATTTACGTTTAAAATCATTAATTCAAGGAAAACTTGGTGATAAAAAAGGTGCTATTGAAACGGCAAAATTATCGTTAGCTGGTGCTGAAAAAGATGGTAATGAAGATTACGTTAAAATGAATAACGACAGTATAAAAGAATGGAGTAAAAAATAATTTACTTTTAATATTCAAAAAACGTCCCAAGAAATTGGGACGTTTTTTTATGCGGTGATTTCTGTAGAAGTATTCTTCTCTTTGAGAATTACTTGTGAAAGCATAGACAGCAGAATTGTAAGCAATGCACCTATAAAGTTAAGCCATAAGAAACTCACTACATCTAAATAGTATATGTAGAAAATTGTTAACTGACTTATAACAGCACTCCAAAAAATAGCTCTTGCTTTGACAAATTTGATGTAAAATCCAACTAAAAATATTCCTAAAACGGTACCATAAAAAATGGAACCTACTATGTTTACTAATTGGATTAAGTTTTCAAATAATGTTCCGATACAGGCAAAAAGTATAGCAACAACACCCCAAAGTAGAGTAAAATATTTTGTGGCATTAACATAGTGCTTTTCAGATTTTTCACCTTTTACATTACGTTTGTATAAATCGATAGCAGTGGTTGAAGCCAATGCAGTTAGTCCAGAAGCAGAAGAAGACATGGCTGCAGATAAAATTACAGCAAGTAATAATCCAATAAGTCCTTTTGGTAAATAATTAAGAATGAAATAAAGGAAAACATAATCTTTATCGTTTGTTTCAGCTTTTGGGTCGGCTTTGGCAATTAAGTCTTTGGCTTGGTCGCGTAGATCTTTCTCTTTTCCAGAAATTGCAACTAATTTGCTTCTCAAAATTGGGTTGTCATAATTTTGATTCAAATGATCCATATAAAGAAGATTGTATTCCTTTTTCTCTTCTGTAAGTGCTTTTAGTTGGGTTTCTAAACCATGATATTGATTAGCATATTCTGATTTTTCAATGGCTATTTTATTAACTGGATTAAAATTAAGTGGTACATCATTGAATTGAAAAAACACGAAAACCATTACTCCAGTGAGCAAAATGAAGAATTGCATTGGTACTTTTAGAAATCCATTCATAATTAAACCTTTCTGACTTTCTCTATCTGATTTTCCAGATAAATAGCGTCCAACTTGCGATTGGTCGGTTCCAAAATAGGATAACATTAGAAAGAAACCTCCTGTAATTCCACTCCAAAAAGTATAACGAGTTTCTGGGTCAAATGAGAAATCTACAATATTCATTTTGTCATTTGCTCCAGCAATATGCATTGCATTACTGAAAGTCATTTCGTTGGGTAACATGTGTAAGATTAGATAGAACGTAATGAACATTCCGCTCATGATGACAAACATTTGTTGTTTTTGAGTTACGTTAACCGCTTTAGTTCCTCCAGAAAAAGTGTAGATTATTACTAAAATTCCGATGATGATATTTAGTAAAGTTAGGTTCCAACCCAATAATGTTGATAGAATAATTGCTGGAGCATAAATAGTCAAACCAGTTCCTAAACCGCGTTGAATAAGAAATAGGATAGAAGCCAAGGAACGCGTTTTTAAATCGAATCGTTGTTCTAAATATTCATAAGCAGTAAATACTTTTAATCGATGGTAAATTGGTATAAATGTGAAACATATTACTACCATTGCAATAGGTAAACCGAAGTAGAATTGCACGAAACCCATTCCGTCATGATAGGCTTGACCCGGTGTTGATAGAAAAGTGATGGCACTTGCTTGGGTTGCCATGACAGAAAGACCAACGGTCCACCAATTGGTTTGTTTATTTCCTAAAATATAATCTTCTACGTTTTTACTTCCTTTGGTTTTGTATACTCCATATATTACAATAAATAAGAGTGTAGCCGAAAGAATTATCCAGTCTATCTTTTGCATATTACGAGAAGATTTGCATTAGCATAAAAAAAATAATGATATAAATAGCGTTCATTACTAAAAGCCAAGTATAATTATTACTCCATTTATTATGTTTTTTTGGTTCCATAGTTATTTTCCGATTGCAATCATGTTAGCTAATAATCTAAACGCACCAGGAACGCCTTCTGGCAATTCTCTAAAGAAACTAATTCCGGTGTAAATGTAATTTCCTTTACCATATTTTGCTACTAAAATAGCACCGTCTTTGGCTTTTTCACCTTTATCATTAGAAGAAATTATTGGCGTAAAATTGGCATCCCATTCACTTGGATAATATAAACCTTGTTCTTGTTTCCAACCTTTAAAATCCTCGGATGTTATTTTGTTTGGTGTATTCAAAATAGGATGATTTGGGTTCAAAAATCGTACTTCTGCATTTTCTTCAGTAACTCTATCTCTTGAAATTTTTAACGGAAATGGTGCAATTTCTTTGGTAACCAAATCGTCAAGAGTATTGTATTGCACAATCATAGTTTTACCATTTTTAACAAAATCAAAAAGAATATTTTGTTTGAAACCTAGTGCAGTAACTACATTATAAGCACGAATTCCAGTCATAACTACATCGAAATTTTGAAGTTTTTCATTAGTAATGTCCTCAGGTTTTATAATGGAAACCTCGTATCCCATTTGCATCAAACTTTTCGGAACTTCATCGCCTGCTCCCATGATGTAAGCAATTTTTTCACCTTTAGTTTTGATGTTCAATTTAATCGCATTTGCTTCAGCAGGTTTTAAAACCATTTGCTTGTAAATGTGTGGATAATTGATGTCTATTTTTTCTTTATCATAAGTTTGTCCATCAATTGTAATGATGCTTTTTAAAGTTACATCTGATGCTTCTTTAGATGGAGTTACATTGAAAACTGCTAATTGCTCTTCACCTTTTTTGGTCAATGTAAATGGAATTGAAGATGGCGAAACTATCCAATTTTGTGGAACTTCTAGTTTTACCGAACCCGATATGTTTTCTTTACCAGCTTTTATTTTTACAACAACAGCTTTTTCTTTATTGTTCGGAAAAATATAAACTTTCTCTTGAATAGAAGATGTGGCAACCGGAACAATATCAAGTGGTTGATAGACTTCTCCTTTTACATCGTCGTTGTATTTGTAGACTATATTTTTTTCAAAAGGAATTGTAACTCCATTAATTTCAATTAAAAAAGTTTCAGAAATCCTAGAAATAACATCAGGTTTACCAATATTTCTTTGGTCATTAACAACATACATTCCTTCAGTCCCTTTTTCGTTTAAATAATATGGATTTGTGTATGGATCGTTGTTTTCCATTTCCATTTCAATATTGTTATTAACTACTTTATTAAATGGAAGCTCAATTTTTTTAGAATTATCGATACTAGAAATCCAATTCATTTTTACAGAACTTCTATTGATAACTTCTTGTTTTACTTTAGTTTTACTTCCTAAAGCAACTTCTTGAACATCTGCAACTGCTTCCAAATATAAACCTGCACAAGCAGCAATTATCTTTTTAATTTCTTCCGATTTTATAGTTTTCCAATGATTGTCTTCTAATTTTTGAATTAAATCATAGGCTTTTACCAATTCTGCTATACTTGTTTCAGGATTTTTGAAATCGAAATCCTTTTGTACATTTTCTAAAATAGTTCCAATAGCATTTCCACCTTTTACACGATTCCAAGTGGTGTCAATTCCTTCAAATAAATTGGTTTTATCATTCAATGATTCACCTTTTAGAAATTCTAAATATTCGTCTTCTTCGCCACGAGTTCCGGTATTTCCGAAACCTTGTGATTGATGACAACTTCTACTTAAAGCTGCAATTTCTTGGTTTGACTTTCCAAATTGCTCGTAATAAACACCAATTTGCAATTTACTTAAATTGGTTTTATCAGCTTTTTCAAATTTTTCTTTACTTCCGTAAAACCACCACGATGTATTGAAAAAAATACGTTTTGGTTGCCAAGTACTGACATATTGCAACTGATTTGGAAAAATAGATTTATCATTAGTTTTATCAAAAGCTTCCAAACTCAACATTGCAGAAGCTGTGTGATGACCATGCGTAGTTCCTGGTGAACGATGGTCAAAACGATTAATAATTACATCGGGTTGGAATTTTCTAATTGCCCAAATTACGTCACTTAATACTTGTTCTTTATCCCAAATTTGTAAAGTTTCATCAGGAGTTTTAGAATAACCAAAATCGTTGGCACGAGAGAATAATTGTTCGCCACCATCAATTTTACGAGCTTCAATAAGTTCTTGCGTTCTAATAACTCCAAGCAATTCGCGTAGTTCAGGACCAATTAAGTTTTGTCCGCCATCGCCACGAGTTAAAGAAAGATATCCTGTACTAGCATTTTTTTCGTTTGATAAATAGGAAATTAAACGCGTATTTTCATCATCAGGATGTGCAGCGACATATAAAACTGAACCTAAGAAATTTAGTTTTTCAATTTGATGATAAATCTCTACAGCATTAGGTTTTTGAGGTCGTTGTCCAAAAACAATGAAAGAGGAAAGAAGGAATAGAAAAGAGTAATATTTCTGCATTGTTTACTATTATTTTGCAATAGCATCAAATGTAGCAATAAATATAAAGTGAAGTTTTATTTTTTAAAAATTTGGAATTTCTTTAACAAAAAAAAGCAACATAATGAAACATTGCTTTTGATTTGATTTCTAATCTTTTTTGTTTTTTCCTTTTTTAGGATTCTTTTTTCGATCCTTATTTTTTTCCTTTTTCACAACATAAACTTTGGTTGAATGTGCTTTTTTAGGATATTTTATTTTATGATTTTTGTGAAACTTATATGGTGAAGTTCCTCTGTAATCTGTTAAATAAATAATATTTCCACCTCTCAAATTATAATTTCTATACCTGTAGGGTAATGAAGTTGCACGTATCCATTTCCCATTTTTTATGTAAATAAACCGAGCGGATGGGACATCATAATAAGCATCAATATCAGGCAAATAATAATATTGCGTTTCAACTCTATTTGCTGGTGCCCACTCAGGAGGAGTTCCAAAAGTAATTTTTACTTCGGTTTGACCTTGAATAGTACTAGTTGCAATAAGCAGTAAACTAAAAAGAAATAGTTTTAATTTCATCTTACTTATAGCAATAAAATTAATAACAGAACAATGATAATTATAGCACCAATTGATAGGTAAACGCCATTACCGGTTGATTTTAAAGTTTTTTTAATTGCTTTAACTTCTTTTCTAAGTTCTTTTTTTTCTGTAGAATTTAGATTGGACTTGTCCATTTTTTTAATTTCTTCCAATCTATTTAGTAGTAGTTTTACTTCAGCAGGGACTTCTTTTGGATTGCTTGATGATGTTGGAACTTTTTCATTAATTGCAAAAGAATTAGTTGGAAAGATGGTTACAGTTAGTAACAACATCATAGTGTAGAAAGTGAATTTTTTCATTTTGTTTCAATTTTAGTTAAACTTAATTTGTAAGTGTAAAATTGATAAATGATTTGTTCAAATGTGTTATATTATTTGTTGTAAATTTTACATAAATCACATTTTAATGTAATTATAAGTGACCTGAATTTTTATGCTGATTAATGTAATTTAATTGATGTTCTGCAACATAATTTCTAAATAGTTCCACCAAAGAATCATAATATTTTTCTAAGTTTTTTACATTAACTTTTGGGTTACTATCAATTGGAATTGTGATAGGCATTTCATTTAAGTACTTTGATAATTCAGGATAATTTTCTTGAATAACCATTGTAATTTTTAAAATTTTAGCATTGATCTCTTCTTCAGTTTCCATAAATTTTACGACTATTGGGAATTGTAAATTTACGCACTTTAATCCAAATAAGATGTTAAATAAGTATATACTTTTTCTGTAGGTAAACCAACGACATTAGTGTAAGAACCTTCAATTTTATGTATACCAATCAGACCAATCCATTCTTGAATTCCGTAGGCACCAGCTTTGTCAAATGGTTTGTAATTATCTAAATAGTAACGTATTGAATCATCAGATAATTCTCGAAAAGATACTTTTGTTATTTCAAAAATTGTTTCTGTTTTTGCATTGGTTTTAAAACAAACCGATGTAATTACTTCATGCGTTTGATTGGATAGAGATTTTAAAATTTGAAAAGCGTCGTCATAATCCTTTGGTTTGCCCAATGCTTTGTCGTTTAACCAAACTAAAGTATCACTCGTAATCAAGATTTCATTATCAGCTAATTCACCTTCAAACGCTTTTGCTTTTAGTTCGGCAAGATAATTTGTAATTTCCTCAGCTTTTAAATTATCAGGATAAATTTCTTCAATTTCTTTTAATCTAATCTCAAATTCTAAATCGAAATCTTTAAAAAATTGTTGACGTCTCGGCGAGCCAGAAGCTAGAATGATTTTATAATTTTTAAGCATTGTATTTGATATTTAAAGTAACAACGGCGATTGATAAAATTCCGAAGAAAATAATCCATTTTAAAAGCGTACTAATTTTTTTGTAATCGTTGTTTTCTTTGGCGTTCCAAATTTGAACTAAACACATTATCATTGGCGCGACAACTAAAGCTAAAATGTAAGCTAATCCATAAAACAAGTTGTTTTCAAATAAATACGTTTTAGAGTAATACAATAAATACAAACTTGGCAGCAATAACAATATGAAAGCAATTATTTTAGTTTTTGCAACACCAATAACAATTGGTAAAGTTTTCATTTCTTGAAGAGTATCGCCTTTTACATCTTGAATGTCTTTAATTATTTCACGAACTAGATTGATAATGAAAGCAAACTTGGCATAATCTAAAAGGATACTAAAAGCCAAAGTCATTTGTTTTCGGTTGATATCAAATGTGTTTGGAAAAATGTCAAACATTCCAATAATAATAACACTGAAAGCAAGTAATAATGCAACAACAATATTGCCAACTAAAGCTATTTGTTTTAAAGTACTTGCATAAAAATAGAGTAGTGTAGCAATCAAAACAAAAACCACTGCAAAGTTAGGATGAGAAACAGAATTAGCTAAAATAAATCCACACGCAACTCCAGTTATAGTTAGTGAAGCATAAATAATATAAGCCTTAGATTCTGAAATTGATTTTCCAATAATTGTTTTATTTGGTTTGTTTTCAGCATCAGTTTCTTGATCGAAAATATCGTTGATTACATAACCACCAGCAGCAATTAAAACAGTTGCTAAAATCAGCAAAGAATATTGCCAATACCAAAGTGAAAGCGGAATATTGATGAGTTCTAAATATCCAAATCGAATAATAAGTTGCATTAATGCTATTAAAAGAAGGTTTTGGTAACGTATTAGTTTTAGGAAGTTCATTCTTTTTTGTATAATGTATTTTTGTATAATGTATTTTTGTATAATGTATTGATGTAAAATGTATTGATGTATTGTTGTATTGTTGTATTGTTGTATAATGAATTTTAATTAACCTTTACCACGAAACTCGTAACTCGAAACCCGAAACTTGTAAATAGTTAATCGTGTTTTCCGTTGTAATACAAATGCCATTTTCCTTGTACTTTCATAACTTGTTCTATAACTTCTCTAACAGCGCCTTTTCCACCATTTTTGTGAGAAATGTATTTAGAAATCGCTTTGATTTCAGCAACAGCATCTTGCGGACAAGTTGGTAAGCCTACCAATTGCATCACATGATAATCAGGAATGTCATCGCCCATATATAATACATTTTCTGGCTTGATATTGTATAATTCCGTGTATTCTTTAAAAGTTTCAACTTTGTTTGGAGAAGCTAAATGAATGTCGGTAATGCCCAAATTTCTCAAGCGAATTCGAACACCTTCATTGTTTCCTCCAGAGATAATACAAACATTATAACCACTTTCAATAGCCGCTTTCATGGCAAAACCATCGCGAATATTCATAATTCTCAACATTTCACCATTTTGAGAAACGTGAACCGAACTATCTGTTAATACACCATCAACATCAAAAATAAAGGTGTCAATTGAATTCATTATTTCTTTATAACTTTTTGCCATTATCGATAATAGATTTGGTTAGAATTTTATAGATATCTTTCTGATTTTCATCAGTTAATATTGCTAAATGCTTGTTTATTGTTGAAGTGTCATTTCGTTTTGCTGGACCAGTTTGTGCTTCATTTGGTTCCATTATTTGAACTTTTTTAGCAGTTTCCAAAATTAATGGTTTTAGAATTTCAAATGGTACTTTGTGTTCGATACAAATATCACTTCCTATTTTATATAAGTGATTTACAAAATTGGAAACAAAAACCGCAGCGACATGTAAAGATTTTCGTTGTTCCGAATCAACATTGTACACATGATCTGAAAGATGTTGAGCAACTTCAGTTAGAAGATGTAAATCAGTTTCATTTTGAGCTTCGATGCAAAGAGGAACTGTTGTAAAATCGACTTCTTTTTTCTTGGATAAGGTTTGTAATGGATAAAAAACAGCTTTTCTATTTTTATCTGAAAGTTCATCTATAGCAACACTTCCCGAAGTATGAGCTACTAATTTATCAGAAAAATGTAAGGATTTTGAAACCAATGAAATAGCATCATCAGAAACTGAGATAATAAATAAATCAGCATTTTTTAATTGTGAAATATCATTTGTAATTTTATCAGAATCAATAAGATGCAAAACAGAATCAATATTTCTCGCATACACTTGACTCACTTCTAAAGTTGCAGTTTTAGAAATGGCTTTTATTAAATGTTGTGCAACATTGCCTGAACCAATTATTGTGATTGAAATCATTCGGTAAAAATATTGAAAATATATTTTACAGCACTAGTAAAAATTAATATTCTCAACGTCTCTTAAAAATCCCTTAAAACCATGTTATAATTTTAAAAAAATCCACAATTTTAATTTACTTTTGTGACACTTTTTTAAAATCATTCCAAAAATCCTCATGGAAAAAATTAAATCTATACTTTTCTCAACACGTTTAATGGCTGTTCTATTTATTGGTTATGCTGTTGCAATGGCAGCTGGAACTTTTATTGAAAGCGCTTACAATACAGATACAGCTCGAGTAATTATTTATAATGCATGGTGGTTTGAAGCCATACACATTTTTTTCTTAATCAATTTCTTCGGAAATATTTCTAGATATCAATTGTGGAAAAAAGAGAAGTGGGCTACTTTATTATTACATCTTTCTTTTATTTTTATTATTATAGGTGCAGCAATTACCAGATATATAAGTTATGAAGGTATGATGCCAATTCGCGAAGGCGAAGCTTCTAATCAAATTTACTCTGATAAAAATTATCTTACTTATTTTGTGGATGGACAATATCAAGGCGAAATGCGAAGAAGAGTATTTGAACATCCATTATTGTTTTCTTCAGTGTCTCTTTCACCAATTGCAGATAATCATTTCAATTTTAAAGATAAATTCAATGAAACTTCTTTTGAGGTAGAATATGAAAAATTTATTCTTGATGCTAAAGAATCAATCAAAGAAACGCCAAACGGAAAGTTTCATTTAAAAATGGTTGAATCTGGCGGCGGTGAACGTCATGAACATTATTTGAAAGAAGGTGAAGTTCAAAATATTCACAATGTTTTATTTGCTCTAAATTCTTACACTAAAGGCGCAATCAACATCACAATTAAAGACGGAACAACCACAATTGAAGCTCCTTTTGAAGGAAATTTTATGCGAATGGCAGATAAATTTCAAGGAACAGTTGCTAAAGATGTAGTTCAACCGTTGATGTTTCGTTCACTATATAACATGGGAGGCGCACAATTTGTATTTCCAGATCAACCTATAAAAGGAGAAAAAGATTATAAACCAAGTGGTGATTATAAAGCAAAAAATGGTGAAGATGCTTTAGTAATTAAGGTAAAAACAGAAGGTCAAGAAAAGGAAATTACTTTAGTAGGTTCTAAAGGAAAGCAAGGTGTTCCTCAAACAGTTAAAATTGGAAAATTAGAATTTACTTTCTTCTTTGGAAGTAAAGTTTACACATTGCCATTTAGTCTTAAATTAAATGACTTTATCGCACAACGTTATCCAGGTACAGAAAAAAGATATTCATCATTTGAAAGTAAAGTCACAGTAATTGACGGAAATGACAAATTTGACGCAAGAATTTTTATGAATAATATTTTGGATTATAAAGGATTTAGATTTTTTCAGGCCAACTTTGATCCAGATGAAAAAGGTACTGTCCTTTCTGTAAATCATGATTTTTGGGGTACCTTAATTACCTACATTGGTTATTTTATTTTATTCTTTGCAATGATGGCTATATTGTTTACAAAATATTCTCGTTTTGCTGATTTGAAACGTAAGTTGGAAGTTATTAAAGATAAAAAGTCGAAATTAATTACCATTTTGGTATTAATGTTATCTTTTACTGGATTTTCTCAAAACCACGATAATCACGATGGTCACAATCATGGAAAAGAAAAAGTTCCTGTTAAGAGTGCAAAATTTAATTATGTTGATTCTATTTTAAAATATAAAGTTTCAGAGAAACACGCAGCTCAATTTGGACGATTGGTTATTCAAGATGAAGGAGGAAGAATGAAGCCAATTAATACATTTTCTTCTGAATTACTTAGAAAAGTTAGTAAGAAAGATACTTACAAAGATATGAATTCGGATCAAGTATTTGTTTCTATGACACAGTTTCCTATTGCTTGGTATGAAGTTCCATTGGTTTATATTAAAAGTGGAAACGACAGTATTAGAAAAATTATTGGAATTGATAAAAAGGAAACTTATGCTTCATTAAAGTCATTTTTTGATGCTAAAGGAAATTATAAATTGTCACCTTATTTAGAATCGGCTTACAAAGCACAAGTTCCAAATAAATTTGAGAAGGATTTTATAGAAACTGATAAAAAAGTAAATCTATTAAATACTGCTTTGAGTGGTCAAATCTTAAAAATCTTTCCAGTACCAAATGATAAAAATAACAAATGGGCTTCCTATTTAGAAATAAATCATGCTACAGGAACATCGTTGGATACTATAAAAAATGCACTTCCAATTTATCTCGATGCTTTGATGAAATCTTCACAAGATGATAACTATACTATGGCTAATACTTTCTTAGTAGGTATGGAAAATTATCAAAAGAAAGAAGGTAAAGCAGTAAGACCAAGCGATGACAAGATTGATTCTGAAATCATGTATAATAAATATGATATTTTCAAAAATCTCTATTATTTGTATATGCTTTGTGGTGTACTAATGTTGGTATTTACTATTGTAAACATCTTTTTTGAGAAGAAATCAATTCGAATAATCATCAATGCTTTTCACATACTAATAAGTATTTTATTTGGTTTACATACATTAGGATTAATCGCAAGATGGTATATATCAGGACACGCTCCATGGAGTGATGCCTATGAAAGTATGATTTATGTAGCTTGGGCAACAATGTTTTTTACATTAGCATTTGATAGAAAGTCTAAATTAACGGTTGCTTCTGGAACCTTCGTAGCTTCTATGATTTTAATGATTGCTCACTGGAATTGGATGGATCCAGCGATTGCTAATTTACAACCGGTTTTGAATTCGTATTGGTTAATGATTCACGTAGCCGTTATTGTTGCAAGTTATGGGCCATTTACGCTAGGAATGATTTTAGGTGTTGTAGCTTTAATATTGATGTTGTTCACCAACGAAAAGAACAAAGCCAAAATGAGTTTGAACATCAAAGAAATCACTTATATCAACGAAATGGCTTTAACCATAGGTTTAGTAATGCTAACCATTGGAAATTTCCTTGGCGGACAATGGGCAAATGAATCTTGGGGTAGATATTGGGGCTGGGATCCAAAAGAGACTTGGGCATTAATTAGTATTATGATTTATGCTTTTGTAATTCATGCTCGTTTCGTTCCTGCTTTACGCGGATTATGGATTTATAATTTGATGAGTGTAGTTGCTTTCTATTCAATCATGATGACTTATTTTGGAGTGAATTTCTATCTAACAGGTTTACATTCTTATGCGAGTGGAGACAAAGTTGTTACACCAGTAGAGTTTTATTATTCGCTAGCAGGATTAACAATCTTAGCAACATTTGCTTATTTCAAATACAAGAAATTTTTAAAGAATTAAACATAAAAAAGGTTCAACAATTAAGTTGAACCTTTCTTTTTTAATTAGGGTTTAAAATAATTATACTTTTCCTAAAGTAAATAATTGTTCCATTGTTGGCGATTTACTTCCTCCAGCTGGCTCAAGAGTAATCCCGAAGGCTTCAGCATCAGAAGTTCCGCTAACAGCAAATAACTTTTCGTTGTTTCCTTTGAAATCTTCTAATAATCCAATACTTGTTGGTGTTAGAGTAGGACTCAATTTCAAAGACCATATTTGATAAACTTTTCCTTCTGGTGGCTCAGGCAATCCTTTAGCATCTACATAAACTGTTGAAGTTTCTTTGTTCCAATAGATTTTAGCAAAAGACGTAGGAGCAACCGTTTGACCAGCCAAGTTCACAATTGTATTTTTTTCGTCTCTAATAACATTCAAAGCAGTTGCAGTTTCTTTGTTTTTTAATTCCAATTCAACTACCGATTTTTGAAGATTTGATTTTTCAGTTTCAATAGTGTTCAATTGTTGTGAAGTTGAATTTAATTGGGTATATTGATATCCTACACCAACTAATAGTGCAATTGAAGCTGCCCATCCAAGATATTGTGACCAATTTGATTTTGGTTTCATATCAATTACTTTTCCATGTTTCAATTCTAATTTGGCTTTGATTTTTTCAAAATTTTCTGCAGATATGTTTGGAGAAAAACTGCTTGATAAATTTAGAATAGCTTTTTCAATTGAAATGATTTCTTGTCCTATAGCCGGATTGATCTTTGCCAATTCGCTAATTTCCTTAGTTTCGCTTTCGTTTAATAAACCATAAACGTAAAGTTCTAAGTTCCCTGATTCTATATATTCTTGTGTGTTCATTATACTTGTAAATAAGTTCTTAAATCATTGATGCAATTTCTATTTTGTGTTTTAACAGTGCCAAGCGGAATTTCAAGTTCGTCAGAAGCTTCTTGTTGGGTGTATCCTTGAAAGAATAGCAATTCAATTAATTGGATGCACTTTGGTTTTAATTTTTTTACGAATTCTTGAATTCCAATCGTATCGATGCGATTGATTAACTTGTTACTGTCGTCTAACAGATGTACGAAATTATCAGATGATAGGTTTTTTTGGCTGTTATTATATCCTTTGGAGCGAAGTTTATCTATTGCTGTATTTCTTGCAATATTCAACATCCATGTATATAAGCGTCCTTTGGAATCATTATAAGATTCAATATTTTTCCAAATCTTTACAAAGACTTCTTGAAGTACATCTTCGGCTTCATCAGTTTCTTTTACCAAGTTAGAAATTACTGCAAACAGACTTTTTGAGTACATATCATACATGATAGTAAACGCTCGGTCGTCTTTCTTTAAAATTAGCGGAATCAGTTGTTCTTGTGTCATAAGCTTTTGGGTTTGTTCAAAATTAATAAAATTATTTAGAGTAATTTTATGTACGTAAAGTGACAACTTATGGTTTTATAAAATATAAAATTTAACATTTATTTATATATTGATAAGTGAACTACACCTGACTTTATTACGTAATTTTATAAAAAAAATAAATAACTATGAAAACAAAATTTATAGCATTGTTATCTGTATTTATGCTTGTTAGTTGTAAAAACGAAGCACAAACAAATGCTAAATCTGAGTTGATTGCAAAAACTGAAACTATGAATAAAGAAAACATTTACCAATTTAAGGTTAAAGATTTAAGTGGCGATGAATTTGATTTTGCTTCTTTAAAAGGAAAGAAAATACTAATTGTAAATACGGCTTCTAAATGCGGATTGACTCCACAATACAAAGACTTAGAGGCAATTTATGAAAAATACAAAGACAAAAATTTTGTAATTATTGGATTTCCTGCTAATAATTTTGGACAACAAGAACCTGGAACAAATGATGAAATTGGTGCTTTTTGTCAGAAAAATTATGGTGTAACTTTTCCTATGATGAGTAAGGTTTCTGTAAAAGGAAGTGATATGTGTGAATTGTATCAATTTTTAACTCAAAAATCTAGAAACGGTTTGCAAGACAGTCAAGTAGAATGGAATTTTCAAAAATATTTAATTAATGAAAATGGTGAATTAGAAAAAGTAGTTTCGCCACAAGTACTTCCTACAGATGCAGAAATTGTAGATTGGATTTCAAAATAAATCGAAAAAGAATAAAGCTAAATCCCTTTACCAGCAGTAAAGGGATTTTTTATGCGCAACGAATTAGTAGCTTCAAATAATTTTATTTACTTTTACACACCAAACAACCACTTCATTATGAGTCAAAAAATATTACTCACTGCAAAAGAAGTTAACATCATTCTACATCGTTTGGCTTGTCAGTTAATTGAGAAGCATCTTGATTTTTCTGAAACTGTTTTAATAGGTTTACAACCAAGAGGAAAGTTTCTGGCAGAGCGAATTAAGCAAATTTTAGAGCAAGAATACAAAGTAGCAAGCATTCAACTTGGTTTTTTAGACATAACATTTTTTAGAGATGATTTTCGTCGAGGTGAAAAACCATTAGAAGCCAATAAAACCCAAATAGATTTTTTAGTAGAAAATAAAAAAGTGGTTTTCATTGATGATGTTTTGTATACAGGAAGAAGCATTAATGCAGCTTTAACCGCAATTCAATCGTTTGGAAGACCATCTGAAGTAGAACTTCTGACTTTAATTGACAGAAGATTTAGTCGTCATTTACCAATTCAACCCGATTATAGAGGAAGGCAAGTAGATGCCATAAATAATGAAAAAGTGAAAGTTTGCTGGATTGAAAATGATGGTGAAGATGCTGTTTATTTGATTTAGAAAAAGTAATTACAACTACAACACAACTAACTATATAAATGAAAGAATTAAGTGTAAACCATTTATTAGGAATAAAATACCTTGTAAAAGAAGACATCGATTTGATTTTTGAAACGGCTGACCATTTTAAAGAAGTCATCAATCGACCAATTAAAAAAGTACCTTCTTTGAGAGATATTACTATTGCTAACATCTTTTTTGAAAACAGTACGAGAACAAAATTATCATTTGAATTAGCTCAGAAAAGACTTTCAGCTGACGTTATAAGTTTTTCAGCAGCACAATCATCGGTTAAAAAAGGAGAAACACTTATTGATACAGTAAACAATATTCTTTCAATGAAAGTGGATATGGTGGTGATGCGTCATGCTAATCCTGGTGCAGCTTATTTTTTATCTCAAAATGTTAAGGCAAGTATTGTAAATGCTGGTGATGGAGCGCATGAACATCCAACACAAGCTTTGTTAGATAGTTTTTCGATTAGAGAAAAATTAGGTGAAGTTGCAGGAAAAAAAGTGGTTATTGTAGGAGATATTTTGCATTCGCGTGTAGCACTTTCAAATATTTATGCTTTGCAAATGCAAGGTGCCGAAGTAAAAGTGTGCGGACCAAAAACATTAATTCCAAAATATATTGAAAGTCTAGGAGTTTCTGTTGAACCCAATTTAAGAAAAGCTCTAGAATGGTGTGATGTTGCCAATATGCTTCGAGTTCAGAACGAACGTATGGATGTAAATTACTTTCCATCAACTAGAGAATATGCACAACAATATGGTGTCGATAAAGCGTTGTTAGATTCATTAAACAAAGAAATCGTAATCATGCACCCAGGACCAATAAATCGTGGAGTTGAAATTACTTCAGATGTAGCAGATTCTCAACAATCGGTTATTTTAGACCAAGTTGAAAATGGAGTTGCAATTCGAATGGCAGTGATTTATTTACTGGCAAGTAAAATAAAAAATTAAATAAAGTTGGATGTCAAATAAGTTAAAGTATCTAAATGCTAATTTAATTGTTTTAGGTTTTCTTATTTGTTGTTTTTTATTGGAATTTATTTTTAGGAAACCTGGTCAACATATGATTTTTGTCGCTATTTTTTATAGTACAGTTTTTCTAATTTTTTTAATTTCAAACCTATTTTTACTAAAAAATAGTTTTAATTTAGGTATCTTTATATATGCATTATGCTCAATTTTGATTTTTGCAATTTTTTCAGATTTTTATAAAACATTTATTTATCAAATTGTAATTTTTGGGTTGATAAATTTTGCTATAGCATATAAACTTTTAAATAAATAATTAACTTTTATCAAATGAAAGTAGATCAAAAAGGACATACAACGACCATAAAGGATACTCAAGGTGATGTAAACTCATTTCTTGAAAAAGTAACACATGAGCACAATAGTTTTAAATCTCAAAATTTAATTCTAGACATTACTCATGATAAGGAAGTTACTTTAAAGGATATTAAATTGTTTTCTGATTTATCAAAAGCTCACCAAAAAGGAAAGAAATCATTTGTAATTGTTGCCGAAGGAATTGATTTTAATGCTGTCCCAACAAAGTTAATTGTTGTTCCTTCATTACAAGAAGCACACGATATTATTGAAATGGAAGAAATCGAACGCGATTTAGGATTTTAATCACCATTTGTCATTCCGCAGGAATCTCATCTTTTTAATCAATACAATATTTATGAAACTAGACAATAAGACAATATTATATATATACGTAGGAGTTTTATTTATTTTAACTTATTTATTTGCAAGCCGATTAATAACAAGTTTTAAAACTCAAGAATTTGATTATTTAAGACTTTCTGTAAATCTTGGATTATTAATTTATATTATAATTAAAGTAGTGAAGTTGGGTAAAATTGAGAATGATAAAACGGACAAGTTATAAGTTTAGAAATCCTTAAACATTTAAACTCATAAACTTCTAAACTATCAAATGAAACTTACCATACTAGGCTGTTACGCTGCTACTCCAAGAACCATTTCCAATCCAACATCTCAAGTTTTAGAAATTAAAAATCGTGTGTTTTTAATTGATTGTGCAGAAGGTACTCAAGTGCAATTGCGAAAAAGCAAAGTCAAGTTTTCTAAAATTAACCACATATTTATTTCTCATCTTCATGGTGATCATTTTTATGGATTAGTCGGATTAATATCAACTTTTATGTTGCTCAACAGAGAAAGTGATTTAACTGTTTATGGTCCAAAAGGAATCAAAGAAATCATTCTACTTCAATTACGAGCTTCTGGTTCTTACACAGGTTATAATTTATACTTTCACGAATTAGAATCCAATGAGTCTGAAACTATTTTTGAAGACGATAGAGTAGTGGTTAAGACTATTCCACTTAATCATCGTATTTATACCAACGGATTTCTTTTTCAAGAAAAAAATATAGAGCGAAAGTTAAATGTAGAAGCCGTTGAGAATTATGAAATAGATAAAGTATATTTCAACAAAATTAAATATGGTGGCGATATTACTTTAGATAATGGAACCATTATTCCAAATTCAGAACTAACTTTTGATCCACAAGTTGCTAAAAGTTATGCTTTTTGTAGTGATACTATGTACGATGAATCTATAATTCCACTTATTGAAAACGTAGATTATTTGTATCACGAAAGTACTTTTCTAGAAAGTGAAGCCCATCTTTCAGAGCGAACTATGCATTCAACTGCCAAACAAGCCGCTACAATTGCTTTAAAAGCAAAAGTCAAACATCTAATACTTGGACATTATTCTACACGCTATGGCAACATAGAATACTTTAAAACCGAAGCTCAAACCATTTTTCCAAACGTTCTTCTAGCAGATGATGGAAGAGAATTTGAAATGGAGTAGGAGCGAATGGCTTGGTCTTTATCGATAATCCTTATTCCTGCTGCAGGAACTCTCTTTTTTTATTGCGTTTCCTGAGGTACTCGAAGGCAACGCAATAAAAAAGAGCTCAAACAATTCCAGCATCAGGGCTAAATAGTAATTCATTTTAACATTTGTTTCCGTTTTAAGAACAAAATCTCAGTAACTTTGTATCTATAAAAGCAATTTATAGTACAATGAAAGATTTAAGCAATTACAGAAAATCCTACGAAAAAAGTGAACTTTTGGAAACTACTATTCCAGAAGATCCAATCAATTTATTTAATAGATGGTTCCATGAAACCGAAGATTTAGATGATGTTGATGAAGCCAATGCCATGACTATTTCTACTATTGGTGTTGATGGATTTCCTAAATCTAGAGTCGTACTACTTAAAAAGTTTAACGAAGAAGGTTTTATTTTCTACACCAATTATGATTCAGAAAAAGGTCAAGCTATAGCGAACAACCCAAATGTTTGTCTTTCTTTTTTTTGGCCAAGTATAGAACGTCAGGTAATAATTAAAGGTATTGCTGAAAAAACTCCTACCAACGTTTCTGATAATTATTTCGATTCTCGTCCTACAGGCAGCAAGCTTGGAGCTATTGCTTCCGATCAAAGTAGGGTAATTGCATCTAGAGTTGTTTTAGAAGAGAAGTTAAGGGAATTAGAACAATATTATGACGGAAAAGAAATTCCAAGACCAACAAATTGGGGAGGATATTTAATTAGACCTCAAGAAGTTGAATTTTGGCAAGGTCGTCCTAATCGTCTTCATGATAGAATTAGATATCAATTACAAGATGATTTTAACTGGAAAATTGAAAGACTTTCATCTTAATTGTAAGAAAAGTTCTTATTAAAAAATAAAAAAGATGTATTTCATCGATTTTATTTGTCAGTTTAACGACATAGTAGTAATATTGTATAACCAAATCAGAGAAAACGTTCATACAATATTAACATAAAGATTTTTGCCCCACATCTATCTTTAAAAAACTTAACCTACTATTATGAAAGCAAAACTACTAAGATTGTTTGTGCCAATGGCTTTGGTATTCACTATGATTTCTTGTTCACCAGATTCTAAAGAAGAAGAACAAGTTGAAGCGAAATTAATCACTGATTATAATTACACTCAAGATGAGTTGAAATTAGCTGAAGTAATCAATGATTATAGAGTAAATAAAGGTCTTAATGCTTTAGAAATTATTAACCACATTTCATATAAATCTTTAGAGCATAATCAATATATGATTGACAATAATGTAGTTAATCATGATTATTTTGAAGAGCGTTCAAACAATATAATACAAGTTTTGGGTGCTGTAAAAGTTGGAGAAAATATTGCGTATAATTTTTCTACCCCAAATTCAGCTTTGTATGCATGGTTGCAAAGTCCTGGACACAAAGCTAATTTAGATGGAGATTACACTCACTTCGGAATATCTATTACAGTTAACCCTGCTACAGGTAAAAAGTATTACACTAATATGTTTATGAAAAAATAATTGATTTATAGTTTTGTTTGATTTTGAATAAACCATCTGTTTTCAGATGGTTTTTTTTATGTGTTTTTTATCATTATTGTTAACACTTATCATGCAATAAAAGAAATAGTAATGAATAAATTTCACCAACGTTATTGGTCTTTTAAATGAATATACTATTTAAGTAACCGATGGGAAGGAAACATAATTGTAAAGAAGTTTTAGAAGGTTATTTAGATGTTACTTTCATCTTAGTTGCTTTCTTTTTTAGTTCCTTAAATGGTTTATAATTTACGTTATTATCAGTATTTGTTTGTAGTACATTAAATAAAGTATTTATGGTACAACCTTCAAATTGTTTACTTCATACAGGTAAGTAAGAGGTAAAAAAAGAACCGCTCAATTACTTGAACGGTTCCCAGGGTTTAAACAATTGTATATTAAATAATCTACAATTTAGTAATAATAAATTCAGATCTT
>LNFM01003528.1_pt1 | contig 33100 bp, 31 predicted proteins | sample 596031 | NCBI WGS metagenome assembly LNFM01 (sample SAMN04254537, study PRJNA301005) | activated carbon metagenome | isolation source: dual media filters at the Ann Arbor, Michigan drinking water treatment plant | place: USA: Ann Arbor | reverse complement strand
GTTCCAGAAGCGCCCGGGTGGCCGAGTGGCGCATCCGGTCGATCTGTTCGTTGATCTGGGATTCCTTCTCGATATAGGTGTCGGTGCGGGCGACGTAGGCCTCGGGCTGGTAGTAGTCGTAGTAGGAAACGAAGTATTCCACCGCGTTGTCGGGGAAGAAGCCCTTGAATTCACCATATAATTGCGCGGCAAGCGTCTTGTTTGGCGCGAGGATGATGGCTGGTCGCTGGGTCTGTTCGATGATCTTGGCCATCGTGAAGGTCTTGCCGGTGCCGGTGGCCCCCAGAAGCACCTGATCGCGCTCGCCAGCCAGCACGCCTGCTGTCAGTTCGGCGATTGCGGTAGGCTGGTCACCCGCCGGCTGGAACGGGGTTTGCAGCACGAAGCGACGGCCGCCTTCCAGCTTGGGACGGACCAGAACGTCGGGGCGTTCGCTCAGGGCGTTGATGTTGTTGTGCGGCATTGTCACCTCCGACGCGGGAATGGCGCGAGACTCGGGCCTAGCAGATTTGATCTGTTTTTGTTCCTTTACAAGCTCCGAAGCGACAAAATGAGCGAAACCGTTGCCGATAGCGGTGTGAGCGGCTAAGCCATCCTCCGGGGGTGGCGGAATGGCTGAGAAAATCGATACACGAGCGGTGGGCCTTGATACGGGACTTGCCCTCATCCGCTGGCTGACAGGGGCCGAAAACCTGCATTACGGGCTGTGGACTGGCCTTGATGTGAACGCGGGCAATCTGCGCGCCGCGCAGGATGCCTACACGACCCGGCTTTTCGCGGAGCTTCCGCCGGGCCCTCTGCGCATTCTTGATATCGGCGGCGGTGCCGGCGAAACGGCCAGAAAGCTGATCGCGATGGGCCATCAGGTCGAAATCGTCGTGCCGTCTGCGTATCTTGCCGACTGTTGCCGCCGCAATGCGCCCGAAGCGGTTGTGCACCACTGCAAGTTCGAAGAATTCACCGGGAGCGGGCCTTTCGACCTTTGCCTGTTTTCAGAAAGCTTCCAGTACATCCCGATGATGGACAGCCTGCCGAGATGTGCGCGGCTGCTAGCGCCGGACGGTCATGTCCTGATTGCCGACTGTTTCAGAACCGATGCCTATCTGGGGCGTGAAGAACATGGGCCGCAACCGGGCGGTGGACATCGGCTTTCGTCGTTTCGGGCCGCTTTGTTGTCAAACCCGTTTGACGTGCTTTCAGAGCAGGACATAACCGAGGCTGTGGCTCCTTCGATCGACCTGGAGCAAGGGCTTTACAACGTGATCGGCACCGGATTCACTCAAGCACATCAAGAACTTCAGGCCCGCAAGCCACTGGTGAACTGGGCACTGACGCAGGTGACGCGGCTGTTCTTGTCGCGCAAGCGTCGCGAAAACCTGAAGCAACGCCTGCTTGAAAAGCACCGCACGAGCGAAACCTTCTGCACCTTCAATACCTATCTGATCGTCAAGCTTGCACGTAGCCGGCCAAAGATGAGCGACTCGTGAAGAAATCCTGTGCAACTTTAACGATTATTTGAACGACAGCTCACTTCTTTTAGTTGCACGACAAACGCTCGTGCTGCATGCTGATCATGCAAGCAGCTTCTAAGCTGTCGGCTGGCCCCACCACACCCCACCCACACTCCCCGAGGCCAGCCGACAGTCATTTCCAGCGCAGCTGATCTCCCCACTATGGTGAAGGAAACTGGCGCTTGCGCTTTCCGCCCAGCTTCGGAATAAAGCTTCAAACCTCCGGAGGATTTTCCATGCGCGCCCGCATCTACCAGCCAGCCCGAACCGCCATGCAATCCGGCACTGCAAAGACCCAAGGCTGGGTTCTGGAATTCGACCGCGCCGCCCGCGACATTGATCCGCTGATGGGGTGGACGTCGTCTGGCGACACGCAAAGTCAGGTGCGCCTCTCGTTTGAAAGCCGCGAAGCGGCGGAAGCCTACGCGACGGACAAGGGCCTCGTTTACGACGTGGTCTTGCCAAAGCCGCGCAAGCCGGTGATCCGCGCGCGGGGTTACGGCGAAAACTTTGCCACCGACCGCAAGGGCGCCTGGACGCATTGAGCCATGCTGACGATCGCACTGGAAAGCCCCGTCGGCGCGGATCTTGCCTTGCTGATGGCGCGCCATACCGCCGACATGCACGCCGATACGCCGCCTGAAAGCATTCATATGATGGACGCGGGTGAGTTGGCGGTCGCGGATGTCTCGTTCTATGTGTTGCGCGACGCGGGCGAGCCGGTGGCGATGGGCGCCTTCAAGCGCATCGATGCGGATCATGCGGAAATCAAGTCGATGCACGTTCTGTCGGAAGCACGGGGACGCGGCTTGTCGCGCCGCATGCTCGACCATCTTGTCACCGAAGCGCGCGCCGCGGGCTTTACACGCCTGAGCCTTGAGACCGGCATTCAGCCTACTTTCGTGGCAGCCCGCGCGCTCTATGCCAAAGCCGGCTTCGAAGAATGCCCGCCATTCGAAGGCTATTGGAATGATCCGAACTCGGTCTTCATGACAAAGACAAAAGGGCGCGGCGCGGGCTCATAGCTCAACTGGATAGAGCAAGGACCTTCTAAGTCCGAGGTTGAGGGTTCGAGTCCTTCTGGGCCCGCCACACTTCCTGCAATCAGATGCCACTCCGGCGGAACGGTGTTGCCGGACTCACGTCTCGACCGACGGCGCGCCACCCTCGAACCGGTTGCCGTTCCGGTAATCGCAGGGCGCTTCCTGCATTTGCAGGTGCAAACCGTTGCCAGTGTAGGGATGCGCCCGCGCCACGTCTTCATCGAAGTCGATGCCGAGACCCGGCCCGTCTGGCGGGATGATGTAGCCGTCCTCCCACTTGATCGAGTTGCGGATCAGTTTCTGGTGGAAAGCCCCCCCGGTCTCGATCGTCTCGGCGATGAGAAGGTTCGGGATCGAGGCGGCGAAATGCACGTTGGCAGCCCATTCCACTGGCCCGGCATAGAGGTGTGGCGCCATTTCGGCGTTGAACACCTCGGCCATCGCGGCAATCTTCTTGGCTTCCCAAATGCCACCCACACGACCAAGCGCCGGTTGCAGGATCTTGACCCCGCCCGCGCGCAGAAGGGTGCCAAACTCGGCCTTGGTCGTCATCCGCTCGCCAGTTGCAAGCGGCACTCGGACCGACTTTGCGACCTCGGCGAATTCCAGAAGATTGTCCGGGGGGATCGGTTCCTCATACCAAAGCGGGTTGTAGGGCTCCAGCTCGCGCCCCATGCGGATCGCGCCGGGCGTGGTGAACTGGCCGTGGGTGCCAAAAAGCAGGTCGACGCGGTCCCCCACCGCCTCGCGGATCGCGCGGCAAAAGGCGACGGAGCGGGTGATATCGGACATCGCGGGTTCGTGCCCGCCACGAATGGTATAGGGGCCGGCGGGATCGAACTTCACGGCCGTGAAGCCCAGATTCATGAAACGCACAGCCGCGGCAGCCGCCGCGTCCGGATCGACCCAGAATTCAGCCGATTCCTGGCCAGGCTCGGGGTAGAGGTAGGTATAGCTGCGGATGCGGTCGTTCATCTTGCCGCCCAGAAGCGCCCAGACCGGGCGGTTCCGCGCCTTGCCGAGGATATCCCAACAGGCGATCTCCAACCCCGAAAAGGCGCCCATCACCGTCGGATCCGGCCTTTGGGTAAAGCCTGACGAATAGGCCCGGCGGTACATCAACTCGACGTTCTCGGGGTTCTCGCCCGCCATGTGGCGTTCGAAAACGTCTTCGATGACCGCGCGCATGGCCTTGGGCCCGACGGTAGACGCGTAGCACTCGCCGTAGCCGACGATGCCGTTGTCTGTCGTCAGCTTGGGAAACATCCAGTAGCGGCCGCCCCAACCCGGGAACGGGGGTGCCACGACGAAGATTTCCAGATCCTTCAGCTTCATGGCCCTGCCCTTCCGGTTTGGCGGCGAGCCCGGGATCTGCCCCAGCCTCACCGTTGGAGATATCTGAGAAGGCTAGCCGTTGGTTCGGATGGGGGCAGGACTGAAACCGACATTTAGTGCCGTTTCAGATCGATCTTGTCACCCTCAGCCGGGAGCCGAAAACATGAAGCGCCACGCAGACGAGCATCAGGCCAGACGCGACAAGGAAGGGCGCACCGGGGGCGTAAACTGACGCGCCGGCAGATGTGTAATGCGAAAACACGCCGGTCATGAGCAATGGCGACGTGATCATCGCTATGGCATTCAGGCTGGACAAGACGCCCTGAACCTCGCCTTGCGCATTGGCAGGGGCAGACCGTGAGGCGATTGCCTGCAGTGCCGGCGTCACCACGCCGCCAAGGGCCGTCACCGGAATGATGGCCAACGCAACCACTGGCGACGTGACCACGCCAAGCCCGGCAAGCGTGACGATATCAACCCACATCCCGTAATGCGCTGCCCGGTGTTCACCGAACCGGCGGATCAGCGGGCCGACAAGCAGCGCTTGGCCCACCGCGAACGAGATCCCGTAAACCGCAAGCGAGATGCCGACCATGCCGCTGTTCCAGCCGAACCGGGCCTGTCCGTAATAGGCCCAGATCGAAGGGTAGACGTTCATCGCGATGCCAAGGATCAGAAAGCAGGCGAGCGTCAGCCTGAGGCCAGGCAGGCGCGCCACCGCACGAAGCGCGCCGAGTGGATTTGCGCGCGCAATGCTGAACCGCCGGCGCGTCGCGTCGGTCACGGTCTCGGGCAGGACGAACCAGCCGAAGATCAGGTTTGCCAGCGCCAGCCCGGCAGCCACCAGAAACGGGGCACGGGTATCGACGCCGGCCAGCAAACCGCCGATCACCGGGCCAAGCACGAAACCGACACCGAATCCCGCACCGATCAGCCCGAACCGGCTGCCCCGCTGGTCTGGCGGCGTGATGTCTGCGATGTAGGCTGTTGCGGTGGCATAGGTCGCTGCGGTGATACCCGCCACGATGCGGGCCGCGAGCAACAGCCAGACCGACTGCGCCGCCGCCATCACGAGGTAATCGACGCACATCACCAGAAGCGAGACCAGCAACACCGGTCGACGGCCAAAGCGATCAGACAAGGCCCCGATCACCGGACCGAAAAGAAACTGCATGACTGCATAGGATGTCGCCAGAACGCCGCCCCACAGCGCGGCCTCGGCCAGTGACTGGCCAGTCACCTCACGGATCAGGTCGGGCATCACCGGAAAGATCAGGCCGATGCCGATCGCGTCGAGGGTGACCGTGGCAAGGATGAACGTCAGCGCCAGGCGGGGATTACTCATCGTGATGTTCGATATGTGCAACAAAACCCCACCATGGCGCGTTCAACGTCAAATTTCTGTTCGGTAACTGAAGAACAGTCAAACATGGCCGATCCGATCAAGGAAGCCGGCAAGGCATTCCGAGAAACGCTCGGGCTGGTCAAGCGGGGCAAGATGACCGGCACCCTGGATGAGCTGAAACTCTGCGCCGGGGATCAGGCCGGCCAACTCATGCTGCATGTCGGGCGGGGTCACACCGTCGTTTGTCGACGCAACAACCAAAACAGGCAAGCGCAACGTGGCTGTCGTCTGGTAAAAGTCGCTTCCTGCAGTAGCCGCGGCCACACCGGCCCAGCCGTCCGCTGGCGTCGCTGCAAACATGGCGCGGGCTTTCTGCAGCCCCGCGGCGTCGCGCCAGCGCGGGCCGAACCATTGCCGCATGGTGCCATCAAGAATTGAATTCAGACCCTCGCTTTGCACCAGATCGATCTGACGACGCCAGAGTTCCGCCTGACCGATCCGGCTTGCGGTGTTTGACAAGACCAGTTCCCTGACAAGATCAAGCCGCTTGACTGCCAGCCCCTGCGCCACAAGACCGCCTGCCCCGTGGCCCACGATCACCGCATCGCGCATCGCGAACTGGGCAATGACCCGTTCGGCATCATGGATGAGGCTGCCCATCGCATAGGGCGGCGCAGCCACATCCGACTTGCCGTGGCCGCGCAGATCGAAGCGCAGGACGCGCCGCCCGGGCAGGTGTTCCACCACCCGGTCCCACAGCGTCAAGTCAGTGCCGAGGCCGTGGATCAGCACGACCGGGGCACCCTTGTCCGGTCCGTCGCAGACGGCGTTCAAACGGATGTCATCAAGGTAGACCAGCATTGTCAGCCAAACCGCTCCAGCGCGGCGCGAAACAGTGCCGGGTCGACGTTGCCGCCCGATGCGGTGCAGATCACGGTGTCGCCCAGCCCAGAGGAGAACAGCGCAGCCGCCAAAGCCACCGCGCCGCCCGGCTCAACCACCAGACCAAGATGTGAAAAAGCGAGGACCATTGCCCGCAATGCCTGATCGTCCGAAACCACCAACCCCGGCCCCGCCAATTGTTGCAACACCGGAAAGCTGAGCACACCGGGGCTTGGCGTCAGAATCGCGTCGCAGACCGACCCGGTTGCCGCAGCGTTGGCTACCCGCACGCCCGCAGCCAGCGACCGCGCCATGTCATCAAACCCGGCCGGCTCCACCGTCCGGACCTTCATTGCGGGCGCGCGGGCCGCAAGCGCCAGAGCAATGCCCGCCGACAACCCGCCGCCACCGCAGCAAACCAGCACCTCCGCCTCGGTGATACCGACCTCGGCCGCCTGCGAGGCGATCTCCAGACCGACCGTGCCCTGCCCTGCAATCACTTCCGCATCATCGAACGGCTTGATGAGCGTCAGCCCGCGTTCAGAGGCAAGCCGCGCGCCCAATGCGTCCCTATCCGTTCCCCGCTCATAGAGAATGACCTCGGCACCATAGGCGCGGGTATTGGCAATCTTCACCGCCGGCGCGTCAGAGGGCATTATGACGACGCAAGGCGCGCCATGGCGTGCGGCTGCAAGGGCCACGCCCTGCGCGTGGTTGCCGGACGAAAAGGCGATGACGCCACGCGCCCGTGCGGCTGGATCCATGGCCGACACCGCGGCCCAGCCGCCGCGAAACTTGAAGCTGCCGGTCAGTTGCAGGCACTCGGCCTTCACCAGCACCCGACGCCCGGCAATGCGGTCCAGCAGGGGCGCGTTCAGGAGGGGTGTCAGACGTGAGTGCCCCTTCAGGCGCGCCGCAGCCGCTTCGATTTTTCCGATGTCCGTCATGCCACCGCCTGCAAGAAGCGCTGTATCACCGCAAGCGACTGAGGTTCGTCGAGAAACGGGATGTGGGCCCGCCCCGGCACGTCAGCGAAGATCATGTCAGGCCTTCGGCGGCACATCTCGGCTGCGGTGGCGGCGGTCAGCAGGTCTGAATTCGCGCCCCTGATCAGCGCAATTGGCAACCCCGCCAGCGCATCGAAAAGCGGCCACAAGCTTTTGGGCGGGCCATCGAACGCAGCAAGGAAAGCCTCGCGCAGGGCCGGGTCGTATCTGAGGCGCAGGCCGTCTGGCGTTTCGATCGACTGGCGCTGCGCTTCTTCCAACCATCTTGTCATCGGCACGCCGTCAAACCCCGGACTGCGCGCCAGCCGTTCAGCAAACTCCGCCTGGGTATCTCCTGAAGGATTGCGCCCAACATAGTCGAAAATCCGGGTCAACCCGGCGCTCCCGATTTCGGGACCGACGTCGTTCAGACAAAGCCCAAGCACCCGGTCCCTGGCAACGGCCCCGAGGACCATCCCGATCAGCCCACCGCGCGAGGTGCCCAGGATCGCCGCCCGTGTCACGCCGAGATGATCCAGCAGGGCCAGCGCATCGCGCCCCTCTCTTTCAACGGTGTAGGTCGCGGGGCCAGACCAGTCGCTGTCACCGCGACCGCGGTAATCCATCCGGATAAGTCGTACGGGCGGAAGGTGGGGGATCATGTAATCGAAATCGGCCATTGTACGGGTCAGGCCTCCAAGGCACAGCAAAGGCAACCCCGCCCCCTCGTCACGGTAGGCGATCAACGTCCCATCATCAGCGGCAAAGCGGTTCATGCGATCACCGGCAGGCGGGCAAGATCAGGAATGATGTGGTTCGGACCATGCGGCAGGCGGTCCATCGGCAGGCCGGCCCGGTTCACCCAGACCGTCGCGAAGCCGAATCGCGCAGCGCCCGCGATATCCCAGCCGTTCGACGACACGAAAAGCACCTTGTCTCGACCAACGCCCATCCGCGGCTCGACAAGTGCGTAGACTTCGGCGCTCGGCTTGTAGACGCCGGCTTCCTCGATCGAGATCACCGCCTCGAACCGGTCCTCAAGGCCGTTCGCCGTCACTGCTGCAGCAAGCATCGCAGGTGTGCCGTTTGACAGAATTGCCAGCCGAAGCCCCCGTCCTTTCAGGGTATCCAGCACTTGCAGCGCCTCTGGATAGGCGGGCAGCCGGTCATAGAGCGAAAGCAGACGCGCGCGAAGTGGTCGGTCGTTTATCCCTTGCGCTTCAAGCGCCCAGTCCAGCGCCTCGACGGTAACCTCGGCGAAGTCGGCATGGGCGTGCAAGAGCGTGCGGAGCCAGCTGTATTCCAGTTGCTTGCGACGCCAGACCTCGGCGAGTGCAACCCAATCCACAGCGAGCGCGCCCAGTTCGGCCGCAGCCAACCGCACCGCGCCTGACACGTCAAACAATGTGCCGTAAGCATCGAAGATAACGGTCTCGCGGATTGGCATGGGCATCGGCTCCGTGCAGATTGGCGCACCGTGGCACGGCCGCCTACCCGCCTGCAAGCCACAGGCGGCCTGCCACCATTCCCGGACGCGGCGGATGTCCGGGACCGACCCTTGGATGAGGCAGGGGTTGTAGCGGGCGCGACGTGGCTTTAGACCACTGGCGCGGGTTATGGGGCGGGCAAGATGGCAGACACTACCGGCAACATCGAGGACCGACCGAAATCGAAAGAGGTCGGGGCCTTGCGTGGTCTGGCGCCCTTCATCCGTCCTTATCGCGGCATCACCGTTCTTGCGGCGCTGGCCCTGACCTTGACGGCAGGTGTCAGCCTCGTGCTTCCATTGGCCGTCCGGCGCGTCGTCGACAGCTTCAATGCCGGCGATGCCGTGTTGCTGGACCAGTATTTTGCAGCTGCCCTGGGCATCGCCGCGTTGCTCGCGTTGGGTACGGGGCTGCGATACTATCTGGTGACGCGACTGGGCGAGCGCGTTGTGGCCGATATTCGCCGCGCGCTTTTTGACCGCGTATTGGGAATGTCGCCGGCGTTCTTCGAACGCATCATGACGGGCGAGGTTCTGAGCCGCATCACCACCGACACGACGCTGATCCTGTCGGTCATCGGATCTTCCGTATCGGTTGCATTGCGAAATGTCCTCATGCTGATCGGCGGGCTTGTGCTGCTGCTTCTTACGTCAGCCAAGCTGACCGGCCTCGTGCTATTGATCGTGCCCGCAATCGTGGTTCCGATCATCGTTCTGGGGCGAAAGCTGCGTCGCCTGTCACGCGAAAACCAGGACTGGATCGCGTCGTCTTCGGGATCGGCGTCCGAAGCTCTGTCATCGGTGCAAACCGTCCAGGCCTTCACGCATGAACCACAGACCCGATCGGCCTTTGCGGACGTGACCGAGAAATCCTTTCAGTCGGCTAAGACCCGGATCGGCACGCGGGCCATAATGACCGTGATCGTCATCTTCCTGACCTTTACCGGCATTGTCGGCGTGCTGTGGGTCGGCGCGCGGGATGTGCGGGCCGAAGTGATGACGGTGGGCGAACTGATCCAGTTCGTCATCTATGCGGTTATGGTTGCCGGCGCCGTGGGCGCGCTGTCGGAAATCTGGGGTGAATTGCAGCGTGCGGCAGGTGCGACCGAACGTTTGGTCGAACTTCTGCATACCGACGACCCGGTGGAGGACCCAGCCGTTCCGGTTGCCCTGCCCCGCCCGGTGCGCGGTGAAATCGCCTTCGATGATGTTACATTCCGCTATCCCGCCCGACCAGAAACCTCGGCGTTGAACGGCATCACGTTGCGGGTGGAACCCGGCGAGACCATCGCGCTCGTCGGTCCGTCAGGCGCGGGAAAGACCACGATCCTTCAACTGTTGATGCGGTTCTATGATCCGCAGTCGGGCCTCATCACCCTCGACGGAATTCCGCTTCCAGCCATGACCCGCGCCGATTTTCGGTCCGCAATTGCGCTGGTTCCGCAAGATCCGGTGATCTTTGCGACGTCGGCACGGGAAAACATCCGCTTTGGCCGTCCCGATGCCACCGATGCCGAGGTCGAAGAGGCGGCACATGCGGCGGCGGCACATGAATTTCTGACCGCCTTGCCACAGGGGTATGACAGCTATCTGGGTGAACGCGGGGTCATGCTTTCGGGCGGCCAGAAGCAGCGGGTCGCCATCGCCCGCGCCATCTTGCGCAATGCAAAGATCCTTCTGCTGGACGAGGCGACGTCGGCGCTCGATGCGGAAAGCGAACGCGCCGTGCAAGCGGCGGTCGAGCGGCTGTCAGCCGGCCGCACCACCCTCGTCGTTGCCCACCGCCTCGCGACCGTGAAACGGGCCGACCGTATTGTCGTTTTCGACCACGGCCGCATCGCCGCGATTGGCACCCATGATGCCTTGATTGCAGAGGGCGGTCTTTACGCCCGCCTCGCGCGGCTGCAGTTTACCGACGGCACGGTCTGACGTTGCGTTCGCGCGCTGGCCATCTGCGACAATCTGGCTTGGCAAAGCCACTCTGAATGCCCATCTTCGCCTGAAGCCTGCGGCAAAAGCGGGCACGCCAGGGGAGGATCGGATGAACGCTTTCGCAAATCTTGCGGACCTGAAGGCCATTGAGGCGGAGTTGCCTTGGGCTGAACGGGACGAGGCCCGCTCGATGTACGAGTTCCTTACTCGCGCAAAGGATGCTCACGGCGGACGCCCGGCAATCAGCTTCCAGCTTCTGTCCGGCCCGGCGACGAAATCCGAGACCGTCACCTGGAGCGAACTCCACGGTCAGGTCACGCAGGCCGCAAACCTGTTCCGGCAACTTGGCGTCGGCGAGACGGATGTTGTCGCCTATATCATGCCTAACGCGCTTGAAACGGCGGTCACCCTGCTTGGCGGTGCCGTCGCGGGAATTGTGAACCCGATCAACCCGCTTCTGGAAGCAAGTCAGATCAGTGCCATTCTGAGGGAGACCAAGGCGAAGGTTGTTGTGACGCTCAAGGCGTTCCCGAAAACCGACCTGCCGCAGAAGGTAGCCGAAGCGGTGAAGTTCTCGCCGAACGTGAAGACGGTGCTGGAGGTCGACCTCTGCCGCTATCTGTCGGGCCTGAAGAAGTTCATCGTACCGCTGATCCGCCCCAAGAACCCGGCTTCCCATACCGCCGACGTCAAGGATTTCCGGGTTGAAATGGCCCGTCACCGTGCCGACCGACTCGATTTCGCCGACAATACCAACGACCGCGTCGCCGCCTTCTTTCACACCGGCGGGACCACGGGAATGCCCAAGGTCGCCCAGCACAAGGTGTCGGGCATGATCTACAACGGCTGGATCGGGTCGCGTCTTCTGTTCAAGGAAACCGACACCGTCCTTTGCCCGCTGCCGCTCTTTCACGTGCTTGCCGCCTACCCCGTGATGATGTCGATGATCGCGTCCGGGGCGCATGTCGTGTTTCCGACCCCGCAGGGCTACCGCGGGGAAGGGGTAATGGACAACCTCTGGAAGCTGATCGAACGCTGGAAGGTGACCTACCTGATTACCGTGCCCACCGCGCTGTCCGCGCTGATGCAGCGCCCGATCAATGCGGATGTCTCGACCCTGCGTAACGCGATTTCGGGCTCCGCGCCGTTGCCGATCGAACTGTTCAATCGATTTGAAAAGGCCACCGGTGTGCAGATCATCGAAGGCTATGGTCTGACCGAATGCACCTGTCTGGTGTCGATCAACCCGCCCGGCGGCACCAAGAAGATCGGGTCGGTCGGCCTGCCGCTCCCGTATACCCATGTTCGAATTCTGACCTCACAAGGCGCCATTGGCTACCGGGAATGTGCGGTGGATGAGGTTGGCGAAATCTGCATATCCAACCCCGGCGTCTACGAGGGTTCGACCTACACCGAGTCTGACAAGAACCGCGAGCTTTTTGCCGACGGCCGTTTCCTCAAGACCGGCGATCTGGGCCGCATCGACGCCGACGGCTATCTCTTCATCACCGGGCGCGCCAAGGACCTGATCATTCGAGGTGGCCACAACATTGACCCCGCCATCATCGAAGAGGCTCTGATGGGGCATGAGGCGGTAGCTTTCGTTGGTGCGGTCGGCCAGCCAGACGCGCATGCAGGCGAACTTCCGGCCGCGTACGTCGAGCTTGTAAAGAACGCAACCGTGTCGGTCGACGACCTTATGGCCTATGCCACGCGCCACATCACCGAGCGTGCGGCACAGCCAAAATACATCGAAGTCCTTTCCGAACTGCCGAAAACAGCGGTTGGCAAGGTGTTCAAGCCAGACTTGCGCAAAAGTGCGATCACGCGGATCTACGACGCAGCACTTGCCGAGGCCGGCCTTTCTGCCAAGGTGGCCGCCGTTACCGAAGACAAGAAGCGCGGCCTTGTCGCCAAGCTTGCCAAACTGGGCCCGATTGACGATTCTGAGGTCAGCGCATCGTTGGGCCAGTTCAATACTCCGTGGGAATGGTCCTGATCCGATACCGAGCCGTCGTCACAGGGTTTCGGTGTCCATCCAGATTGTCACCGGCCCGTCGTTGACCAGCCCGACCGCCATATCCGCACCGAAAATGCCGGTTTCGACCGGCACACCTTCGCGGGCCAGAGATGCGCTGAACGCCTCGTAAAGCCGCTTTCCGTCTTCAGGTGCCGCTGCCGTCGAGAACCCCGGACGGTTTCCCCGCAGGTCGGCCGCCAAGGTGAACTGGCTTACAACCAGGGCTGATCCAGCAACATCGCGAACCGACAGGTTCATGCGGCCATCGGGGTCGCGGAAGATCCGGAGTTTGGCCACTTTCGCGGCCAGCCGCGCGGCTTCCGCCTCAGCATCTCCGGCCATCGCACAGACGAGGATCAACAGGCCCTGCCCGACCGTGCCTACCACCCGGCCGTCCACCGTGACCGAGGCCTCAGCGACGCGCTGGACAACGGCTCTCACAATTCATTGGCCCACGGCGGGTTCGCGCCGGGTCGGCTTACCGTGATCGCTGCGGCGCGCACCCCCAGCGACAGCGCCGCATCCAGAACCCCGTCGGACACTGCCGCGATTCCGGCCTTGGTCAACGCTCCAGCCTCATGCAGCGCCGCAAGCGCACCGGCGTTGAAGGTGTCTCCAGCCCCGACGGTATCGGCCACCGTCACCGGCACCGCTGGGATGAAGCGGTCCTGCGTCAGCGTTACCGCCCGCGCGCCCTTGGCACCTTCAGTGATGAAGATGATCTTCGGCCCCTTGGCAAGGATCGTCCTCGCCAGCGCAGTCAGATCGCCGTCTCCCTCGAGCCAGTGCAGGTCCTCGTCCGAAAGCTTTACGATATCGGCCTTGGCCACCATCCGCTCGATCCGCGCGCGATATTCGGTCTCCTTTCCGGCGATGAAGCCGGGGCGGATGTTCGGATCGATCATCGTCACCCTTCGACCGGATTCACGAGCCTGCAAGGCTTCGTAAGTCGAGGCGGCCGGGTCGTTGACCAGGCTGATCCCGCCCAGAAAGAGCGTACCGACGGCTACCGGCAAATCCGGCAACTGGTCGTGTGACAGCATCCGCCCGGCCGTTGCCTCATCATAGAATGCATAGGTCGCCTGTCCGCCCACCAGCTTGACGAAAGCCACGGTCGTCGGGCGCGCTGAGCGCGCCAGCATCGTGATATCGACCTTCGAGGCGATCAGCGTATCTGCCAGTATCTCGCCGAGCATGTCGGTGGAAACGCCCGAAAAGAACGCCGAAGGCGCACCGAGCCTTCCCAGCGCAATAGCGGTGTTGAACACCGCACCGCCCGCATAAGGGGCAAAGCACGCCTCTCCCAGTGTCGAGGTGCGCGGCAGCATATCAATCAGGGCTTCGCCACAGCTAAGAATCATTTAGGTCCTCCCGGTATCGGGGTCTTAAAGCACGGCCTCGACGTATCGCAAACACCCGATCGCGGGGCAGCCAAGACGCAGAACTCGTTCGCTGCCTGCAGGTCGTTCGGCTTCAAGTCGAGGCCGGTTCAGGCAGGGTCATCTTGAAGAGATCACGGCTTCAGCGAACGGCAGTTTGGCCGCTTCAGCCGCTGGTTTCACCTGCCCGCAGATGCAGACGCCGCAGCGGTCAAGCGCTCCCGCCGCTCCTTGCACCAAGCGGATTGCGATACTGAAGTTCCAGGCTCAGGCGGTGAAAAAACGGGCCAAGTTCTGCCGTACCCGGTCGAGCGGGTTTTGCCCGTTCGTATCCGGTATGAACCGTTGCCCGGTGATCGCCTCGTAGGCATCGATATAAACTTGGGCCGTTCGAGCAATGATCTCGGACGGAATTTCCGGGATCGGCTGGGTATAGGGATCGCAGCGCGCCGCGACCCAGGCCCGGATCACATCCTTGTCAAAGCTTGGTGGTCGCGTGCCGTCGCGAAACGCCGCTTCATAACCCGAAGCGATCCAGTAGCGACTGGAATCGGGCGTGTGGATTTCGTCGGCGAGCAGAATCCGTCCTTCGGCATCAGTTCCGAATTCATACTTGGTGTCGACCAGGATCAGACCGCTCTCGGCCGCCATCGCTTGCCCGCGCGCAAAAAGCGCCAGGGCCCGAGCCGAGACTTCATCCCACTGCGCTTGCGTCAAAAGCCCCTGAGCAACGATTTCGGCGGCTGTCAAAGGCTCGTCGTGGCCGCCGTCAAAGGCCTTCGATGTTGGCGTGATTATCGCCTCAGGCAGGCGTTCGTTGTCACGCAGTCCGTCGGGCAGGACATGCCCGTACATCGCGCGCGCTCCCTTGCGATACTGCGTCAGGATCGAGGTTGACGTCGTGCCGGCAAGGTATCCCCTGACCACGATCTCGACAGGAAGAATATCGACCCGCCGGCCAAGCACCACGTTCGGGTCGGGATAGGAAAGAACATGGTTCGGACACAGGTCAGCGGTCCGGTCGAACCAATACCGCGCCAACTGTGTCAGCACCTGACCCTTCCACGGAATCACGGCAAGCACTTGGTCGAAGGCTGAAATACGGTCACTGGATATCAGCAGGCGGGTGCCGTCGGGCAGATCGTAGCAATCTCGCACCTTGCCGAAATAGGGGTTTGGCAGTTCGTCGATGCGGGCATGCGGCAGGGTGCGCTCGAGGTCGATCATCACAGGCTCCGGCAAGGTGATGCCTTCTTCGCCCTCAGATCGCCGCTGTCAAGCCGGGCAATTCAGCGACCCCCGCATTTCCCCGCTGTCGCCCTGCAAAGTGGCATCTCGCAGCAAGCAGCCGGTGACTTCGGGGATCAGCTCGATCATGGTGGCCCTGATCGCCTGATGCTCGCCCCGCGCGGCGTAGCCAAGGCGGATAACCTCCACGCGCTCGCCCTTCTGAAACACGACAAATTGGCGCCCATCGCGCATCACTTCGGTCTTCGTTGCTCCCAGAAATTCGGGCGCGGGCGAAGCACAGGCGGACAGGGCAATGGCCAGGAAAAGCATGAGGGTTTTCATCCTTCCAGTTTGCCGATGCAGGGTTAACAGCGGGTTAATGCCGCCCGGTGGCAATGCGCCTGACTTGCCCGGAACTTTGTCGGACCGGCAGGGTTCTCCATGCGATAACCAAAAGGAACCCGATATGATCCGACCATTTGCCGCGTTACTGCTGCTTGCGCTGCTGGCGACGGCGGCCTGTGAAACCATCGAGGGCGCCGGGCGTGACATCGAAGATGCTGGCGCAGCAATCACGGAAGAGTCACAGGACGCTCAGTCCGGCCTTTGACCCGCCCGGCGAACCATTGGGGTAGGCACGGCACATAATGCGCGCTAGGCTCGCCCTGTCGGCGAACCCCGCCACAAAAGGATGTGACAGATGAAAAAGACCGTCTGGATGCTGCTTGCGACCTTGGCCAGTTTGACCGCCATTTCAGGCTGCGCCCCGCTTGTGATTGGGGGTGCGGCAGCCGTCGTGGCGGATGAGGCGATTGAGCAGGATAAAGGCGGAGACGGCCTGTTCTAGCGTTCTGGTGCTAGGGCGCACGCAGAAGCGCCGCAGTCTTTTGGAAGATTTCCTGCGCTTCGATCAGGCGCTGGGCGACCGCCTCACTATTGTCGGCAAGACGCTCGGTTCGGGCGAAATGCGCCTGCAAGCGCGTCGCACCGATGGTTGCTGACGCGCCGGCGGCCTCGTGACAAAGCGCTTCGATTTCGGAAGGTGACTTGCTCTCGCGGTCGGTCAACGCGGCGAAGATGCGCTCCATGTCAGAAAGATAGCGTGAAACGGCCTTTGCGGCAGCCTCTGGTCCGAGCGCCCGCGCAAGGTCGTCCTGCCGCTCGCTGCTGACCAGATCATCTCCTGCGATGCGCTGCGCAACTTGAGGTTCGCGCGCTCCACTCAGCGCTCGTCGCAGGTCCGCGCCATTGATCGGTTTGGTCAGGCACGCATCCATTCCCGCCTCGCGAAACCGTACCAGATCGGCGGGCAAGGTATGGGCGGTGACAGCCAGAATTCGGCTTGCCCGGGACAGCCCTTCTGCGCGGATCATCCCGGTCGCCGTCAGACCGTCCATGCCCGGCATCGAGATATCCATCAGCACCACATCGAAACGCCGCTGGCGGGCCTGCCTGACCCCTTCCGCGCCGTCAGCGGCCAAGGTTACCCGATGGCCCAGATGGCGTAGCATCTCTTCCAGAACCAGACGATTGGTTGGATTGTCTTCGACGACAAGAAGGTCAAGCGCGGGCGCGTCCTCTTTGATCGGTTGCGGCGCAGTTTCCGGGGTGCCTTGTGCCAATCGCAGAGGCACCCTTAGCCAGAAGCAGCTACCCTCGCCGAGTTCGGCTTCCACACCGATCTCCCCCCCCATCGCCTCGATCAGTCGGCGCGAAATTGCGAGGCCCAGCCCGGTTCCGCCGGCCTCTCGGCGGAACGAAGGGTCGACCATGACAAAATCATCAAAGACCCGCTCCAGATCCTCTTCGGCAATGCCGATGCCCGTGTCGGTAACCCGAATCTCGACGGTCACGGCATCAGCCGTCGTCGATTGAGTTTCGATCTCGATTGCCACCACCCCCGCCACGGTAAACTTGATCGCATTCGTGACCAGGTTCGTGATGACCTGGCCGAGCCGCAGCATATCTCCCCGCACCATCGGCACATCCGATAGCACTGAGGTTTCGATGACGGTCCCCACCTCGGCCGCATTCGCGCGCATTGGCTCTACCAGGTCACGCACCAGGGTCGGCAGGTCAAAATCCTCCTCAACCAACGGCATGTGGCCACCTTCGACCTTGGAGATGTCCAGAACGTCGTTCACATGCCGCAACAGCTGTTTGGCCGACGTCTGCGCCAGCCCGAGGAAACGGTCCTGCTCGGCGTCAAGCGGGCGGCGTTTCGCGATCTCCAGCGCAGCCATCACGCCATTGAGCGGGGTCCGCATCTCGTGGCTCATCACTGCGATAAAATTGTTCTTGGCACGTTCTGCCGCAAGTGCCTCGTCGCGGGCATCGCGCAGCGCGTTCTCATCTGCAAGGCGTCGCGAAATGTCGCGCAGATAGGCGATGAAGATCATCCCGTCCGCGCCCTGGTTGCTGGCGATCGACATCTCTGCCGCGAACTCTTCGCCGGACTTGCGCCGTGCGGCCATCTGGATACGGCCGCCATCCACAACCCGTTTTTCACCTGTGGCCGCGATCCGCGCCATACCAGCCCTGTGCGCCGCGACATGGCGGGCCGGAACGATCAGTTCGTCCAGATGCTGCCCGACCGCCTCCTCGCGCGAATAGCCGAAGATCTGCGCGGCGGCGTTATTGTAATCAATGACGCGGCCCGCCAGATCAGCAACGATCACACCGTCCAGAGCAGTGTCCACCGTAGCCTGCAGCCGCGACGACACGCGCACGATCTCGGCACTGCGGCGAATGGATTGGGAGTTCAGCCGCAGGACATACATCAATACCACGCCAAGCAAGGCGACAAAGGCAATGCTCGCCCAGGCGAGCCTTTGCAGCAGATCGGTGAGCCCTGCCCGACGCGCGTCAGCAATCGCGGCATACTGACCGACCAGACGGACGGCCATTTCACGAAAATCCAGCCGCAGCAGGCGCGCCTCGGACGCAATCGCCGGCAACGCATTTCGCAGCATAGCGTCGCTGCCATCAATCAGCGGCGTAGTGCGGTCCAGAAAGCCCTGCATCCGTTCGTTGATCGGTGCGATGATCGACGAAAGGTTCAGGACGCCGAACATGGTAGCGGCACCGAAGTTGCGGGCGCGGCTGTATACCAGATCGAAGCGCAAGCGAAGCTCGTCGAGATCCCGGCCTGGAATTGCAGCCGCAAGCGCCGCTTCACTTTCCAGGCGCAGGATATCAAGTTCAAGCTGCGTGACATTCCAGTGGATGTTGTCGACCGGTTCTTCCTGAAAGAGCCGCAGTTCTTCACGGGCCTGGATCGACAGAACCAGGAGAAGGACGATCACGCCAAGGATCGCCCCGATGACGGAATAGCGGATCAGGCGTGACCAGCCAGGGACGTTTACCCGCACCTGCCCGGCCCCCTGCTTTCGTTACTCTTCGATCGCGAGACGGGTCAGTTGCCAGATCGACCGGGCATAGGTCTGCTCGCTACGATAGGCAGCCACGTCATCGTAGGGGTAGATCACCCAGATCGGCCCCTTGTCGCGCACCTGCATAGGCTCTCCGTTGGCCAGATAGGCCAGCAGCGGGCCGTCGGCGGCCAAGTCGGCGATGGGAATCTCGATCTGATAGTCGTTGATGGCGGTTGCCTTGACTGTCTGGCCGCTCGCTCCAAGCGCCGCCAGCAGATCGGACATTAGCACGCCCCTGTATTCGGTCACGCCTTCGGTCCAGATGGTTGACGTGGAGAAACCGTGCTGCGGCAGAGCATCAAGCAAGCCGCGATCCAGTTCAGCAACCCCGTCGCCGTTGGTGTTGCTGATCATGCCAGATACTGTCAGCAAGACTTCGCCCGTGGGCTTGTCGAGGATGTCGGCTTGGGCGAGCGAAGCAAGCCCCATTCCAAGCACGGCTGCCACTGCCGCGATCCCGCCAAGACGTCCCATGTTCACTCTCCAAACTGAAACCAGATGGCCCCGGAATACTCAATGTCCAGACACCTGTCGCAGGACCTTTGGTATCGTCCACTATCCGATGTGATAGAAATGCTCAGCAAACACCGGCCTCTTTGGCAATCATCGCCGCATGGGTGCGGTTTCGGGCGTCTATCTTGCGATAAAGCGTCTTGACGTGAAGTTTGACCGTCACCTCTTGCAACGCAAGTTCGCGGGCAATTTCCTTGTTCGCCAGGCCCCGGCAAATGCGCCTCAGCACGTCCATCTCGCGGGGGGTAAGCTGCGCATCGGCCACCGTCGGAACCGTGGGATCGGGTTCCGCCTGGCGCAAGATCGGCGCGTAGATCTCTCCGTCAGCCATGAAGCGCGCCGCGGCAAGCAGCGATTTCGTTGACATCGTCTTGGGCAGGAAACCGGCCGCACCCTCATTGATTGCCTGCTCGGCGACGTGGCGCGGCGCCGAACCCGACAAGATCGCGACGGGCTTGCCACCCTGCAACGCGCGCATCGTGCGCAAGCCGGCCAGACCGTTCATGCCGGGCATCATGTAGTCCAGCAACACAAGGTCATAAGCACCGTTCCTGCGCAGAAGCTCGGTGGCGTCGGCAAGGTCAGCCGCGACATCGACACTGAACTCAGGCTCCAAGCGCAAAAAGGCCGCAATGGCCTCGCGCACCAGCTCCTGATCATCGGCAAGGAGTATTCTCATCAGGTCCGAACCCTTTAACACAGATGGGTAGCCAAGCGCAGCATAGACAGAATGCGTGCGTTGTGCATCAGGCGATATTTGGGCAGCATTGCAGTCATTTCCGGGCTGTACATGTGCGGTCTAGCCGAGGAACGTCGCGCAGGACCGACCGGGCCCACATCAGGCCGCGCCAGACAGAAAATGGGCAACTGACGCTGCCGGCACCAACACTGGCCCGGCTTTCGGTTGCACCTATCGCAACAAGCAGGGGACTGCCGGGTGAGCCAAGGGAGGGCCACGCCTCTTCCACTGGCAGCCGGGCCCTCAGGCGCGGGCGTAGAGGTCCTCGTAGCGGACAATGTCGTCTTCGCCGAGGTAGGCGCCGGTCTGTACTTCGATGATCCGAAGTGGAAGTCTGCCAGGATTTGCCAGTCGGTGGACTTCACCCAAGGGAATGAAGATTGCCTCGTTCTCGCCAAGCAGCGTTTCGCTGGTGCCCACCGTTACGGTGGCGGTGCCTTCGACCACCACCCAGTGCTCGGCGCGATGCACATGGCTTTGCAGCGACAGCACGCCCCCCGGTTTCACGACGATGGACTTCACTTGGAATCGCGGCCCAAGCGACAGCGTTTCGTAATGGCCCCAGGGTCTGGCGTGGCGCGGAAAGTCCTCTGCCTGTTTCACGCCGGAGAGCGAAAGCCGCCGAACGGCCTCGCCCACATTCTGCGTGGCGTGAGGTCGCAGATCAGCACGGCGTCGCGGGTTGCGACAGCCGCGATGTTGCGCAGCCCGATCCCCACCACCTGCACGCCCGGATCATCCGACCGCAACAGAGTATCGCTGCACCGATCTGCCATCGCCGCGCCAACCAAGGCGACACCATCGCGATCCTGTGCAGTTTCCTGCCAAACGCTGCGCCAGCTGCCCAGATCGTTCCAGCCTGCGTCCAACACGACCACCGAACCAGTCTCGTGTTCAAGGACGGCGTAGTCGATCGAAATGTGCGGAGCCATGTCGAAGACTTCGCCGAGGCGCAGGAAATCGAGGTCGCGCTGACCGAAGGCAACGGCATGGCGCGCAAGCTCCATTAACTCGGGTTGGTGCCGTTCCAGCGCGGCGCGCATGGTGCGAACCGAGAACAGGAACATGCCGGAGTTCCAGACATGCCGCCCGCTGACCAGCATTGCCTCGGCGCTGGCGAGATCGGGCTTTTCGACGAACCGAGCGAAGGAAACCGCTTCACCGACGGCGTCGGCGTTGCCCAGCAACTCGATGTAACCATAGCCGGTCTCGGGCCGATCCGGGCGGATGCCGAAGGTCACGATCTCGCCTGCTCTCGCCCGTTCGGCAGCTTTTGCGATTGCCGCAGTCAGCGCCATGGTGTCGGCGAAGTGGTGATCCGACGGCGCCACCAGAACCAATGCGTCAGGGTCGCCAATCACCTCGATTGCGGCGGCGATCGCCGGGCCGGTGTTGCGCGGCGCGGGCTCGATCACGACCCGGTGGCCGCGCACGCCGATGGCCTCCATCTGCTCGGCCACGATAAAACGGTAATCCTGCGCCGTCATCAGGATCGGCGCGCCGCAGCCGCAGTCTTCCAGCCGCCTCACCGTTGACTGCAACATGCTTTCCGTGCCGACGAGGCTTGTGAACTGCTTCGGCATCGACTTGCGCGACAGGGGCCAGAGCCGCTTGCCAGGACCGCCGCAAAGGACGACGGGTGTGATCAGGGTGGGTGTCATTTCAAGCAACCTTTCAAATCGGCAAGGGTCATATGGCACAGGCAGCGCTGCGGGGGCGGCTCCGCCAGAAGATCAGAAGTAGCAGCGCCAGCGACAGCGCCGCTTGCCAGAACAGCTTGGCCAACATCATCTGGCTCAGGGTCATTCCGGTCTCGCCCAAGGACAACACCACGAAGGTCGTGATCTGCAACGGCACGAACCCGGCCATCAGCCATATGCCGCGCCGGTCCCCAAGCGCCGCGAGGTAGGTCGCGCAGAGGTAACTGTGCGTGAAAAGCACGGCACAGACGCCGGCAACGGGCAGATCCGGCGCGGCGTCGGCAAAAGCCGGCCCAACCAGCACCGTGATCACCTGCAAGGGCGCCAGACCAAGGACTGCAAGCGTCACCAGACTGACCAGACCGAACAGGGCGGCTACGGGGGCCGCTTCTCGCAGACCCGAACCACCAGCCAGTGCCGCGGCCGTCACCGCAGGAAGCAGAACTGCTGCCAGCCCGAAACAAGCAAAGAACTGCACCCGCTGAACAAGTGACAAGACCGCGACCGAGCCTACTTCGCCTGACGTCAAGACGGCGTTGGCGACCAGGATGTCGCCGTCAAGGTGCAGCACCTGAGCTGCCTGAAGCACGGCGAAGGGCAAAGCGAGCATCAGGACCGGGCGCACCACGCCTGCATCTTTGACCTCGGCCTCGCGTCCCGGCACGCTTCGCCCAAACGGGGTGGCTGCCAGTGCCCCAGACACTGGCAGCCACCCCGCGACCGACGATGCAGCGATTGCCAGGGCGACCCCCTCGATCCCGGCACCGAGGTGCCAAAGGACCACCGACCCTCCAAGCCGCACCGCCATTTCGAGGTTCGCCGACCAGACGATCCGCGCGACATCCATCTGGCCAACCGCGATCCCCCGGCAGATGCACAGCGGTACAGTGACCGGCAGCGCAAGCAGCAAAAGCACCAGCGCACCGGCCGAACCAAGGCCCAGCGCGTCGCCCAGAGCCCCGGTCAATGCCGGCGGCACCAAGAGCGGAAGTGCCAGCCCCATGCCCACAAAGCCGAGCCGGTTCAGCCACAGCAATCCTGCCGCGCCAAAGCCGGGGGGTCGCCCCGACACCACCTGCGACACAGCCATCTGCACCGCGTTCAAAACCGCCAGAAGCGACAGCTTCAAGGTCAGAAGCGTAGCCAGATCAGCAAACAGTTCTGGTCCCATCCACCGACCGAACAGCATGTTGAACACCAGGTTGCCGGCATTGGCCGCATTCGACGACAGGAACATCGCCACCGCAGGGGTGGCAAACAGCGCCAAGAGCGCCCGCGGGTCGACGCCGCGAGGGTTTGCCCTGACCGCGTCCATCATGCTGCCTTTACGAAGGGCATGACGTTGGTTTCGACTTGCAGAAGCCGCATGGCAACCTTCGGGGTTTCGGCCAAGGCGTCGGTGCCGAGGTGCAGGCGGTTCTTCGCGATCAGGCCCAACATCAGAAAACCGCTACGCAGCACCGCGCGTGCCGAAACCTTGGAGCCCGGGATTTCCGTCCATGCCGCTAGCGGCATCTCGAAGAAGGCGAGCTTTCGGTCGCTGACCCGGTCGGCGATCCGAGCGAAAAGCTCGACATCGAACAACCAGCCGGCGGTGAAGGGTGCTGCGATCGCCGCGCGCAACGCTTCCGAATTGCGCAGGAGCTTGGCACCGCATTGGGTATCGGCGATCGGCAGGCGCAGGGCCAGCCGAGCAAGAGTGCTGCAGGCGCGCGAGATTATCCGCCGCGCAAAAGTGCGTTTGATGCGGTGGCCAAGCATCATGCGGCGCGAGCCGAACACGACCTCGACGTCGCTGAACCGTGCCGCCACGCGGACGAAGTCCGGCAGAGCGTCGAGCGGCGTTGCGAGATCGGCATCCCAGTAGGCGATCAGCCCATCGCCGCGCTCGGTTGCAAAGAGCAATCCCTGTCGCACGGCTTCGGCCTTGCCGGAGTTCTGCACGAGATCAATCACGTCCACCCGAAATGGCAGTTGCGCCTGCATGGCTGCCAGCACGTCGAGCGTTTCGTCCTTGCTGCCGTCATTGACGAAAACCATCCGCACCGTCGGATGCGCGCGCAGGAAGGATATGAACGCAAGCACGTCAAGGCGCCTGGCCTCGTTGTAGCAGGGCACGACGACGGTCAGGGCTTCGCAGGTCAGACCACGCAGCGCGACGCGGTAAGGGATCGTTGCATCAAGCGCGAGCGCGGAACCGAGAACGGGCGGAAAGGGGGAGTGAATGGACACGGGCAAGCACCTGTTGTTACTGCCCGTGCTATGCCATGACGTCCGGTCCCTTTGCTCGCCCCCCTAGGAATATGAAGCTTTATCAGAAGTTTGATCGATAGCCTTTAGGGATAGCGCGACAATTCCAACCAGCGAAAGGACCTGCTCTTTGGGATAGGGCATCACCCCCTGCGGGACAGGATCTCGCCAATCTTGCCCATGTGGAATGCGATGACTTCGGAAAACGGCATTCCCAACGCCGCCTTGCGGTTGGCCATCGCCAGCGATTCCGCGGCCTGCGGATGCTGCAGAGCCTGCTGCATCGCGGCAGCCATGCCCTCGGCGCAACCGGGTGCGTAGTGATAGCCTTCAAGCCCCTCGTCGCGGCAGATGTCGACAAAATCGCCGATGTGGGGAAACACCGGCACCGCGCCATAGCTGGGGGTCTGATGCAGAACGCCGGAACTTCCGGTGGTGGACTCGTAGTCAAAGACAGAGATCAGCGCGCTTTCGAAAAAGTCGGGAATCGCGTCCTCGGCGATGTAACCGTGGAACGCCACACCAGCGTCGTCACGCCGCGAGGCCGCCAGCCCGGCCACATATCCCGCCGCGTTGGGATGGTCGGTGCCGCCGATCACCAGTTGCATGTCCGCAGACTCAGGCGTCTGCCGCATCAGGTCAAACGCGGCAAGGAGGGTTTCAAGCCGCTTGTACGTCCCGAATTTGCCCATCGTCGCGATGCGGCGCGGGCGACTGGCATGGGGGCGCCAGGGCCGTTCGACAGTATCGAAGGTGCCATGCGGCACGAGGTGCAGGTTTGCGCGAGGGTACGATTTGCGCAGGATATCGACGTAACTTTGCAGGGTCGTCGTGACGTAGCTTGCCCGCATCATCGCAGCGGTCACCACCGCACCGCCAGCGCGCACAACAGCCTGCCGCAGGCGCTGGCCCTTGAGAATGGTCTGTTCGAGATCGACACCAGCTATGATGTTGTGGGCAATGATGCCGCTCGGCACACCGATCAGCCGCGCCAGTGCCGGGGCCATCAGGCCCAGCGCTGCGGGAACCTCGCGGTCGCCGAACGTGGCGGTCTGCAGGTTGAAGATCACCGCATCCGTCCGTGCCGCCCGCAGCGCGCCAAGCAGCCGGGGCATGGTCCCACTAGCGTTGAAACGCCAGACACGGCGCACTTCCACCTTCGGCCCAAGGTCGAGTTCTGCCAATGGTTCATCAAGCTGGTCTGCCAGAACGATGACGGTCGAGACATCATCCCGCGCGGCGAGTTCTTTGGCAAAATGCAGGCCATATTCATTCAGCGACAGCTTACCCGGCGGGAAGGCTGACACCAGTGCAATCCTGCGCGCGGTGGGGTTGATCATTTCAAATCGCTCCAGGGAAGGGTTGCAAAGGCCTCGCGCACCACTGCGGCGGCCGGTTTTTCAAGCCCGTCAGGGCCGATGAGGCCAAAGCCCGATTGCAGCCCGCGTCGCCAGGGCGACGCGCCGATTGCAACTGCGTCAGGGTCGGGGAAGTCATGCAGCGTCCAGACAAACACTCCGTCCGCTGTCGCGGCCCCGGTCAGACGGTCTTGTAGCACACCGGCCTGTCCGCCGGGAGAATGAGGCAAGCGCCAGATCATCGACCATGAACTTGCTCCAACCTCGGTGACATAGACCGGCTTGCCACCCGCCAGCTGGCGTACCGTCGCCAGACGCTCGGTCGTGCCTTCGGCGGGCAGGAAATCGTGGTAGGTCACGACATCGACCGCATCCACCAGATCACCGGCGCTTGCCGCGTTGGACCAGCCGATGGTCAGGGCCAGGTCAGGCGCGATGCGCCGCGACGCCGCCGCCATCGTTCGCAGCCATGCCTGCACCAGACCTTTGCCATGCACCTCGTAGTCCAGGTTCGGTTCGTTCTTGAGATCGACGAACGCAACGTTCGGGGCCGCCGCAAGCACTGGAAGAACCGCCTCCAACCACCGGTAATCGTTGGCCCAATGCCCCGGCTCGAAGCCAGCGCGCATATCAAACAGGGTCGGCACCACCTTAAGTCCCGCCGTCTCTGCTTCGGTCAGCAGCGCCTTCAGGTTGGCAAGGTCACGCTCTGCGCGTGCCGGGTCGAGGAACGCATTCCGCTGCAGGAATACCCGCACCACATTGGCGTTCAGCCCCCGGATCAAAGCCAGATCGCGGGCCACCTCGGCGCGGTCGAAGTTGGGCCAGAACTGGCTCCATGGCGAGGTGGCTGGATAATAGTTGATCCCTCGTAGCGGCTCTGGTGCGACTATCAGCGGCGCAGTGGCTACCTCTCGCGCCCCGCGCCTCTCATGGCTGAACACCCGCCATCCAGTCGCCTCGTTCAAAAGCGTCGTCACCGTCGCGTCGTCGGTCAGCCGATAGGCCCCAAGCGCGCCACCCTGCAAAAGGAACCGCACCGTCAACGCCTCAGCCTCGACCTGAACAACCGACCCGTCATGATGATGGAACGCCGGTCTCGCTGTCTGGTGCAACACCACCATCCTCGCTCCCGGCTCGCCGGCCGAAAGGGTCGCACGTTCCAGCGCTACGCCGGAGAATTGGTCGGGCAGGAAATCAACGATGCCGGTGGCAAGAGCGTTGGCGTGTGCGGCCCAGGCCTCGGTCAGGCGCAGTCCGATCGCCTCGGCATCCCGCGCGCTGAATTCACGATCGAGCGGCACGACCGCTTCTTGCCAGTTCACCGCAGAAAGAGTTTGCGGCAGGTTCGAAAGCGCCTCGTCGAAATAGTCGTACAACCTCGGGCGTTCCAGCGCAGCGGCAAGGCTGCGCGCCGCCTGCAGCGTGACAGCCGCCAGAAGACCGAGAAAGACGAGCGCCGCGAGCGCACGGGAGCGTGGGGTCATGGCGACAGCCCCTGTGCGCTGTCCAACTGATGGCGCGTCGTGCCGAGGGCCGAAGTCACCTCGACCTGCAACGGAAAATCCGCGGCCCCGGCCAGGGTCAACACATTGGCCTCGCCCTTGAACACCCATGCCTGGTGTTCGATGATCCGCCCGGCCCGTGTTGTGATCCGCAAGCCGACCGGCGAGCCCTCGTTCAGGGTATGGCCCGCATCTGTCAGGAACGGCCCCACCGTCAGCCGTGTCGCGCCGGTATCCGCCTCCGCCACCGCACGCAGCGCCAAGTCTCCAACCGGAAGCGGGCGGTCCACGGCAATTTCCAGCGGCCCTGTCGTAACCGACCCAAAGCCAAGTTGCGCCTGCGCCATGTCCGGCACGTCGCGCGCCAAGAGTTCACCACGCCCCGTTCCGCCCACGGCCACCATCGGCACCAGCGAGACCTTGCCCCCCGGATGGTCAAGGCGCGCCATGCCACCGACGCCGTCAGGCACCGGATTGCCAAAGCGGTCGGCCATCAGCGCTGTTTCGAGTGCATGGAAGTCCTCGGCCCGGACCGGAGCGATCTTCTCGCCCCAGGCAAGGCGGATGCTCGCCAGATCGGCGCGGACTTCGTATTCCGCCCGCTCGCTCTGCCGGCCGGCAATCGCGGCACCAGCGTGAAACTGCCCGGCTTCGCTGCCCGGCAGTACCGGTCGCGACGCGATGCCGTTCAGGGTCGGCCGGGCGACGGCCTGCCCTGCGACCGTCACCACCACCTCGCTGCCATCCGCCACCAGATTGCCGCCGGCATCCAGCACCAGCGCCGCCGCCTGCCCGGCCTCGCCTCCCGCTGTAAGGCTCTTGGCGCCAAGGTAGAATAACACCGTCGCGCCCGCCCCCGCCGGGATCGCCACACCGGCAGCCCGGGCTTCGGTCACGGTCTCGACCCAACCGGACCAGCCCTGTCGCGGTGAAGGCCCCGTCTCGCGGATGCCGAAAGCATCCGTCACCGCCCCCTGCCCCATCACCGGGCCGGCCAGACACAACAGCATCGCGATCACACGCAGCATCTGCTCAGAACTCCGGCTCATAGATCATGCTCGAGACCTGCAGGTGCGCCGCGCCATACCCGGCCAGCCCGTTCAGCGCGATGACACCGACGTCGGCGGGCGGGGCGGATCGCGCCACAACCCCGGCCCCGTTCACCAACGTATCGGCTGTGCCGATTTCGGCGATGACCTCGATCGAAGCCCGGCTCGGCAGACGCAATTCGAACGGGGCGGTCTGGCCCGGAAAGATGTTTGTGTCGACAAAGCCCGCTTCGGCCCATACCGGCGCACCGTCCGTATCATAGACAAGCGCCACGATGCGGATCACCGAGGCGGTTTGCGTGCCGGTGTTGGCCGCCGTGCCGCGGATCACAAGCCCTTCGCTGTCTTCGGAAAAGGCAAGCCCGTTCAGCGCGATACCCCGGTAGAGATTGGCCGATGTGACCAATGCCCTCGCCTCCAGACTGGCCGCCACAGGCGGTGTTTCAAGCACCGGCGGCACGAACAGGGTAGGGTCGTAACCCGCGCCTGCGGCCGCGTCGCGCAACGAGAGAACCCCTTCGAAGGCGATCCGAAATCCTGTCATCTCGGCGGGCAGGAGCCTTTGGCCGTTGACCATCGCAGCGGTCTGTTCGGCTAGAACCTGTCGGTCCTGCCCACGCATCATGGCGTCCAAAGTGACGTGGGCAGGGTCCGCATCGGCATTGGTGACCTGCCCCACCACGGAAAACAGCCCGGCATGTTTCACCAGCCGGGCCCCCGACACGGCCACTTCGGGGCGGTCCAGACGATCTCGGTGCAAGTCGGTATCGGCAATCGGCTGCCGTCGCCCGGTGACGTTCCACAGGACCGACGCCTCGCGCTGCATCCGCAACGGTGCTTGCTGGGGGCGCAAGTCGCTGGGCACGACGAACCAGTCATCGCCACGCTTGACCGCCCGCACTGCCAACACCTCCTCGCGCATGTCCAGAGAGGTCAACCACTTCAGGCGCACCTGAAAGTCGACAAGCCGGTCCGTTCGGGCCACCCCATCGGCCTTGAACCCGACCAACTTGCCGTAAGACGCAATCAAGCCACCCTGCCAGCGCCACTGGAACAGCGCCGCTTCTAAATCGTCGCGGCTTTCGGGGTCCAACAGCGCATACGCGTCTTCGTAACGTCGAAAGTCGAGATGCGAGAAATACTCCTCAACGACGACATCTGCCGGCGTTGGCCGATTGAAGTTTTGCAATACCTGCCAACTGGTGGCCGTCCCCACCAGAACCGTAGCTGCCGCCAGCCCGATCACCACCCGCTGCACGATAACGGGGCGGGGAAAGCCAGCCTTGCGTTGCACCAGCGGGCGGTATTCGCGGCGCGGTTCCGCAAAGCCGCGCCGCAGCACGCTGACCCCGAACAACAGAGCCGCGAGGCTCAAGGCCATCGGCGGCAGCGCACCCCACATCAGGGCTTGCCCACCCGAAATCTCACGGCGCCGCTGCAGCAGCGGAAGCGGCGACACATCGGGTTTTTCCCACACTACCACACCGTTGCCGAGCCGGTTCAGCCGGTTCCACCCGGTAAACAGCAGCACAGGGTCGTAGAACTCGTCGTTCGCGAAGACGTACTTCAAATGGTAGCGGTCAGCATTCGCCAGAAACTGCTGCAAGGAGCCTAACCCCGGCACGCCGAGGTATTTGGAATTTTCCAGCCGCTCGACTGAAAAGCGTGTCATGTCCGGCAAACGGCGCGCCGAATGATAGTTGCCGTCGACTGATTGTGCCGTCGTCAACGCCGACAGGTAGGCAAACTGATCGCCGAAACCCAGCGTCAGATAGCGCCACCGGTCATGGTCGTCGTGACCGAGGAAGCTGACGATCGGTGCCGGGTCGATGAAGCCGGGCTGCGTCGGCCGGATCACTGGCAGCACGGCGCAGAACACCGCCACCGCCACATAGCAGGCGAACAGGGTGCCTGCGACCATACGGTCCATCCGGCGGCCCAGCGCCGCGCGCAGCACTGCGCCCGAGCGGCCATAGAACAGCCCCTCGAACATCACGCCGATGAACGGCAGAATCAGGATGGTCGCCCAGAACGTGAAGCGGTCGAGGGTCAGGATGTCGAAGGCGCCGCGCAGGATCGCCCGCGGCACGGGTGTTGTCCCTCCGGTGCCCAGCACGAAACACAGCACCAACGCGGCGGCCAGTGGCCAGAGCCGCGTCGTCAGGCCCTTGTAGACCGCGTAGGGCAGCAAAAGCAGACTGGTGCCCCAGGGCAGCAGGAAGAACACGAAGCCCAAATCGGGGCGCGCGATGAAGCTTTCGCGGCTGCCATGCGGTATCGGCACCTGGGTGATCGGGTCGGTCACCGACCAATACCAATAGGGAAAGATCGTCACGATCATCGCCCCGACGAGCGCCACTGCCAGCAGCAACCCCCGCAGCACCGGCCAGCCGAACCGTGACAGGCCAGCCAGACGCGCGCGGATGCCAGAGGCCCCGAGCGGCAGCGGGGCAAGCTCGGCCACCGCCCTAAGTGCCTGAAACGCAAGCGGAACGATGAAGAGAACCGCGCCAAAGAGCGTGGTGACATGATGCGCGGCGGTGGTGGCGGCGCCGAAAATCACCGCAGCGGCGAAGTTGGACCAGCGGCCAAGCACGATCCAGCGGTAGACATAGGGCATGCCGTTCAAGAACACGCCGAGCGAGAAGATCGTGGGAAGCTGACCGAAGAGGTGGACGGTCTCGGAAATCGACGACGACAGCACCAGAACCACCGCCGCGAACCCTGCGGCACCGGGCGAAACCCACAAGAGCGCATAGCGGTAGACCCCCACCGTCAGGAGCAGGATCCCCACCAGCTGCACCACCACAAACGCGGCCCGCAGTGGCATAACATGCTGTAATGCCGCGATAAACATATGCGTGCCGGGCGGGTAGGAGGTGGTTGCGAAGCCGGTGTACCAGCGCGGTTCCCAGGGGTCGAACCAGCTGCGGTGGTAGTGGTCACCGAAGAACATGTGGATGAACGCATCATAGGTGTTCGCGTGGGTGAAAGGCAGGAGACCACCGTGGAACAGCACGGCCGACGCGAGCGCGATCAGAAGGAGCCTCGGCCCCAGTCCCTCCGGCCCTGTCGCCTGCCCGTCAACCAACCGCACCATCACACAATTCTCACCCGGCTTGGCCGGTGCCAACAACGCACCATGCCCAAGGATCGAGGCGAAATTTCGACGGCCCCCTGCCCGGCCACCGCTGTATCGCGAGGGGAGCTTGGCGCCAACGACGCGGACGGATGATCGGGCTATACGGAAGGTTAGGGGCGGCAAAACCGCAGTCTGCAAAGCGTCTGGCAAGCGTATGGCAGGCGTATGGCAGGGCCGCGCGGGCAGGACGCCGTTTCTTAACCCCACCGCGTCAGGCTGAGGGCCTTCCTTCCCGCCCGAGGCCCGCCGATGCCGAACCTTCGCCGCCAGACCCCGAAACAGCGCGAGTTGACCGCCTACATGATGGAGGTGATGGACCGGCTGGAATGGGACCTGCACAACACCATCGAACTGACCGGGCGCATCCCCGAGGAGTGGCACGAGATCGCCGCCCGCCCGCCCGAGCCGCCATCGGAGAAGGTGACGCTGCGGCTGGACCGCGACGTGGCGAAGTTCTTCCGGTCGATGGGCGTGGGCTATGGCGGGCGGATCAACGACGTGCTGCGCAGCTACATGTACGCGCGGCTGGTGGGGCTGCTGCGCGGGGCCGAGACGACCGACCACTTCCGGCGGCGTGAGGCGCGCTTGGCGGAGGGCAAGCCGAAGTTTTCCGATGATGTGGACACGCGGCCCAAGCCGGATCGGCTGCGCTCGGCGATGCAGGAGCATTTGCAGGGGAAGTATGCAGAGGACGGGCTGCCGGAGGGGGAGCCGCCGGGGCAGTTGGTCAGGTGAGGGGGTTTGGCGATGGTGGGCCTTGAACGGTGCAGGCCCAACTTTACACAGCTGGCTCTTACGCGTAGCATTCCCACTGCTAGCATATGGGAATGGAAGCCAGTTTTCCAGTTAAAGTTACGGGGTGGAGATGACTGTTGAGCCTAGGAAATATTGCCAAAGAACCAGTTGTCCCGTCAACGTGATCTCCGAACGGTCCACCACCATTATTTCATACACTTCGGCGGGATTAGCCTTATTGATCCCATTTGTTAACTCGGCGGGAGCCACGGTTTCTAGCAAGTTAACCGCAAGCTCTTTCTCCATGTCCTACATGTCCATAATCCTCTTGGTAGTGGCTTTGTTTAGCGGATACGTAGGGTCACGAGAAAGGCACACTCACCCTCTTTTGTGCGTAGTCTCGTCTTTAGGCATACCCGGATTCTTCATTGCCTTTATGGCAATAGCGAAAGCGTGATTAGATGCGTACGGCAATTAACGATCATATACTTGGCGCCTCCATCATACTAGTAATATTTGGGCTTGGATGGATTTATGCCGGCACAAAAAAACAAATAGTTGTGCCAGCGCAGTTGGCTTCATCAGACCCATCGACGTATCGAGTTTTTAATGCCGATGACAAAGTGGCACTTATGAAGTTGGCTTTCGCAAAGGCCATTGAACCCAATAGTCGTCAAAAATGGGGTTACTCTGCTTCTGCTCTTTGCCAGCAAGATCGCCGAAAAGTCGATTTGATCAATGTGGAGGCCGTTGAGTTGGCGAATCATTGGAATATTCAAGACGAATACGGACAATCTTTCGCTGTCGTACCAGTCAAAATGATTGACGATGAGCCGCTCGTTATCTGTCAAGAGCGGTTTGGAAAGATTGATGAACGTTTACTTCTGACGGATTCCAGAGAAATCTTTGATGCGCTCGAAAAAATTGGTCTAAAGCCTGACTTCCGAGCCGTTGAGTCGAGCACTATAGTCGTGGAAAGCTCCGAACTTGTCCGGCCGCGGAAGCGCCCAGATTTTCAAAATTGAGATACACGAAGGGTCTGAAGCATCTCTGGCATACTAACGGCCTTGTTACAGATCACCCATCCATCTTCAGCGCCGAAATAAACGCCTCCTGCGGAATCTCCACTTTGCCGAACTGGCGCATCTTCTTCTTGCCGGCCTTTTGCTTCTCCAGAAGCTTCTTCTTCCGCGTGGCGTCGCCGCCGTAGCACTTGGCGGTCACGTCCTTGCGCATGGCCGACAGCGTCTCGCGCGCGATCACACGCGCACCAATCGCGGCCTGGATCGGGATCTTGAACATGTGGCGCGGGATCAGCTCTTTCAGCTTTTCCACCATCGCGCGACCTCTCGCCTCGGCCCGGTCGCGGTGGACCATCATCGACAGGGCGTCGACCGGTTCTTCGTTCACCAGGATCGACATCTTGACCAGAAAATCCTCGCGGTATTCCGAGATCACGTAGTCGAACGAGGCGTAGCCCTTGGTCACCGATTTCAGGCGGTCGTAGAAATCGAACACCACTTCGG
>LNFM01003147.1_pt1 | contig 33100 bp, 27 predicted proteins | sample 596031 | NCBI WGS metagenome assembly LNFM01 (sample SAMN04254537, study PRJNA301005) | activated carbon metagenome | isolation source: dual media filters at the Ann Arbor, Michigan drinking water treatment plant | place: USA: Ann Arbor | reverse complement strand
GCCAGATCATGTCGCCGCCGTCGCGCTTCTGCATCCCGGCGATGATCTTCATCATCGTAGACTTACCGGCGCCGTTTTCCCCCATCAACAGATGCACTTCGCCAGCGCGGATTTCGAGATCCCCTTGCCGGAGCGCGGTGACTCCGCCGAAGCGTTTCTCGACGCCCTTCATTTGCAGCAACATAACGAATTCACCAGTTTACAATGCGTTTTGAAATGATCACGAAAATTGCGGCCCCAGCGGAGAAAGTTTTCGCGTTTCACGAGCGCAGCGACATCTTTTCCCTCCTTACGCCGCCCTGGCAGAAGGTAAAACTCCTCAGCCGGCAAGGTGGCCTGGAAACGGGAGCCCGGGTCGTCTTCCAGGCCTTTTTAGGCCCTTTCCCCATCACTTGGGTCGCGGTCCACACGGACTACGAGAAGAATCGCCTCTTTGTCGACGAGCAGGAAAGCGGGCCGTTTGCGTATTGGAAACACCGGCACGAGTTCCTGCCCGAAGGATCAGCCTCCGTCCTGGCGGACCGCATCGAGTTCCATCTGAAGGGCGGGCTGTTAGCCGATGTGTTCCTCGGCTGGGCCGCCAAACTGCAGCTGTACTTCATGTTCCGCCACCGTCACGCGGTCACCAAACGGATCTGCGAGGCCTAGTTAGGCGGTCCGTCGTCGCGCTGAATGTCTTCCATGTAGTTCTCGAACTTTGTGTACTCATGCAGGAAAGTGAGCTTCACGATCCCCGTGGGGCCATTGCGCTGTTTGGCCAAGATCAGCTCAGCCAAACCATGCAGCGAGGCATCGAACCGCTTGTAGTACTCCTCGCGGAAGACAAATGCCACCATGTCGGCGTCCTGCTCAATCGAGCCCGATTCGCGCAGGTCGCTCAGCACCGGCCGATGATCGCCCGGCCGGGTTTCACTCGCACGGCTCAGCTGCGAGAGAACCAGAAACGGACATTCCAGCTCTTTCGAGAGCAGCTTCAACCCGCGGGAGAGCGCGCTGACCTCCTGGTTCCGATTCTCGACGCGCCCCTTACTCGTCATCAGTTGCAGGTAGTCGACGACGACCAGACCTAGGTCCGCCTGCGACTTCAGCCGCCGGAGTTCGGCGTGGATCTCCATCAGCCCAACCGTCGAACTGTCGTTGATGAAGATCGGCGCCTTCACGATTTCGACCAGGGCCTTCTGCAGCCGCCGGCGCTCTTCGCTATCGAGAAACCCTTCGCGGAATTTCGTCTGCGAAACGCGGGCCTGCGCGCAAACCATACGCTGCAGCAGCGACTCGTTCGACATTTCGAGCGAGAAGATCGCGACGGCCCGCGGGTTGGCCGGATTCATCGCCACGTACTGCGCCACGTTCAACGCCAGCGCCGTCTTGCCCATCGCCGGGCGGGCCGCCAGGATGATCAGTTCCCCCGGCCGGAATCCGCCGGTCATTTCGTCCAGTTTCACAAGCCCGGTCGAGGTCCCGCGAATCCGCTTCGTCGGATCGAGAAACGCGTTAACGCCGCCTTCGGCCTTGCTCAGAATTTCCCGCGTATGCAGCAGCTTGTTGGCGACATGCGATTCGCCCAGTTGCAGCAGATCCGTCTCGGCGCTGGCCAGGATCTCGTCGGCGCTCTCCTGCCCGCTCACTGCGCGGTCGATCAACGCCTGGCTCGTCAGGATCAACCGCCGGCGCAGCGAGTGTTCCCGGACGATGGTGGCGTAGCGCTCCAGATCGTACAGCTTCGGCATCCCGTCGTCGAGCGAGATGAGGTAACTCAAGCCGCCGACGGATTCCAATTCGCCATGACGCATCAACTCGTTGGCCAGCGTCACGCGGTCGATGTGGCTGTTGGCTTCCGACAGCTCAATCATCCGCGTGAAGATCAACTGATGCGACTGAACCGAGAAGTCAGTGGGCTGGATGAGGCTCGCCACGTTCAGGAACGCGGAGGGGTCCACCAGGATTGCGCCGAGCAGGTAGCGTTCGATATCCAAATTGGCCGGTAGGCCTTTCTGGAGTACGAGGTCATTTGCAGCCATAGACAAAAAGTAGCGGACTCCGGCCCCGTGCGCAAAAGTCCGCTGTCCTCAGGTTTTCCACAGAATGGCTACTTTAGCTTGATGTCCATGGTTTCGAGCGTCTCGCCGCGAGCCTGTTCGAGCCGGGCGGCGGACTTGTTGTACTCCAGGTGAGCCACCACGGCGCGGCGGCGCGATTCAAGCAGTTCGTTCTGCCGCTGCAACACGAAAAAGTTGGTGGACTCGCCGGTCTGAAACAGGCGTACCTCGCTGTTCAGTTTCTCCTCGGCCGCCTTCGCCGAGGCCTCCGCCGCGGCGATCCGCTGCCGCGAAGCGACCAGCCCCTGCAGCGCGTTCCGCACTTGGGCGTCGATGGCCTGCTCGAGGCGGGTCCGTTCAAGCCCCAGTCGCTTCTCCGCAATTGCCGTCTGCGCCAGTGCCGCCTCCGCCGTCCGATTGCGGAGGTTGAGTTCGAATTGCATCCCCACCTGCACCGTCGGGAACCGTCCCGTGAATACGTTGGCGAGCGCGGAACCGTAGCCCCCAATCAGAAACGGCGGCAACGCTCCCTGCACGGGTGGCAGCACCGGGGGCAGGCCCACCAAGCCGCTCAACTGGTTCAAGCGGTTGTAGATGCCCGTATTCTGCCCTTCAAAGGGGTTCGGCGCCGTGCTCAGGGCGCCCGCCAATCCGCTGTTGGCGTAGCCGGCCACAAAGTTCACTTGCGGCTTCAACTGGTCGCGGTTCAACTCCTGCTCAATGTCGTTGACGGACTTCCGCTGGCCCAGCAGCCGGATCTCGGGGCGTTTGGTGATCGCCACCTGAACGGCGGACCCCAACTCCTCCGCCTCCGGCTTGGCGACAGTTTCTGAATCCGTCGGAATTACCTCATCGCTCCAAACCGCGTTCGTACGCCCATTGGCGACCAACAGCTTCAGGTTGTTCTCGGCCGCGGTGAGAATATCCTGCGCGGCGTAGTAGGAATCCCGCCGGCGTTCAAACTCCGAGCGCGCGAGCGAAATCTCGACCGGCGCCAGCGAGCCGGCCGAAATCTGACGTTCGGTGCGCGAAAGCTGCTCCTGGCCCAGTTTCACGCCGTCTTCGGCCACCTGCACCGCCTGCCGGGCCGCCACCAGGTCCCAGTAAGCCTGCTCCACGCGGGCCACCACGTCGATCACCCGCAGTTCAAAATCGGTCTCCGAGATGCCTACCTGCTTGCTGCGAATCTTGATCTGCGCGCGCTCGCGGTCGATCACCCGGTTCCGGAACAGCGGCTGCGTGAAGGTGAACAGCAGCCGCGAGTTGAGGTACGGATTCAGATTCACGAACGGATTGTTCGTCTCGGTCCGGGTGTTGTCAAAGCTTACGCCCAGGCTCATGCCCTGCCAAGGCGCGCGGGAGCGGATGCCGACGTTATTGTTGATGAACCGCTCCTCCAACTTGCCCGTCGCGGCCTGCAGGACCGAGGCAGCCGGGGTATCCCGGCGTTCGTAGCTCGGATTGTAGGAAAGGACAGGATCGAACACGCCCTTCGCCGCGTTCAGCAGTTGCTGGGCGTTGGCGATGTTCGTGCGCTCAATCTCAATTTCCAGGTTGTTCTGCAGGGCGGCCTCCACGGCTTCCTTCAGGGTCAGCTTCCGCGTGGTCACGCTGACGCCAACGCGCTGCTTGTTCAGTTCGTCGGCGCCGTGGGCCATCGGCATCAACACCGCGGCCAGCGCCAGCAAGGCGGCCGTCTGTCCCGCCGTCCGCCGCCAGCGAAACAGGTTGGTGAACCGGCGGAACCAGTGGGCGTTGGCGAAGTCATCGAACAGGCTGTAGGAAACCGGCGTCACCAGCAGAGTCAGCAGCAGACAAAGCGTCTGGCCGCCGATGACGACAATCGCGACCGTCCGGCGCGTGCCGGCGCCCGCGCCTTGGCCCAGCGCCAGCGGCAACATGCCCGCCACCAAAGCCGCCGTGGTCATCAGAATCGGTCGCAGCCGGTCCTCGCAACCTTTCAAGATCGCTTCGAGACGCGGCATGCCCTCGCGGCGCAGGGCCTTGATGTGGTCCACCTGCAGAATCGAGTTCTTCTTCACAATGCCGAAAAGCACGAGAATACCCACCGAGCTATAGATGATCGAGAAGTTTTCCCGCATGATGATCAGCGAAAGCAGCGCGAACGGCATCGATAGCGGCAGACTCAACAGGATCACGATCGGGTCGACGAAGCTTTCAAACTGCGCCGCCAAAATCATGTACATGAAGATGATCGAAAGCAGGAACGCAATCACGAAGCTGGCGCCGGCGCGGCCCAACTCCTTGCTGCGGCCAATGGTGCCGGTGCGGAAGCCCGGGGGCATGTTCAGCTCCTTCACCGTGTTATCGGCCACGGCCAGCACCTCGGAAAGCGACTGCCCACCGACGACGCTCGCACTGATCAGGATCTGCCGCTGGCGGTTCCGCCGGTCGATCCCGATGGGGCCGGTGTCCTCGCTCAGCGTAGCGACGCTCGAAAGCGCCACGTTACCCAGCGAGCTCGACGGCACATAGAGCCGGCTCATGGCGTCGGGCGAGTTACGGAACTCCTTGGTCACCCGCAGCCCAACGTCGTACCGGTCGTCGCCTTCGCGATACGTCGTCACCTGCTCGTCTCCTGCCACCAGCGTGCGCAGCGCCGTGGCGATCGATGCCACGTTGACGTTCAGGTCGGCGGCCTTGTCCCGGTTCACCAGCACCCGCACCTCCGGCTTGCCGGATTCGTAGGAGCTCTCGAGGTCAGCGACGCCCGGCGTGGCGGCCAGTTTGGCCACCAACTTCTTGGCGTAGACGTCCAGTTGCGCCAGGTCTGGGCCCTGCAGGAAGTACTGGAAGTCGCGGTTCGGACCAGCCCCTTGGATCACGGCGGGGAGCTGGACAGCGATAATCAGGTCCTTATACTTCTGCAGGGTTTCCCGCGCCATCGCCATCACTTGAAACTGGTCTTCCTTCCGGTCCACCGGCTGTACCAACGCCACCAGAATGGTGCCGCGGTCCACCTGCTGCCGGGGGTCGCTGCCAATCTGCGTTAGCAAATTTTTCACGCCGGGCAACTTGCGGAGGTCGGCCTCCACATCGCGCATCAGCTTGTCGGTGCCTTCCAGCGAAGAGCCGGCGGGCATCCGGACGGTGACCTCGAACTCGGATTGGTCGTCCTGCGGCAGGAAGTCCACCCCCAGGAATCTGAACAAAAACCCAGTCGAAAGCACGGTGGCGATCGAGATCGTCACGATCACCCAACGGTGCCGCATGGACCAGCGGAGCATCGCTTGGTAGGGCACATCGACCAGCTTAAAGATCAGCGTCTGCTTCGTCGCGTTCGCATCGTGCCCGGGTGACAGCTTCAGGAAGCGGGAGCAGAGCATCGGCGTCAGCGTGAAGCTGACTACCAGCGAAACCATGATGGCGAAGGCGGCCGTAAAGCCAAAGCTCGACATGAAGCGGCCCACGATGCCGCTCATAAAGGCGACCGGCAGAAAGACGACGGCCAGCGAGAGTGTGGTGGCCAAAACGGCCAGGCCAATGTCGCGGGTGCCCTCAATGGCGGCTTCAATCGGGGTCATCTTCTTCTCTTCAAGGAAGCGGAAGATGTTTTCGAGCACCACGATCGCGTCGTCAATCACGATGCCGACCATAAGAGTCAGCGCCAGCATCGTGATCTGGTTGAGCGTGAAGCCCATCAGGTTCATCAGGGTGTAGGTCGAAATGATTGAGGTGGGGATGGCGATGGCGGCTATGAACGTCGACCGCCAACTGCGCATGAACAGCAGCACGACGACACCCGCTAGAATGCCGCCGAGAATCAGATGCTCCTGCACGGCATGGAACGATTCCACGATGAAGAAGGACTGGTCGCCGATGTAGGCGATCTGGAAGTCAGGCGGCAGCGAAGGACGGATTTCGTCAATGCGCTCCTTCACCTTTTCGATCACCGAGAGGGTGTTGGTGCCCGCCTGCTTCCGGATCTGCAGTACGACCGCTTCGCGGCCATCGAGACGCGCCAGCGTCCGTTGCTCCTTGAAGCCGTCTTCAACGTTGCCGATGTCTTGCAGCCGGATCGGCCCGCCGGGCGTATTGGCTACGATCAGGCTCGAAAAATCGCTCGGGCGCATGATGCGGCCCAGCGTGCGGACGCTCAGTTCGCGGTTGCCTTGATCCAGACGGCCCCCCGGAATCTCGGCGTTCTGTGCGCCAATCGAAGCGCGAATCTGGTCGATATTCAGGTTGTAGGAGTAAAGCTTCTGGCCGTCGAGCCAGATCTGGATCGCGCGCTCGCGGTCGCCGATAAACCGCACTTGGCCGACGCCGTCGAGCGACTCGATGCTCTTCTTGATGAGGTCATCGACCAGCTTGGTCGTCTCCCGCAGGTCGCGATTGGCCGAAATGACGACGTTAATTACCGGAGAGGCATCCGTCGAAACCTTCTCGACCACGGGCGGATCGGCGTCGCGCGGCAATTGGCCGAGCACCGTGGAGATCTTATCCCGAACCTCCTGCGCGGCAACTTCAGCATCCTTTTCGAGAGTGAACTGAATGGTGACGCGCGACAGGCCCTCCGACGAGTTCGAGAAGAGTTCGTCGATGCCGGAAACCGTGTTGACCGCTTCCTCAATGCGCTTCGAGAGCTGCGTCTCCACCTCTTCCGGTGAAGCGCCGCGGAGCGTCGTCGTGATGGACACGATGGGAAACTCGATCTTCGGGAACAGGTCGACGCCTAACTTCCGATAGCCGTCGAGGCCGAGCACGACGAGCATCAGAATGAGCATCGTCGCGAATACCGGGCGTTTGATGCAGATTTCTGCCAGGGTCTGCATGGGTTACAACCTCACCTTGGTTCCGTTGGTCAGGGTGCCGAGCTCAGAGATGGCCACCCGGTCGCCCGGCTTCACTGCGCCGTTCGGCACCTCCACCCATCCCTCGAGTTCAATGCCCGGCGTGAACGTGACGAGCTTGGCCGTGCCATTCTCAATCACAAAGAGCTTCGTGAGTCCCGCGACGTTGTAGAGCGCCTGCCGCGGAACAGCGACCATGGCCGCCGCCGCCTGCGTCACCAGCTTTACCTGGACGAACATCCCAGGCCGCAGGCGGGCGTCGCCCTTCACAAGCCGTGCCTCCGCCGAGAGCGTGCGCGAACGGGCGTCCAGCGACGGGTTCAACTGGCGGACGACGGCGGTAAACTCGGCCCCGGGCACAGCGTCCGTCGTAAAGGTGAGTTGGGTCCCAATCTTCACGGTGCCGGAAGCGGCCTCCGGAATTTCCGCCCGCAGCCGCAATGGGTTCGTTTTGACCAGGCGAATCAGCGGCGTGTTGTCCTTCACGAACTGCCCCACCGCCGCCACCTTCTCGCCAACCTCGCCGTCAAAGGGTGCGCGGACGATGGTATCTCCGCGGCGCTTCTGCACGATCTTCAAGTCAGCCTCGAGGGCCGTGACGTTCATCCACGCCACCCGCATCTCATCGCGGGCAAGTTCGACCGCGGCCTGCCGGGCGCGATACGCCTTTTCCACTTCCGTAAACCGCTCCTGCGACACGTCGCCCGTCTTCACGAGCTTTGCGGCGCTCTCGTACTTGAACTTGGCGTCCTCCACCTGAGCGAGCACCTGCCGTAGGGCGGGTGTCGATTCCGGCGGGCTGACGCGCCCCGTGTACGCCGGCAATCCAAGGCGGGCCAGCGCTTGGTTCAGCGCGCCGCGAGAGCGCTCGATCTGCAGGTCATACTCCGTCGGATCGAGTTCCACCAGCACGGCCCCCTGCCGCACCGGCTGGCCGAAGTCGTAATGAATTTTCGCCACACGGCCCTGCACCTCCGCGCTCAGCGTCACGGTGTCATCCGGCAGCAGAGAGCCGGTGGCGGAAATGGAGCGTTCGACGCTCCGCTGTTCGGCCGAAGCGGTCTTGACGGCGAGCGGAGCGGGCTCCGCCTTGGTGGCCGCATTGACAGCGGCGGCGTTCTCGGCCTGCTTTCCGCAGCCAGCCACGAGCAAACTAACAGCAATGAGCAACACAGTAACAGAGGGTTTCATTTGAGGATTCCGTTCAGAAAAAGGTCAACGATACCTTCGAGCGTGCGCTTTTTACTTGCGCGAACCGTGCGAAAGCCAAAATGGAGTTCAAAGAGGCAGTACTGCATGATGGCGCCGACAATCGCCCGGGCGGCGATCGTCGGCTCGATCGAGCGCAACTGCCCGGCGGCTATCCGCGATTTCAGATACGCGGCAACTTTGGCGAAAACGGGTCCGGAGTTGCGCTCAAAACAGAGGTCGGCGAGTTCGTGCCCTTCGAGGGCGGCGAACAGAACTTGCCGGATATACTCCGGGTTCGTCGTGTGGAAGTCCGCAATCACGTTGGCGAGCTTCGAGAAATAGACGCGAGGGTCTTCAATCGACGCCCAGGAATCGAGCAAAGCGTGGGGATCTTCGCCGCCCACTTTCTTCTGCTTCGAGTGGTCAATGATGGCTGAGTAAAGATCTTCCTTAGTCCGGAAGTGCTCGTAAAGGACCGGTTCGGATACGCCGGCGCTACGGGCCAGCTCCCGGGTGGTCACGCCGCGGAAACCGCGCTCCGCGAACAAGGTGGAGGCAGCGTCGACGATGACCTGCCGCCGTTCGGCACGATGAAGCTTTGTCTTTACAGCCATTAGCGTTTACTAGGTTAGCAGTTGCTAGGTAACGCGCGCAAACTCGCTCTGTTACTCTGATGAGCGAAGTGTACTCCCGGCGTCAGCGAAAGCTTCGGCTATTTTTTGGACTCGCCGATGCCGCCCTTGTTTGGGCGGCATATGAGCTGGCTTACCAGACCCGCAGTGGTTGGAACCTAGAGCGACAGTTTTATATCGATACCCCCATGAAGTACCTGCTGCTGCTCGTGGCAGCGCTCGCCTTTCTGGGGGCGGCGGCGTGGTTTGGCACCTATGAACGTCTCGAATCCGCGCGACGCCGGGATGTCGTCAAAGAGACGCTGCGGCAGACCCTGCTCGCCGTCGTCATCGTCGTCTTGACCCAGTTCCTGTTACGCCTTGATGTCAGCCGGGCGTTTCTCGGCCTGTTCGGCACGCTCTCGTGCCTCGGCCTGCTCGTTTTCCGCTCCAATACCGGCCCGCTCCTGCGTTGGTTCCGGCAGCGATTCGGCGCCCAGCACTATGTAATGATCGCTGGCACCGGGGAAAGCGCGCGACGCATGGCCCGGTTAGTCGAGGAAGCAGATTCTTTCGGCATGCGGTTGCTTGGGTTTCTCGAAGAGCGTCCCACCGTCCAAGCCCTGCAACTGGGGCAGGAGTACCCCGTCCACTCTCTCGGCGAACTGCCGCAGATTCTGCGGCGGCGCGTGGTCGACGAAGTAATCTTCGCCGTTCCCGCCGCCGACCTCCCGCGTCTCGAAGAGACGCTCCTGCTGTGCGACGAGGAAGGGGTTCGCACCCGTATCGCCCTCGATATCTTCCCGCACGTGAACAGCGACGTTTATCTGGACCGCCTCGGCCCCGCGCCCCTGCTCACCTTCTCCGGCGCCCCGCACGACGAACTGCGCTTGCTGCTAAAACGGGCGACCGACATCTTCTTCAGCGCGCTGGCGCTCGCCGTGCTCGCTCCCTTCTTACTCACCGTTGCCGTAGCGATCCGCCTCACTTCGCCTGGCCCGGTCATCTTTTCGCAGATCCGCTGTGGGCTCAACGGCCGCCGCTTCCGCCTGTACAAGTTCCGTTCAATGGTCGCCAATGCCGAAGCGCTCAAGCAGCAGTTAATGAGCCAGAACGAACGGGAGCTGGTCTTTAAGATCCGCAACGACCCGCGGCTGACCCCCATCGGCAAGTGGCTGCGGAAATTCTCCGTGGATGAGTTGCCGCAGTTGTGGAACGTCCTCATCGGCGACATGTCGATCGTGGGCCCCCGGCCAGCCATCCCCGAAGAAGTGGAACAATATAAGCGGTGGCAGCGGCGCCGGCTGCGGATGCGCCCAGGGTTGACTTGCCTTTGGGTCGTCGAGGGCCGCGACACCGTGGATTTTGAAACGTGGATGACCCTGGACATGCGCTACATCGATAACTGGTCTCTAGCCCTCGACTGGAAAATCATTCTGCGCACCATTCCGCAGGTCGTGATCGGCAGAGGAGCTCATTAAAGATATGGAATTGATTCCGAGCCAGGAAGAGATATTGAAACTGCTGCGCCAGACGGGCGCTTTGCGCGAGGGTAATTTCGCTTATCCGAACGGTCTGCATTCCGACCAGTTCCTGCAGATTCCCCTCGCTTTCCGCTACTTCCAGCACGCGAAGATGTTGAGCGTGGCGCTCAGCCGCAAAGTGCGGGCGAACCCGGAGATCCGGGCCAACATTGACAAGCTTTCCATCTTTACGCCCGCGGTCGGCGGCTTGCCGGTAGCCTTCGGCGTCTGCGAAGCGCTGCGGGCGTACGAGGTCTATTGGGCCGAGCGCCAGAATGCCGACGAGCCACTGCAATTGCGCCAGTTCTTCGATATCGACCCCGGCGAGAAAGTGTTGCTGGTCGATGACATCCTCCGCACCGGCGCCAAGCTACTCGAGCTCAAGAAAATGGTGGAGGATGCCGGAGCGGAGGTGGTGGGAATCGCCGTCATTGTGGCCCAGCCCGCGCCGGACTGCCCCGATTTCTCCCCGATTCCGATCTACTCGCTGGCGACCCTGGATCCCCTGTATATGTTTGATGCCAGCAAGCATAGCCTGAAGTATCCGGATCAACCGGTGGAGATTATTCGCGCATGAAGTGGTTGGGATTTCTTCTCGCGCTGCCCCTGCTGGCGGCGGACTACAAAGCCGGCTTCGGCCGGATGGACATTACTCCGGCGCAGCCCATCTATCTCTCGGGGTATGCCGCGCGGAAGAAACCCAGTGAAGGCGTACTCCAGAAAATCTGGGCCAAAGCGCTGGCGATCGAGGACAACAAGGGCAACCGCGTCGTCATCGTCACAACCGACCTCATCGGCCTGCCCCGTCACGTCTCGGATCAGATTGGCGCTGAAGTCGAAAAGCGCTACCGGCTTCGCCGGAATCAGCTGCTGCTGAACTCGTCCCATACCCACAGCGCGCCCGTGGTCCACGGCAACCTGACTTCGATGTTTGATCTTACGCCGGGCCAGAAGCGGGCCATTACGGACTACACCCAGACCCTGGCCAAACAGATTGCCGACGTGGTGGGATCCGCGCTTGGCAACATGCAGACCGCCCGCCTCGATATCGGCCACGGCACCGGCAGCTTCGCGGTGAATCGTCGCGTGCTGACGCCCACCGGCGTCAAGGGCGGGGTGAATCCGGCCGGGCCGGTCGACCAGGATGTCCCGGTGGTTCGCGTCGCGGGAGCCAACGGCCAACTGCTCGGGGTTCTGTTCGGCTACGCCTGCCACAACACGACCATGGGCGGCGACTTCTTTCAAGTCAACGGCGACTACGCCGGCTTCGCGCAGGCCAGCTTTGAAGCCGCGCATCCCAACTCGACCGCGATGTTCCTGATGCTCTGCGGCGCCGACGCCAACCCGAATCCGCGGGGTACGGTGGCGCTCGTCGAGCAGCACGGAGCGTCGCTCGCCAAAGAAGTGACGCGAGTTTTGGCCGGTAAGCTGGAGCCCGTTTCCGGCCAACTCCGCAGCGCCTTCCACACCGCCGAACTCGCCTTCGTACCGCACACGCGGGAGACCTTCGAGACCGAAAGCAAAGACTCCAACTGGTACAAGCAGCAGCGCGCTTCGGCCATGCTCGCCGCCTACGACCGCCGCGCCCCCGTCCGTTCCATCCCCTACCCCGTACAAGGCATCCGGCTCGGCAAGTCGCTCACCCTCGTCGCCCTTGGCGGCGAAGTGGTGGTCGACTACAACCTCCGCCTCAAGAAGGAGTTCCCCGGCGAGAATCTGATCGTGGCAGGCTATTCAAACGACGTCATGTGCTATATCCCGTCGCTCCGCGTTTTGAAGGAAGGCGGTTACGAAGCCAACGACAGCATGATCTACTACGGCCAACCCGGCCCCTTCACCGAAGACGTGGAGGACCGGGTGATGCAGATGGTTTATAAGGTGATGGACCGCCTCGGCCGTAAGCGCTAACGGGTCAAGTGGCGCCGCATCCGTTCGACGGCTTCCATCAGATTTTCGAGCGAATTCGCATAGCTGAAGCGGAGGTAGCCATTGCCAAAGGCGCCGAACGAACCGCCGTTGAGCGAGGCCACCCCGGCTTCGTACAGTAATTCATCCGCCAACTGCTTCGACGTGCGGCCCGTGCCTTCTATGTTCGGAAACGCATAAAAAGCTCCTTCGGGCTTGGCGCAGCGGAAGCCCGGCAGCGTGTTCAGGCCGTCGATGAAGGCATCGCGGCGGCGATGGAATTCGGCAACCATGGCGAGTGGTTCGTCTTGCGGCCCCGTGAGCGCGGCGAGGCCGGCGCGTTGTGTGAAGCTGGCCGTGCAGGAGTTCGAATTCACCATCAGCTTGTTGACGGCGTCGACGAGCCACTCCGGCATCACGCCGTAGCCGAGCCGCCAACCGGTCATCGCGTAGATTTTCGAAAAACCGTCCAGGATAATGGTCTTCTCCTGCATGCCGGGCAGGGAAGCGATCGACATCGGCGGTTCGTTGTAATAGATGCGGGAATAGATCTCGTCGCTGAGCACCACCAGGTCCCGGTCGCGAACCAGGTCCGCGATCACGCGCAGATCGTCCGGCGGAATCACGCCGCCCGTGGGATTCTGCGGCGAGTTCAGAATCACCATCTTGGTCTTATCGGTGAGGCTGTCGCGGAAACGGTCGAGGTCGAAGCTGAAGCCGCGGCTTTCAACCAGTGGGATCGGCACCGCGGTCGCCCCGAGGAAGCGGGTCATCGACTCGTAGATGGGGAAGCCGGGGTTGGGGTAGATCACCTCGTCACCCTCTTCAAGCAGAGCCATCATGGGGAAGAACAGGATGGGCTTGCCGCCGGGCACCACGCAGACCTGCGAGGCCTTGGCGCTGATCCCGCGCGTCTGGCTGACATGGGCGGCGATGGCCTCGCGAAACTCGGGATAGCCCTGCGTCGGGCCGTAGTGAGTCCAGCCCTCATCGAGCGCCTGTTTCCCGGCGGCGATGACGTGCGACGGTGTTTCGAAATCCGGTTCTCCGATTTCGAGATGCACGATGTTCTTGCCTTGCGCTTCGAGGGCGCGCGCCTTCAACAGTACTTCGAAGGCGGTCTCAATCAGAATGCGGTCCATCCGCGACGCGAGTTTCATCAGCCTTTAGTTATACCTTCCCCAGCACAGTCACCACACTGGTCGCGCCGGTGCCGCCGAGATTTTGAGCGAGGCCCAGGTCGCCGAGGCCAGCCCGCATCTGGCCAACCACGTCGGCAATCTGCGCCACCCCAGTCGCACCCACCGGATGGCCTTTGCTCTTCAGGCCGCCGCTACGATTGATGGGCCTCGCTTCGCTCACGGCATAGGCGCCCCCTTCGCCGCGCGGGCAGAAGCCCAGCTCCTCCATGGCGATGATCTCGGCAATCGTGAAGCAGTCGTGCAACTCGGCAAACTGAATGTCCGCGGCGGTGACGCCGGCCATGCGGTAAGCCTTTTCCGCCGAGCGCTCGACAGCGGGGAGCCGCGTCAGGTCGGCCTTGGCGGAAAGCGCGACGTGGTCGGAGGTTTGCGCGATGCCCAGAACGCGGAAGCGCCCTTCCGGCGCCAGCACCACCGCTGCCGCGCCATCGGAAACCAGCGAGCAATCGTACAGGGTCAGCGGGTCGGCGATCATTTTGCCGGCCAGCGCCTGCTCCACGGTAATCAGTTTGCGGAGATGCGCGTAGGGGTTGGCGTAGCCGTACCGATGATTCTTCACGGCGACCGCCGCCATCTGTTCCCGCGTCGTACCGTAGCGCTCCATATGGGCGCGAGCGATGCGAGCGAACAGTTCCGGGAACGTTTGCCGGTCCACGTCGACGTCGCCAGCCATCGCCAAAATCTCGCCGACCCGCGCCGTGGGTTGGTTCGTCATTTTTTCAACGCCGCAGACCACCACCACGTCGTGAACGCCGGAGGCCACCGCCTGCCAGGCATGATGGAAGGCGACCCCGGAGGAGGCGCAGGCGTCTTCAAACCGGGTGGCCGGAATCCCGGCCAAGCCGCAAGCGCCTGCCACGTAGGGCGCCAGATGGCTTTGCCCGGTAAAGCTGGGGCCTGCGAAGTTGCCGAGGTAGAACGCCTCCACCTGGGCGGCCGCGACGGCGGCATCGCTCAAGGCCGCCTCCACTGCCGTCGCCGCCAGCGACCGAATCCCTTGGCTCGCAAACGCGCCGAATGCCGTCTTGCCAATCCCGATTGCCGCGACCGGTCTCATATACTCAGAATAGCGCCGCGAAAATCTTCTCCACGCTTTGGATGCTTCGGCCGTCAGGGTTGGTAAGGTGATTGATACGGCTCAGGAAAACATCCGCATGCCTGACCCCACCCGCGATTCCGCCGGCGTGAATAGCCCGGACATTGCGGAGCGGCAGAACCGCTTCGTGCAGGACAACCTGCGCCGCGTGTTCCTGATCATCTATCGCATCGTCGGTAACGTCGCTGACGCGCAGGACTTAACGCAGGAAGCCTTCATCAAGGCCCTCCAGCGCGGTGACCAGTTGAAGGATACCCAGAAGGCCGCGCAATGGCTTTCCCGGATCGCGCACAATACCGCGATCGACTTTCTCCGGCGGCACGGCCGCGTGAATTTTACCGAGATCGATACTCTGATCGAGCCGCTGCAGACGCCCACCGAACGCAGTCCGGAGAGCCTGATGCTGCGCGGCGAACAGCAGAAATATTTGGAAGATGGCCTCCGGCTGCTGACCGTGAAGGAACGCACGGCGCTGTTGCTGCGCGATGTCGAAGATCTTCCGGCCGAGGAGGTGGCCCAGCAACTGGGCTGCTCCATGGCCACCGTCCGCAGCCACATCGCCAACGCCCGCATCAAATTTAAACGCTACATGGAAAGGAGGAGAGCATGAACCAACATCATCATCCTGATCTTTCCGATCTGGCTTTGTTCGCTGGCCGCGATCTTCCTTTCTGGAAGCAGTGGCAGGTACGCCGCCACGTTTCGAACTGCTCGGCTTGTTCGGCCGAGGTGGCTTCGTTTCGTAATGTGGCTTCGCAACCGATTGCGGAGGAGATGATTCCCTCCATCAACTGGGAGCCGCTCGCCTCCGAAATGCGCGCCAACATCCGCCTGGGGCTCGAAGCTTCTGAAGCCATCGCCGCCTACCGCCGCCCGTCGCCGGCCGAAGAGCGCTGGCTGAACTGGCGCGCCGCTGCCATGGTGGCGTCGTTGATGGTGGTCGTCAGCACCGGCTGGTGGTTCGCCGTCAGCGTGAAGAAATTGCAGCAGCCCATTGCGGTGGCCGCGCAGCCCACTGTCGTCGAGGCGACTGATTCCGGAGTCGAAATTTCGGACGGCAACCTGACTCTGGAGTTGCGAACCCCCGCTTCCCGGGCCTCCTTCGTCTCGGTGACCACCCGCGGTGCGGCGGAGACTCGCTATACCGACGCCGAAACCGGCCAAATCACGGTGAACCATGTCTATCTTGACGACTAGGTTCGTGGCAGTTGCGCTTCTCGCCCTCTCCGCCTTCGGACAAGAGACTTCGCTCGATCCCGCGTCCTCCTTCAAGATCAATTTTCCGAAGGATTCGCCGGTGACCCTGGTGACTTTCGACCTCGGCGGGTCGAAGGCAACAGCGCGGGGCGGCGCGATGACGCTCGATCTCAACTCGGGTCTGCTACTCCGCAACAGTTCGGGCAAACGGATTCGCGGCGTAACGCTCCTCGTGCTGGCGCAGGATTTTACGCCTGGCGGCCGCGGTTCGGTGGCGGTGCCGGCGCTGGACGTGGCGCCGGGTGAAAACTTTCCGGTGCGCATCGACCTGCGAATGCTGCGGCCGCTGGCGGCCGGGAATGGTCCGCTGGTTCAAGTTCTTCTCGACGGCGTACTCTTTGACGATCTGACCTTCTTCGGCGAGAATCGGCTGAACTCGCGCCGCTCGTTGACGGTGTGGGAACTCGAAGCCCGGCGGGATCGGAAGCATTTTCAGCAGTTGCTCGAAGCACAGGGTCCGGAGGCGCTGCAGCGCGAACTGGTCGCCTCGGTGAGCCGGCTGCAAGAGCGGCCCCGGCTCGACGTGCAGATCTCGCGGCGCGGCCGCCTGCCGCGTCCGGCGACAGCCCCGGCAACGGTGTTTGAACCGGAACGCGCGGTGCAATTTTCCTTCCTCCGTTTGCCGGATGCCCCGATTGAGTTGACCGGCGGCGCGGCGAAGGTAGCGGGGAATGAGGCCAAGGCTCCCAGCATCGACATCGTCAACAAACAGAGCCGGGCGATCCGGCATCTGGAGCTCGGTTGGGTGGTGGGCACGAGAGACGGGGTGGAGTTCCTGGCGGGTACCCTGCCCGCCGATGTGCAACTGGCAGCCAACGGAAAGACCACGATTCTTGACGAGGCCGCCCTGCGGCTAACGAGCCGTACCGGCTCGCGGGTGATCATCGACAACGTGGTGGGCTTCGCCCATGCCGTTGAGTTCGCTGACGGTCAACTGTGGATCCCCTCGCGGGCGGCGCTCGAAGATCCCCGCCTGGCCAAGCTGCTGCCGCCCTCGCCGGAAGAGCAGCGCTTGGTGGAACTGTACCGGAAGTCGGGCCTAAAGGCTCTGCTCGAAGACTTGCGAAAATAGAACTGTGGATTTCGCCAGCCTTATCGGCTCCTCGCCGGAGCAACTTTCGATTGCGCAACGCCGGGCCCTCACCGGCCAATGGGGCGCGTATCTCCTCTACACGCCGCAGAACCTCGCTCTCCGCCAGATTGAGGCGATCGGCCCGACGGTAGCCGACTGCGCCGCGCAGCTGCGGCAGCGAGGGTTAAACCCGACCGAGTACGAGTATCTGCCGTTTACGCCGGCGTATTAGCCAGGCGCTCGGCAAAGCGTTCGACGTTGATGATGAAGCGCTCGTGCGTGCCTTCGCCGACCATCCCCTTCGGCCCGTGGCACTCAACGCGATAGTAGATGCGGCGTTCCGTGGCTTCGAGAACTTCAGCCGTGAACCGTACCGCGGCGCCCATCGGGGCGGCGGAAACATGCCGCACGTTCACCATCGTGCCCACCGTGTCATACCCTTCCGGGAGAAGCTGCACCACCGCGTCCCGCGCGGTCATTTCCATCGACGCAATCATCCAAGGGGTGCCGAGCACGCGCGCCCGATCGTTCCCGAGAAAACGGATAGCGTTCTTGTCGTCCACGACTAAGTGGATCTCGTGTTTGACACCGATTGGAATAAAGAACATGAAGGCCTACTTCTTTCTCCCGAATACCTGCTGGATCTCGCTCCGCTCGGCGCCCGTGAGATAACGGAGCTTTTCGTTCCGCAGCAGGAAGAAGAGTTTCGCCGTCTCCTCCAACTCCTCGGCTCGGTCCACCGCCTCGTCCATCGTCGCGCCCAGCGTTAGAAATCCATGATTACGCATCAGGATGCAATCGTGGGCGCGGGCGGCCTCGCCCACCGCCACCGCCAATTCGGCCGAGCCGGGACGGAGGTAAGGAATCACCGCCAAAGGCGCGACCCGCATCAGATAGTACGGGGTGAAAACGGGCAACGGCTCGGCGGCGTCCAGATCTTCGAGGCACGAAAGCGCGACGGTCCACGTCGAATGCAGATGCACCAGCGCCCGCGCTCCGGAAAACGAATTCCGATAGGCCGCCAAGTGAAACGGGTACTCCTTTGAGGCCTTGTTGCCGTTCAGCGGTTTGCCCTCCCGATCGATCTCCGCCAGCCGGTCGACGGTCAGCCGGCGCAGGCTCGCGCCCGTGGGGGTTACCCACACGCGTTCGCCATCGGTCACGCTCAGGTTCCCCGTTGAACCAAAGGCGTAGCCGCGGGCGTGGAAGCTCGCCGCCGCTTCACACAGGTTTTCGAGTTCATTCCGCATCTAGCTATTCTCAATCGCTTTCGCGAAGAAATGGTCGCCGCCAAAGTTCCCGGACTTGAGCACCAGGCGGAGCGGCGTCTCGCCCAGCGTCCGCAGCGCGGGCACGCCGGGGTCGATCACGCGCACCACCTCCGCCGCCGTTACTCCCAACGCGCCCACCACCGCACCGCTCGTCTCCCCACCGGCGACGATCAACCGCCGGATGCCTTTCTCGGTCACCAGCCTGCGGGCCAACTCTCCGAACAGCCACTCAATCTCAGTCGCCGCTCCTGCCTGCTGCGACGACTTTTCGGCCGACGACCGGATCACGAGCGGCCGCGCGTCGATCGCTAATAGACGCGCCAGTTCGGCCTCGCGATCGCGCTGCAGCGCGGCCACATCCACCGCGAATTGCGGAGCCGTGAAGAGGCGCAACTGCCGCAATGTCATCGCGGAACAACTACCGGCGAGGATAGCCGTCGGCACGCTGGTATCGCTGATGGGGCCCGCCGCCTCCTGCTCTTCAAGCCAGCCTCGCCGCCGCCAAACCGCGGGCAAGGCCACGCCCCAGCCGCTTCCGCCGCACAAGAGCGGCAAGTCGGCGAACGCCTCGGCCGCCAAGTCGAGATCCAGATTCTCGACCGCATCCACCAGCGCCATCGTCACCCCAGAGCTCTGCAACTCCTCGGCCCGTTCCCGTAAGGCGCCGCGGACCTCCTTCAGGGGAAGCAGCCCAACCTGCTGCCGGGTTTGCAGGCTAAGCCATCGCACCAGATTCGGGTCCGTCATCGGGTTGAGCGGATGGTCCCGCAACGGAGATTCGCTCAGCAGTTCACTGTGGACGAACAGGTGCCCCAGATACTGCGTTCGTCCGTTCACCGGCAGCGCGGGCAGGTGGACCGTGAAGTTGGCGCCGGCGGCCGCGAGCAGCGCCTCGGTCACCGGCCCGATGTTGCCACGCGGCGTCGAATCAAACGTGGAGCAGTACTTGAACAGAGTTTGCCGGGGCCACAGCGGCTGCATGGCCTGCATCGCGGCGACGGCCTGCCGGCACGCTTCGACCGGTTCAGCCGCCCGGGTTTTCAGGCAGGCTACCACCGCCTGATGCTGCCCTCGCCAGCTCGCCGTTTGCTCCGGCACGCCAAACAGCAGCAGCGTCTTCACGCCCCGTTCCCGCAACATCCCGGCCAGGTCCGACCCGCCGGTGAAATCATCGGCCACCGCCGCCAGCAAGCAATTCATTCCGAGTCACCCACCCCGCTATAATGCCAAGAACGATGCCGACAATTTATGACGTCGCCAAAAAGGCGGGCGTCTCGACCTACACGGTCAGCTCCGTGCTGAATAAATCAGCCTTTGTGAGTCCGGAACTCACGGCGCGTGTTGAAAAGGCGGTCCGGGACCTCGACTATACGCCCAACGCGGTCGCCCGCAGTCTGCAAACGCGGAACACCCGGACGATCGGGATGCTGATCCCCGATATCGGCAATCCGTTTTATGCCACGGTTGTGCAGGGAGTCGAAGACACGCTCCGGCAGGAGGGTTACTCCCTCATTCTGGGCAGTACGTACGATCATGTCGAGGAGCAGGCGCGTTACCTGGGCGTGTTTCGTTCGAAGCTCGTCGATGGCCTCCTGATCTACGTCGCCGCCGGTGACCAGAGCGAGGTGCGTCGGATGGTGGAGGCCCGGAAGCCGGTGGTCTTCGTCGGCCGTCTCCCGCAGGGCTACACGGCAGACTCCATCGCCGCCGACAACACGAAGGGCGTTCAACTGATGCTCGATCACTTGATCGGCAAGGGTCATCGCGATATCGCAATGCTGCTGGGGCAACACTCGTTATCGACCGTGATTGAGCGCGTGGATGGCTGGAAGAAGGCGATGAAGCGGCACCGGATCAAGATGCGGCCGGAACTGGTCATCGAAGGCGATTGGAGCGAGGCATCGGCCTACGCCGCGGCGCAGCAGTTGCTGCAGTTACCGCAACGCCCCACGGCGATCTTCGCGGTGAACTTCCCGATGTTGGCCGGCGCCATGCGCGCGATTCGGGAAGCTGGGTTGCGATGTCCGGAAGATGTCGAGGTCGCCAGTTCGGATGATTACGATTGGCTCGACCTGTTCCATCCGCCGATCTCCACGATCATTCAATACAACTACAACATCGGCGAAGAGGCGGCGCGTCTGGTGCTGCAGCGAATCCGGCAGCCGGAGCGGGCGTTTCAGCAGATTATCATTGAGCCGCAGTTGCGGATCCGCGGCTGATTCAACGGGATCGAATGGCCGTGAAATAATGGTCCGGTGCTCTTCCGGACATTCGGCCTTCTGCTCGTTGCCACTGCTCTTCCGGCCCAGCCTCCCAAGCTGAAGCTATGGTCGTTGCAGCCCGTCGCTTCCCCCACAGTTCCACCGGGCGCCTCGCATCCTGTTGACGCATTTTTGGCCGTCCAGCATAAAGCCAAAGGCCTCCAGCCCAACGGCCCCGCCGGCAAACTCACCCTACTCCGCCGCGCCACCTTCGATCTCACCGGTCTGCCGCCCACTACGGCGGAACAGGACGCCTTCCTCGCCGATAACTCCCCCGACGCCTTCAAGAAGCTCATCGATCGCCTGCTATCCAACGAGCAACACGGCGTCCGCTATGCCCGGCATTGGCTGGACGTCCTCCGCTACGCCGACATGGACGGCACCGACGGCGGGGTGATGCCCGCCAACGGCAGCATCTACCGGTGGCGCGATTGGATGATCCAGGCGCTCAACGAAGACTTGCCGTATGACCAGTTCGTCCGGGCACAGCTTCTCGGCAATCGATACGGCGGTCGCCCCACGCTCACCGTCTTCGGCACCCGCTCGAAGCCGGAAGCCGTGCCGCAAGATCAGTTCGCGCTCGGCTTTCTCTCCCGCGCCGCGCTGACGGGGAACGACCGTGATCAGGACATCGCCATCCAGGCCGTCGAAACGGTTTCGTCCGCCTTCATGGGCATGACCGTTGCCTGTGCCAAATGTCACGACCATCGCTTCGACCCCATCAAGCAGAGCGACTACTACGCCATGAAGGCGCTGTTCGATCCGCTGGTATTGCGTCGCGTCCCGCTGGCTACGCCGCAGGAGATCTATTCCTACGGCAAGGCCCTCGAAGCCTATCGCCGGCAGAAAGAGCCGGTTGACCAAGCCATCGAAAAGCTGATCGCGCCCTTCCATGACAAGCTCTACGCGGAACGGGTTTCGATGCTGCCGCCAGACGTGCGCGCCATTGTGCTGAAGCCGGAACGCAAGCGCACCGAGGCCGAGCAAAAGACCGCCGACGACTATTTCCCGGTGCTCCGGATCGATCCGCCGAAGCTCAAAGAGATCATGCCGGCCGATGTCGTGAAAGCCTACGACGCCCTGCTCAAACAGCAGCGCGAGATCAAAGCGCCGCCGGGACTCGACGCGCACATCATCGTCGAAGAGGACTCCGCCCGGCTCCAACAGCCCACCTACATCCTCACCTCCGGCGACCCGACCAAGCCCGAGAAAGACAAGGTCGTGGCGCCGGGCTTCCCGTTTCAGCCCGCCGATACCGACTTCCGCTACGGCCGCCGCGAAGGCTTCGTCGACTGGCTGACGGATAAAGAGAATCCGCTGTTCGCGCGCGTCGCGGTGAACCGCGTCTGGCAATGGCACTTCGGCGAAGGATTACAGAAATCGCCCAGCGACTTCGGCCTGCTGGGTGGCCGGCCCAGCCACCCGCAACTGCTCGACTATCTCGCCAGCGAGTTCACCCGCCACAACTTCAGCATGAAGTGGCTGCACAAATTCGTTATGACCTCGGCGGCGTACCAGATGTCGTCCCTGCCCAACGCGGCCAACCAGAAGATCGATCCGGCGAACGCCTCGCTGTGGCGCTTCCGGCTGCAGCGTCTCGAAGCCGAGCCGCTCTGGGACGCGATTCTTTCGAGCGCCGGCGAGCTCGACCTGACCATCGGCGGCAAGTCGTTCCAGATCGTGAAGACCGATAGCAAACAGAGCATCTTCCTGCCGAAGGACGGCACGTTTGAAGCCAAGAAGAATCGCCGGGCCGCCTATATGACCCGCGGCTACATTCCGAGCACCGAAGTGATGGCGCACTTCCTGCAATCCTTCGATGTCGACGACGGACGTACCCCGTGCCCGGTGCGGACGCAAACGATTACGGCGCCGCAGGCCCTCTTCTCGATGAACGATCCGCTGATCGAAGAAGCCACGGCCAAGCTGGCGGCTCGCGCGCAGAAAGCCGGGGACCTGCCTGCCGGGGTGCAATTGGCCTATCGCGAGACCATCGGCCGGCCGCCTTCGGCCACCGAACTCGACCGCGCCCTTAGCTATGTGGGCGGCGACCCCGCCAAATTGAAGGGCCTGGCGTGGCTGCTCTACAACCTCGACGAATTCCTGTTCGTCCCCTGACGAAACGAACCCAATGCTCACCCGACGTCATCTCCTCCGCCTGGCCAATGGCTTTCTGGGCACCGCTGTCGGCGGCCTCTGGGCCGCGGATGGCCGTCTGCCCGCCGCGCTGCTGCCGGGAACGCCCCGCGCGAAATCGGTGATTTATCTCTTCATGTGCGGCGGGGTCAGCCACATCGACACCTTCGACCCGAAGGACAACAAGTTCGCGGGCACAATGATGGATGCCATCGGCTTCGGCGACAACAATGCGCCGATGAAACGGCCGGTGATTCCCATTCTGCGCACGTTCAAGCGCTATGGGCAGTCGGGAATTCCAGTGTCGGACTGGTTTCCGAATATTGGCGGCGTGATTGATGACTTCGCCGTCGTCCGATCAATGTACTGTCATCAGACCAACCACTTCCCCGCCGTGATCGAGCACTGCACCGGCAAGCCGCTGCGGCAGTTCGAGCATCCGTCGCTAGGCAGTTGGGTGACCTATGCGCTGGGTTCCGCCAACAAGAACCTGCCGAGCTTCGTGAACATCGGCCGGCCTTCTTCGCCGGTGCAGCTCACCGGTGGCTACCTGGGCGCGCGCTATTCGGCTACGCCCTTCCAACCCGGGGATACGCCCATCCCGAACCTGGTTCCTCCGGCCACGGCCACTAGCGCCGAGCGGGACCGGCAGATGCAGGCGCTGACGGAACTGAACGCGCAGTTCCGCGCGGAGTACGCGCTCGATTCGGAGATCGCCGCGCGGGTGCAGGCCTACGAGCTGGCCGGCAACCTGATGCGGACGGCGCCGGCGATCGTCGATTTCGAGAAGGAACCAGGCCATGTGAAGGCGCTTTACGGCATCGGCGAGAAGGAGACCGACGACTTCGGCCGCCAGCTGCTGCTGGCCCGGCGACTTGTTGAGAATGGGGTCCGCTTCATTCAGCTGTGCCACGCCGGCGGCGGCAACGGCGCCTGGGACGCGCACGGCGATATGGAGACGCACGCGCCGCTCTGCCGCGCCGTGGACAAGCCCATCGCGGGGCTGATTCAAGATCTGAAGCAGCGCGGGCTGCTCGACGATACGCTGGTGGTCTTCACGAGCGAGTTTGGCCGGACGCCCTGGTCGCAGAACACGACGGGTCGGGACCACAACGGAAAGGGCTTTTCGACGCTCCTGGCCGGGGGCGGGGTGAAGGGCGGAGTGATCGAGGGCGCCACCGACGAGGTCGGCTACAAGGCGGTCGACCGGCCGCACTACATCAGCGACCTACAGGCGACGATCCTGCAGCAAATGGGCCTGAACTACAAGAAGATGGACTTCAATACGAACGGCCGGGCCTTCCACTTGATCGAGGAAGGCACCGGACCGATCCAGGCCATTCTGCGCTAGAGAATCTCGAAAATCGCTTCAACTTCGACGGCAGCACCCGTCGGCAACGAAACGAAGCCAAGGGCGGAGCGGGCGTGGTAGCCGTCGCCGGTTTTCCCAAAGACCTCGTGCAGCAGGTCGGAGGCGCCATTGATCACCAGATGCTGTTCGATAAACTCCGGCGCTGAGTTTACGCAGCCGAGGACCTTGAGCACGCGAAGGCCGTCGAGCGTGCCGTGGGTGTTCCAGACTGAGTTCAGGATTTTGGCAGCGCAATCGCGGGCGGCGGCATAGCCTTCTTCGGTGGTCACCCCGGCGCCGAGCTTGCCCTTCAGGGTGCTGACGTGGCCGGAGCTGAGAAGTTGGTTGCCGGAGCGGATGCAGAGGTTCAGGTAGCCGGGGGTCTGTTTTTCGAAGACAAAGCCGAGGCTTTCGGCGCGTTGTTGGGGAGTCATCGTTCGATTGTAGCGGCCTCGCGCAGTCGCGCCCAAGTGGCGAGAGCGAAGACGAATGGGTTACACTCAAGGAGTCCTTTACTCATTAAAGTTCGTTCCGGAATTATGAGCTTACTACCCCGCTTAGCAGGGTTCTATGTCATAAGCGTCGGAGTGATCGTTGCGCAGGGGACGCAACGCTTAACTTTGGATCGGGCCCTTGCCCTCGCTTTAGAACACAACCCCCAACTTCAAGTAGCCTCTGCACTCCGGGAAGGAGCTGAGGCAGGAGTGTTAACAGCCCGGGCATACCCCAACCCGGAACTGACCACGATGACGGGCCAGCAGTTCACCCGTCCCAACCGGATCTTTGGCGGCGCTGCACCTGGATTGTTGCAGCATTACAGTGTCCACCAGCCAATTGAACTTCCGAGCGTCCGCTCGGCACGCATTCGGACGGCACAAGCCGGTCGGGAGAGCAGCGGCTATGCTTTGCTCGAGGCACGGCTCGTGGTGCGAGCGTTGGTCAAACAGGCTTTTTTCCAAGTCCTACGGCGCCGGAACGAGATCACTCTCGCAAACGAGAACTTGCGCTTAATTGAAGATCTACGGCGCCGGATTCAAGTGCAGGTGGAAGTGGGAGAGGCCGCCCGGCTTGAGCTGATCCGCGCCGATTCGGAAGTGGCGACCGCGCGCACATTGGCCACCAGCGCGCAGCTGCGCTACACCAACGCGTTGGCTTATTTTCGGACGGTGGTGGGCGCACCGTTGGGCCCGAATGTGGAGTTAGAGGGCCAGCTGGATACTCGCCAGCCGCTTCCGGCGCTGGAGAGCCTGCGCGAGGAGGTAGTTTCCCGTCATCCTTCGCTTTCGCAGGCACAAGCGGAGATCCGCCGGGCGGAGGCACGACTGCGTACGGAGATGGCGTTGCGCCGTCCGTCGCCGACAGTGCATTCAGAGTATGAACATCAGCCCGACCTGCAGTTCTATCGCTTTGGCGTATCGTTGCCGATGCCGGTCTGGAACAAGCGGCAAGGTCCGATTGGTGAGGCGGCAGCAGGGCTTCGGCAAGCCAATGCGTTGGCCGATCTGCGGCGGTTGGAAATTAACGCCAATCTCGAACGGGCGTATGGATTGTACGAAGTGGCGACGCAGCAGTTGGTGTCCTTTGAGGACGGCGTGTTGAGGGAAGCGAATGCCGCCGTCAAAGCGGCTGAGGCGGCATATCGATTTGGGGAACGGGGCATTATCGACGTGCTGGACGCGCAGCGGGTGCTCCGAACGGTGCGTTTGGATTATCTGAGCGCCCAGTACGACTTGCAAGCGGCAATTATTGAAATAGAACAACTTCGCGCGGTGGACCCGGAGCAGAAATGAGCAAACGAAAGGCGAGCTTTCTTGGCGGGCTAGGGGCTTTGGTGCTCTTGGCCGGTTGTGGTGCGGCACCTGGCGAAACTGCCCAAAAGGCGGAGGCTCCGCCTGCTGCTAAGGACCCCATGGAGGTCCGGCCGACCGAGGATTTACTCAAACAACTGAAGATCGGAGCTCCGACCGAAAAGCCGGTGACCGCCAGCCTTAGGGTCTCCGGCCGTGTAGAGGCGGACGAGACGCGCATGGCGCGGGTGAGCGCTCCGGTGACGGGCCGGATCACCCAGCTCGATGTCTACCCGGGCCAACCGGTCAAGCGCGGCCAAGTTTTGGCGACGCTGTACGGCACCGAGCTTTCGACCGCGCAATTTGCTTACGTGAAAGCGGTTTCGCAGCAGGGGCTGATGCAGCGAGCCGCGGCGCGTGCGCAGCAGTTGTTGAAGGCCGACGTGATCGGCGCCGCCGAGGTGCAGCGCCGGGAGGCTGAGTTGCTCGAAGCGAGCGCAGAACTCTCCTCGGCCCACGATCAACTCCGGGTGCTCGGCATGAGCGAGGAGGCGATTACGCAGTTGCAGAAAGGGCGGACGGTGAACAGTCTGACCCAGATTGTGGCAACCATTGATGGCACCGTGCTCGAACGCAAGGTGACGATTGGGCAGGTGGTGCAGCCGGCGGATACGCTACTGGTAATCGCCGATCTGTCCCAGGTTTGGCTGGTGGCGGATGTCCCGGAACAGCAGGGCGGCGCGGTGGAAACGGGCAAACAAGTCGAGGCGGAGGTCTCCGCGTTTCCCGGGCAGATCATTCGTGGCAAGCTGAGTTTTGTCAGTTCGATCATTGATCCCGAGACCCGGACGGTGAGAACGCGCATGGACCTAGCGAATCCGAAAGGGCGGTACAAGCCCGCGATGCTGGCCATGATGGAGCTGAAAGACAATCCGGAACGGGAGACCGTGATCCCCGTGACGGCCGTGGTGCGGGAGGAGGACAAAGACTACGTTTTTGTCGAGAAGGCACCGGGACAGTTTGTAATGCGGCCCGTGAAGTTGGGCGCCGAACACGACGATGCCCGCGTGCTCGAAGAGCCTTGGCCTAACGGGCAACGCTTGGTGGTGGATGGCGCGTTCCACTTAAACAACGAACGGCGGCGTCTGGCGACGCAGGGGAGCTGAACCGATGTTAAACGCACTGGTCCGGGCCTCCTTGCGGCAGCGCATTGTGGTGGTGGTAGTCGCGCTGATCCTCCTTGTCTTCGGACTGGATGCGTCGCGGAAGTTGTCGGTCGACGCCTTCCCTGACGTCACGAACGTACAGGTGCAGATTGCGACCGAAGCGCCGGGCCGGTCGCCGGAAGAGGTGGAACGGTTCGTCACGGTGCCGGTGGAGATCGCGATGACGGGTCTACCGGGGTTGACGGAGATGCGCTCTCTGAACAAGCCCGGCCTTTCGTTAATCACGCTGGTGTTCACGGACGCAACCAATGTTTACTTCGCCCGCCAACTGCTGATGGAGCGTTTGGCGGAGGTGCGGAGCCGGCTGCCGGAGGATGTGACACCGATTCTCGGGCCGGTTTCGACGGCGCTCGGCGAGGTGTATCAGTACACGCTCGAAAAGCCCGGCGATGGGGAGCGGGCGCTGACCAAGGAAGAGCTTGTGGACCGCCGGATCGTACAGGACTGGGTGGTGCGGCCTCTGCTGCGGTCGATTCCTGGTGTGGCGGAGATCAACTCGACGGGCGGATATGTGCGCCAGTATCAGGTGCTCGTAGATCCGGACCGGCTGCTGCACTACGGCATCGCGCTGCAAGAGATTCCGCAGGCGCTCTCACGGAACAACGCGAATGCGGGCGGCGGCATTCTGCGGCAGCACGCCGAGCAGTACCTGATCCGGGGAATCGGTCTCGTGCGGAACCTGGATGACATCCGGTCGATCATCGTGAAAGAGGTGCGCGGCACGCCGGTATATCTGCGGCAGGTGGCCACGGTGCAACTCGGCGAAGAGGTGCGCTATGGGGCGATGATTAAGGGCGGCTACACGGAGGCCGTCGGCGGCATCGTGATCATGATCGCCAGCGGCAATGCCAAGGCCGTGGTCGAAAAGATCAAGGCCCGTGTGCAGGAGATCAACGAGAAGGGGATGTTGCCGGCGGGGCTGCAGATTGTGCCTTACTATGACCGGTCTGCGTTGGTGGACGCCGCGCTGATGACGGTCGCCAAGGTGCTGCTCGAAGGCATCGGCCTGGTGGTGATCATCCTGTTCCTGTTCCTGGGCGACCTGCGAAGCAGCGTCATCGTGATTGCGACGCTGGTGCTGACGCCGCTGCTCACGTTCCTCGTGATGAACCAGTACGGCCTGTCGGCAAACCTGATGTCGCTGGGTGGGCTGGCGATTGCGATTGGCTTGATGGTGGATGGCTCTGTGGTGGTCGTCGAGAACGTCTTCGCTAAGCTGGCGCACGGCGGGCGCAAGGATCGGCTGCAGATTGTCCGGGAAGCCGTGATGGAAGTCGGGACGCCGGTAATCTTTGGTATCGGCATCATCATTCTGGTGTTCCTGCCGCTGATGACGCTGGAAGGCATGGAGGGCAAAATGTTTGCCCCGCTGGCGTACACGATCGCCATTGCGTTGGGCATTTCCCTGGTGCTTTCGTTGACGTTATCGCCCGTGCTGTCGTTCCTGCTGCTGAAGGGCGGGGCGGAGCATGACACGTTGCTGCTGCGGATCATGAAGCGGCCGTTTGAATGGCTTTTAGGTCTTGCTCTGCGCAACCCGTACAAAACGATTGCGACCGTCGTGCTTGCTTTCATTGGCTCGGTTTCGCTGTTCCCCTATCTGGGCACTGCGTTCATTCCGGAGATGCGAGAGGGTTCGATTTCGCCGAATATCGACCGCGTCCCGAACATCTCGCTTGAGGAGGCCATTAAAATGGAAATGGCCGCGATGAAGGCCGTACGCGGGGTGCCGGGCGTCGAGAAGGTGGTCTCGCGGATTGGCCGTGGCGAGTCGCCCGCGGACTCGGCGGGCCAAAACGAGGCGGATGTGATTGCCACGTTGACTCCGGTGGACAAGCGGCCGAAAGGGATGACGCAGGATTCGATTGCCGAGGAGATTCGAAAGCGGCTGGCGAGTGTTCCCGGCGTCAACCTGGTGATGGCGCAGCCGATTTCCGATCGTGTTGACGAGATGGTCACCGGCGTGCGCGCCGACGTGGCCGTGAAGATTTTCGGCGACGATCTGGACGTGCTGATCCGCAAGGCGAATGAGGTCTCCAAAGTGGCCTCTACCATTCGCGGCATGCGGGACTCGCGCGTGGACCGCGTGGGCGGCCAACAGTATTTGAATATCGACATCGACCGGCAAGCCATTGCCCGGCATGACTTGAACGCCGCCGATATCCACGACGTGATTGAGACGGCGATTGGCGGCAAGGTGGCCACGGAGATCTATGAGGGTGAACGGCGATTCCAACTGATTGTCCGGTACCCCGAGGATCTGCGCAACAGCATGTCGGACGTGGAGAACCTGCTGATCAGCACGCCCTCCGGATCGAAGGTGATGATGAAGGCCCTCGCGAAGGTGAGCGTGAAGGAGGGACCGGCGCAGATCAACCGCGACACGGCGAAGCGCCGTATCGTCATCGGCATCAACGTGCAGGATCGGGACCTCGGTGGCTTCGTGAAGGAGCTGCAAGAGAAGGTGGAGAAAGACGTGCAGCTGCCCACCGGATACACGATTGAATGGGGCGGCCAGTTCCAGAACATGGAACGGGCGCTGAATCACCTGAAGATTATTGTCCCTATCACGATCGGCGCCATCTTCTTCCTGCTCTTCCTGTTGTTCGGTTCGCTGCGGTTTGCTGGTCTGATTATCACCGTGCTGCCGTTTGCATCAATCGGTGGCATTGTGGCGCTGTTCGTTTCAGGCGAGTATCTTTCAGTGCCGGCCTCGGTGGGGTTCATTGCCTTATGGGGCATCGCAGTGTTGAACGGTGTCGTCCTGGTTTCCTACATCCGCAAGCTGCGGGAAGAGGGCATGGACCAGCGGACGGCGATCGCCGAAGGAACGAAGCTCCGGTTCCGGCCGGTGATGATGACGGCCACCGTCGCCGCGCTGGGCTTGGTACCGTTCCTGTTTGCGACCGGCCCGGGTAGCGAGGTGCAGCGGCCGCTGGCGATTGTGGTGATCGGCGGATTAATCACGTCGACGTTGCTGACGTTGATTGTGGTGCCGACTCTCTATGGCATTTTCGAAGGCAAAGAGATGCTGGGCCCGGCGGAGAGCTTTGAGGAAGACGAGTCCTCGGTGGGCGCCTAGTCGTCGAGGATTTGGCGAATGGCTTCGCTGGGCGGCCGCGGAGATTGCGGCCGCTTGCGGAGATAGACGTTCACCTCTTCGAGCGAGCCGAATAGGCCGATGAAGCTGGGGTGGCGCCGGCCGGGGGCGCGGCGTTCGCGGGAGAAGTCGCGGGCGCGGAAGCTGCCGTTTTCGGCAATCACGGCCGCGCCCATCGGGCGGTACTCATGGGTGCCCGCGGCCCACGCTTGTTCGTTCTCGATCCAGAGTGCAAAGCCCATGAATGATATTATCGAGCGCATGAACAGACGTAGTTTTGCTACCACTCTGGCCGCGGGCGCGGCCCTGTCGACGACCGCCGCGGCGCAGGTTCCGCCGGCGAAGAAGGGCCGGCTGAAGCAGGGGGTCTGCGGGGGAGTCTTCCGCGGTTCCAATCTGGACTTCGATGGCCAGTGTAAGCTGGCGGCGGAGTTGGGTCTGGTGGGCTACGACCTGGTAGGCCCGGATCGGTTTCCGACGCTGAAGAAGTATGGCATCGTCCCCACGCTCGTGCCCGGCAGCAGCAAGCTGGCCGACGGCTGCAACGATCCGGCGCTGCACCCCGAGATCATTAAGAACACCTTGTCGTTGCTCGACGCCGCGGCTGCCGCGGGCGCGCCGAACCTGATCATGCTCTCCGGCAACCGGCGGGGCAAGACGGATGAACAGGGTATCGAGAACACGGTGAAGGTGCTGAATGCCGTCAAGAAGGCGGCCGAGGACAAGGGCATCACGCTGTGCATGGAGCTGCTGAACAGCAAGGTGAATCATCCGGACTATCAGTGCGACCGCACATCGTGGGGCGTCGAGGTCTGCAAGCGGGTGGGGTCGCCGCGGGTGAAATTGCTGTACGACATCTACCACATGCAAATCATGGAAGGCGACATCATCCGGACGATTGAGCAGAACATGCAGTGGTTTGGCCACTTCCATACCGCCGGCAATCCGGGGCGGCACGAGTTGAGCGTCGATCAGGAGATCAACTACAAGGGCGTCTGCAAAAAGATTGCGGACATGGGCTACACGGGCTACATCTGCCACGAGTACACCCCGGTTGTGAAGAATGCGCGCGAGGCGCTGCTTGAGGCGATTGAGGCATGCACGGTTTAACCCGGCGCGGCTTTTTGGTGATGCCGGCGCTCGCGGCGGGGAAGCTGCGGGCGCTGATTGTCGATGGCGAGAACAACCACGACTGGCAGACAGCGACGGCAGCCTTGCGCGAGATTCTGGAGGCGACGGGCCGGTTCGATGTTCGCGTCTCAACGAGCGGCGCGCCGGACTGGATGCCGCCGTTTGCGAGCGCGGACGTCGTGATCTTGAACTACAACAGCGGCCACTTGAAGACCGCGAAGCGATGGCCGTTGGCAGTGGAAGAAAGCTTCCTGGGCTATCTCGCCACGGGCGGGGGCGTCGTGATCTTCCATGCCGCCAACAACGCGTTTGTCGATTGGGCGGAGTACAACGAGATTATCGGGCTAGGGTGGAGAGACCCGGCGTTTGGCCCGGGATTGATCGTGACCAAGCGAGGGAACGTCAAGACGATTCCACCGCCGGATGGCCCCAAACCGGGGCACGGGCCGCGGCATGATTTCACCGTGACGACGATGCAGAATGGGCATCCCTTGACGAAGGGGATGCCGCGGCAATGGACGCAGCGCGCCGAGCAGTTAACGCATGGGCAGCATGGTCCGGCGCAAAAGCTGACGATCATCAGCTACGCGTGGTCGAAAGACTCCTTACGAAACGAACCCATGGAGTGGACGCGGAAATGGGGCAAGGGCCGGGTCTACACGACGATGTTTGGCCATACGTGGAAGGGTGAGGACAACCCGAATCTGCGAACGCCAGGGTTCCGGGCGACGTTCGCCCGCGGGGCGGAATGGGCCGCGACGGGCAAGGTCACATTGCCGCCGCCGTCGGCCGGCTAGATTTGTTGCTGCTTCCAGGCACCACGGCGAAACACGAGAATCGCAACGATGGCGACGGCGGTTTCCGCCACCGTGATCGCAGAGAAGACGCCGCGGGGGCCATAGCCTAAGCCGATGGCGAGGGTCCAAGCGAGGGGAATCTGCAGCACCCAGTAGCAGCCGAGGTTGATGAGGGTAGGGGTGTAGGTGTCCCCAGCTCCGTTGAAGGCTTGTTCCATCATCATGCCGTAAGAGAGGAAGACGTAGGCCGCGGAGATAAAGCGGAGGCACTCGGCGCCGATGGCGATGACGTTGGGTTCGTGCGTGAAGATCCCAAGAATAGACTCGGCGAAGACGAGGAAGACGAACGAGAGGCTGCCGAGGAAATACAGGTTGTAGCGGGCGGCGGCCCAGACGGAGGCCTCGGCGCGGTCCGGTTTTCCGGCGCCGAGATTTTGACCGACGAGCGTGGCGGCGGCGTTGCAGAGGCCCCAGGAAGGGAGGATGGAAAAGATGACAACCCGGATGGCGATCGTATACCCGGCCAGGACCTCGGCCCCGAAGGTGGAGGCGATGCGGATGAGGGCCGTCCAACTGGCGGTGGCGACGAAGATCTGGAACATGCCGGAGGCGGCCGGTTTCAGGATGTGGCCCATCAGTGTGCGATCGAAGCGAAGGGCGGCGGGGGTAAGCCGGATGCGGCCGGGCCCGCGAAAGAGCTGCCAGACCTGATAGAGGACGCCCGAGCCGCGGCCGATCACCGTGCCGACGGCCGCCCCGGTGATGCCCATCTCCGGGAACGGTCCCCAACCGAAGATGAGACAAGGGTTGAGCACAATGTTGATCAGATTGCCGAACCATAGGACCTTCATGGCGATGACGGCGTCGCCGGCGCCGCGGAAGATGGCATTCAGCAGGAAGAGCATCATGACCGTAGCGGAGCCGCCGAGGGATACGCGGGTGTAGCCGCTGTTGCGCAGCATGCCTTCGGAGGCGCCCATCAGGCTGAGCAGTTGCGGTGTAAACACGACGCCGATGACCCCGATGAGGACCGAGGAGGCCATCCCGATATAGATGGACTGCATGGCGCCGTGGGCGGCGGCTTCGGGATCCTTCTCGCCGATGCGCCGGGCGACGTAGGCCGTGGTGGCGAAGCTCAAGCCCATGGCGATGGCGAAGACGAAGGTCAGCAGGCTTTCTGTGAGACCGACGGTGGCGACGGCATCGTCCCCGAGTTGGGCGATGAAGAAGATGTCGACGACGGCGAACAGGGACTCCATGGCCGTCTCGAGAATCATCGGCGCGGCGAGCAGGACAATGGCGCGGCGCAGGGAACCTTCCGTGAAGTCTT
>LNFM01008898.1_pt1 | contig 33109 bp, 27 predicted proteins | sample 596031 | NCBI WGS metagenome assembly LNFM01 (sample SAMN04254537, study PRJNA301005) | activated carbon metagenome | isolation source: dual media filters at the Ann Arbor, Michigan drinking water treatment plant | place: USA: Ann Arbor | reverse complement strand
ATTTGATGGCTTTATTGCGAGGTGACCCGCATAACCTGTATCACCCCTCTCATATTCAGATGTCTCTACTTTGAAAGTTAATGGGACAGTAGTGTATTTGAATAGTTACCATCATACCGGGTTGAAAAATCTGCTCGACGAAGCCGTTCTCGCCCATGAGGAGCTCGAGGAACACCTAAAAGCCAAAGAAAAATACCGCAAGATAGATGAAATCCCTTTTGATTTCGTGCGGCGGCGGATGTCGGTGATCGTGGAGGACACGACCGGATTGAATACGCTGATCTGCAAGGGTGCCGTGGATGAAGTGCTGAGCTTATGCACCCGGGTGGAAATCAAGGGAGAGGTGATCGAGGCTCTGCCCGAGTATGATGCCAAACGCCGGCAGATAGCGGACGATCTGAACAGTCAGGGCTTCCGCGTCATCGCATTGGCCTATAAACAAATGCCGGGGGCAACGGATGAGCCGACCTATGCGATCAAGGATGAATCGGATCTGATTCTGTTGGGCTTTCTGGCTTTCCTTGATCCGCCAAAAGCCACCGCGACGGAAGCTTTAGAGCAACTGCGCCAGCTGAACGTGGACATCAAGATCCTGACCGGCGATAACGAAATCATTACGACCTATATTTGCAAGGAAGTCGGTGTTCCGGTAGAGCATCTCTTGCTCGGCCCACAAATTGAGGGGATGAATGAAGCAGAATTGGCCGAAGCGGTCAGTGCGACCAGTATTTTTGCCCGGCTTGCCCCGGTACACAAGGAGCGTATCATCCGCGCGCTGCAAAGCAAGGGGCACGTGGTGGGTTTTATGGGCGATGGCATTAACGACGCGCCGGCTCTGAAAGCCGCCGATGTCGGTATTTCGGTGGATAGCGCCGTGGATATCGCTAAGGAATCATCTGATATTATCTTACTGGAAAACAGCCTGCTGGTGCTGCAGCAGGGCGTGCTGGAAGGGCGGCGGGTGTTCGGCAACATTGTCAAATACATCAAGATGGCGGCCAGCTCGAGCTTCGGCAACATGTTCAGCGTTGTAGGAGCCAGTGCGTTCTTGCCTTTCCTGCCTATGCTGCCGATCCAGGTGTTGATCAACAACCTCCTCTACGATTTCTCGCAGACCACTATTCCTACCGACGAAGTGGACGCCGAATGGCTAACCAAGCCGCGTAAATGGGAGATTGATGAAATTCTGCGTTTTATTCTATGTATCGGGCCGATCAGTTCGATTTTCGATTACCTGACATTCTTCATCATGCTGTATGTATTCAATTGCTGGAACAACCCGACCTTGTTCCACACCGGCTGGTTCATCGAATCGCTCTTCACGCAAACGTTGATCATTCACGTTATCCGCACTAACAAGATCCCGTTTTTCCAGAGCCGGGCCAGTTGGCCGCTTATTTTCACTTCGATCGTCATCGTCGCGGTGGGTGCTTGGCTAACGGTTTCCCCCCTGGCCGATACGCTTGGGTTTGTCCCACTCCCTCCTTTGTACTGGGGGTTACTGGCGATCATTTTGGTGTGCTATGTGGTGCTGACCCAGTTGGTTAAGACTTGGTTTTACCGCAGGTATGGCGATTGATGGCAGTGACGGCGAGCGGACCTTTATGACAGATCCTGTGCATATCCTGACCATCAATGGCGGCTCGTCGAGTATCAAGTTAGCGCTGTATCAAATAGGTGAACCGCTGGTGCGAATGCTGCATGGCAAGATTGATCGCATCGGCCTGCCTGGCACAAGTTTGGAATTCAACGATCGAATTAGGAACCAGCGGGGTATTAGCAGCTTTGTAGCTTCCGATCCCAAATCGGCGGCTAATTCCTTGATTGACTGGTTTGAAAGGCAGCATGGTTTTGCTTCGGTCAAGGCTGTCGGACACCGCGTAGTCCACGGCATGAAGCACACCGAACCAGTGATTGCAACCCAAGAATTACTGGATGAACTGCATCGCATCGTGCCGTTTGATCCAGAGCATTTGCCGCGTGAAATTGAATTGATCGAGGCGTTCCGCGAGCGTCGTCCGAAACTGCCGCAGGTAGCCTGTTTTGATACGGCGTTTCACCACACCATGCCGCGCGTGGCGAAACTGCTGCCAATTCCACGACGCTACGATGGGCAGGGAGTTCAACGTTACGGTTTTCATGGTTTGTCTTATGCTTACCTGATGCAGGAACTTGAACGCCTAGCGGGCGTGCAAGCGGCGAACGGGCGAGTCATTCTTGCGCATTTGGGCAGCGGTGCGAGCCTAGCTGCGGTGCGCGATGGACGCAGCATAGACACGACGATGGGGTTGACGCCCGCTGCGGGTTTAATGATGAGCACCCGTTCCGGCGACATTGATCCCGGGCTGGTTTCATTTCTAGCTCGCAGCGAGCAGATGACTGCGGAACAATTTGACCGAATGATCAATCGCGAATCCGGGTTGCTCGGAATATCCGAAACCAGTTCCGACATGCGCGATCTGCTCGCAAGGGAAGCCGAAGATGTTCGGGCGGCTGAAGCGGTGGCGCTGTTTTGCTATCAGACGAAGAAAGGGATCGGCGCGTATGCCGCTGCGCTGGGTGGACTCGATACCCTGGTTTTCGCCGGAGGCATTGGCGAAAACGCGCCGCCGGTTCGTTTACGGATTTGCGCAGATCTCAGCTTCCTCGGTATTGAGTTGGATGAATTACGCAATGCGGAGCACGCGCAAGTGATTTCCGCGGACACCAGCCGGGTCGTGGTTCGCGTTATTCGAACCGATGAAGAATTGATGATCGCAAGATCGGTGTGTCATGTGCTCGGATTCGATACATCAATAAAGGAAATTTAAATATGAAAAAAAATACCAAGTCACTCTCGCCGGAATTGCTGCACAAGATGGATGCGTACTGGCGTGCTGCAAACTACCTGTCAGTTGGACAGATTTATCTCTTCGATAATCCCTTACTGAAGCAGCCACTCACGCTGGCGCACATTAAACCACGCCTGTTGGGTCACTGGGGCACGACACCGGGGCTAAATTTCATCTACGTGCATCTGAATCGAATCATCAAAGAACACGATCTCAGTATCATCTACATCACCGGTCCGGGGCATGGTGGACCGGGACTGGTCGCCAATACTTATCTGGAAGGCACGTATAGCGAGGTTTATCCAGATATCTCGCAAGATGAAGATGGCATGCAGCGGTTATTCAAGCAATTCTCCTTCCCCGGCGGGATTCCCAGCCACGTCGCACCGGAGACACCCGGCTCGATTCATGAAGGTGGAGAGTTGGGTTATTCGCTGTCGCACGCTTTTGGTGCAGCATTCGATAATCCCGACCTGCTGGTCGCATGTGTGGTCGGCGATGGTGAAGCGGAAACCGGTCCGCTCGCCACGAGCTGGCACTCGAACAAATTTCTCAATCCGGTTCACGATGGCGCGGTATTGCCCATTCTGCACCTGAACGGCTACAAGATTGCCGGGCCAACGGTGTTGGCACGCATTCCCCGCGATGAGCTGGAAGCATTGTTCCGTGGTTACGGTTATACGCCGTATTTCGTCGAAGGCGATGATCCGTTGGAAATGCACCAGCGTATGGCGGCAACACTCGACACTGTGATCGCCAACATCCAGAGCATTCAGCGCGACGCCCGCACGCATGGCTTCACGAAGCGTCCGCATTGGCCGATGATCATCCTGCGCTCGCCGAAGGGCTGGACTGGTCCGAAAGTCGTGGATGGAAAACCAACCGAGGGCACCTTTCGTTCCCACCAGGTGCCGATGGGTGACATGAGCCAGCCGGGGCATGTGAAGATTCTGGAAAAATGGCTGAAGAGCTACCGCCCACAGGAATTATTCGACGAAACCGGGAAACTCCTTGCCGAACTCGCCGAATTAGCTCCGCAAGGCATGCATCGTATGGGCGCCAATCCGCATGCTAACGGTGGTTTGCTGTTACGTGATTTACGCCTGCCGGATTTCCGCGACTATGCAGTGAAAGTGGCGAAGCCCGGTACCGTAACCGCTGAAGCGACACGTACCCAGGGCGAATTCATCCGTGACGTAGTAAAATTGAATGCCACCAATTTCCGTGTGTTCAGTCCGGATGAGACGGCTTCGAACCGCTGGGGTGCGGTATTTGAGGTGACGAACCGTTGTTCGACGGCAGAAATTGTTCCAGGTGATGACCACGTTGCACCCGACGGCCGGATCATGGAGATGTTAAGCGAACATCAGTGCGAAGGCTGGCTGGAAGGCTATTTGCTCACCGGCCGCCACGGCTTTTTTTCCTGCTATGAAGCCTTCATTCACATCATCGATTCGATGTTCAATCAGCACGCCAAGTGGCTCAAGGTGGCGAATGAAATTCCGTGGCGGCGGCCGATTGCATCGTTGAACTACCTGCTTTCCTCGCATGTGTGGCGGCAGGATCACAACGGTTTCAGTCATCAGGATCCCGGCTTCATCGACCACGTCATCAATAAGAAAGCGGAAATCATCCGCATCTATCTGCCGCCCGACGCAAATACGCTGTTGTCTGTCACCGATCATTGCCTGCGGAGCCGTAATTACGTAAATGTGATCGTCGCCGGTAAGCAACCTCAGCCGCAGTGGCTTGACATGGATGCAGCCATCAAACATTGCAGCGCGGGCATCGGCATCTGGGAATGGGCCAGCAATGATCAAGGTGAGGAACCGGATGTCGTCATGGCGTGCGCCGGTGATGCGCCGACGATAGAAACTCTGGCTGCCGTCGAGCTGCTGTGGAAACATTTTCCCAAACTGAAAATACGGGTCATCAACGTGGTCGACTTGATGAGTCTCCAGCCGCAAAGCGAACATCCGCATGGCTTGAGCGATAAAGATTTTGATGACCTGTTCACCAAAGATAAACCCATCATTTTCGCTTATCACGGTTATCCATGGTTAATTCACCGGCTTACTTATCGCCGTACCAACCACGATAACCTGCATGTGCGTGGCTACAAGGAAGAAGGTACGACTTCGACGCCGTTTGACATGGTAGTGATGAACGATCTGGACCGTTTTCATCTCGTCGCCGATGTTATTGACCGCGTGCCGCAACTCGGCTCACGCGCGGCTTACGTCAAACAAGCGATCCGCGACAAATTGATCGAGCACAAACAATATATTAATCAATACGGCGAGGACATGCCGGAAATCCTTAATTGGAAATGGGAAGGATAATTTCACGATTTATTGCAATTTTTGCAGGATAAAACGGAGCACGCGTGTAGCCGTTGCACATAGGTGAGATTCGCTTGTGATAATACTTTTCCACGGATAATCTATTCAAAATATCATGACGTATAAGGCAAGTTGGCTATTTGTCTTGATGAGTTTAACGGGATGCAAAGCAGGCCCAAATTACCGTGAGCCAGTTTTTCCACTTCCTGGTCACTGGCAAATTGAAAGTCAGAAAGTCGATTTGAAATCTGTCGATCAAGAAGACTTAAAAACCTGGTGGAAAAGTTTCGAAGATCCGCTGCTAAATAGCCTCATGGCACAAGCTCTCGAGAGTAATCTGGATCTCAAGATAGCGCTAACTCGCGTCGATCAAGCACGTGCTGAGCGCAGCGGCTCCCGCGCGGAATTATTTCCTTCCGTCAATGCGGATGCAGGCGCCCTGCGTACCCAAAACCCATTGCCTGGTCTCGTTCCCGGCATTCGATTTAACCAGTTCCAGCTAGGGTTTGATGCATTATGGGAAATAGATCTATTCGGTCGTTTACAACGCCGGTTAGAGGCTGCCTCCGCTGATCTCGATGCGGCTGTCGAGCAGCATCGTCAAGCGATGGTTATGTTGACATCCGAGCTTGCGCGGAGTTATATCGAATATCGCAGCCTACAAAACCAGTTACGAATTACCCGATCCAATCAGGAAGCGCAGCGGCACACCTTAGAACTGACAGAGTTGCTCTTCAAGGAAGGTGTTGGTACTCGCCACGACGTGGTTCGGGCACGTGCATTGGCAGAATCTACAGCAGCACAGATTCCCGCACTGGAAGGACAGCTAACTGCTACATTGCGGCAATTGGAAGTACTGCTCGGGCGACAGCCTGGCGCTCTAGCCGAAAGTCTACATCAGCCAGGTAGTGTCCCGTCAGCCCCGGGGCAGGCGATTTTGTCTACACCTGCGGATACAATCCGTCATCGCCCCGATGTGCGGAGTGCCGAACGTCATTTGGCAGCAGCTACTGCTATTCAGGGAGCTGCAATTGCGGAATTGTTCCCGAAGATTTCATTATCAGCATTTTTAGGATTACGGAATACCGATATCGAAACCTTGTTTAAATCGGCAGCATTTTCCTATGGCACTGCTGCCAATTTGTTGCAGCCATTAATCAATTTCGGCCGTATTCGTGCCGGTATCGACTTAGCCAAGGCAAAACAAAAGGAAGCTTATCTAACTTATGAAAAGATTGTACTGGAAGCACTACAAGAAACAGAAACTGTTATGACCAGTTATCTTAAAGAAGAAGTGCGTCGGCAAGCCCTGGCACGCGCGGTCGTGGATTTACAGGAATCCGTCCGGTTGTCCCAATTGCGGTATACCGAAGGGGCTATATCGTTCTTGGATGTACTGGACGCTCAGCGCATTCTGTATGTGTCTGAAATTGATCTGGCTCGATCTGAAGCTAAGGCTTCTACGTATTTGATTGCTGTGTATAAAGCGCTTGGCGGCGGCGCAAACGTAATTCCACCACAAATACCCAAGGGCAAATCATGATCAAGCTGACAAAATCATCGTTAACCCTGATCTTCATTGGCATTTTCATCACCTTCGCAGCGATACTGTGGTGGTTTTTACGTCCCTCAGGTCTACCAGCTGGCATTGTTGCAGGCAATGGCCGCATTGAAGCAACGGAAATTGATATTGCCACCAAGTCTCCCGGGCGTATCATTCAAATCCTAGCCAAGGAAGGTGATTTCGTCCAGGCTGGGTCGGTACTTGCAAGGATGGATTCGCAAGTATTGCATGCCCAGCAAGCCGAAGCCCAGGCCCAAGTTCGCCAGGCTGAGAGCGCCTATAATACGGCATTGGCTATTGTTGCACAGCGTGAAAGTGAACAAACTGCCGCGAAGGCCATGGTTGAACAGCGTCGCGCAGAGCTTGATGCTGCTAAAAATCGGATGAGACGCTCGCAAAGACTGGTTGGTCAGGGGGCCGTTCCGCAGCAACAAGTCGATGATGACCGTGCCCGCGTGCAAGGAATCCAGGCTGCAGTCAGTGCTGCCCTAGCCCAGGTTGCAGCAGCTCATGCGAGTATCGAAGCAGCGAAATCACAAGTAATCCAATCGCAATCAGTGATCGAAGCGGTGAAAGCCACAGTAGATCGCCTACAGGCAGATATTAACGATAGCGAACTGAAAGCGCCGCTCAATGGCCGCGTACAATACCGCATAGCCGAACCTGGGGAAGTGTTAGGGGCAGGTGGCCGCCTGTTGAGTATGGTGGATCTTACCGATGTCTATATGACTTTTTTCCTCCCCACTGAAGCCGCAGGAAAGGTCGCGCTCGGTAGTGATATTCGCCTTGTTTTAGATGCGTTACCAAATTATGTCATACCGGCCAAAGCCAGTTTTGTCGCCAGCGTTGCGCAGTTTACACCGAAAACGGTAGAAACCGAGAGCGAACGACTCAAGTTGATGTTTCGTGTGCGTGCGAGAATCGATCCCCATTTGCTGAAACAGCATATCGATCAAGTGAAGACCGGTGTGCCGGGTATGGCCTATGTAAAACTTGACTCGGCCGCCGCATGGCCAACAAACCTCGAAATCAAATTGCCAAAATGAACCAGGAGGCGTTAACAGCTCTGGTAGTACGTATAAATGGGGTTAGTTTACGTTACGGCAATACGGTAGCACTTGACAACCTGAATCTGGAAATTCCTGAAAACCGCATGGTTGGCCTGATCGGACCAGATGGTGTTGGTAAATCCAGCCTGATGGCGTTGCTGACCGGCGCACGTAAACTACAAACCGGAAAAATCGAAACGCTGGGTGGAGATATCGCCGACGCCAACCATCGCATAACAGTATGTCCGCGCATTGCTTATATGCCGCAAGGATTAGGCAAGAATCTGTATCTGACCCTATCGGTATTTGAGAATATTGATTTTTTTGGTCGTTTATTTGGGCACCAGAAAACCGAGCGACTTCGCCGTATCGACGAACTGCTGGATAGTACTGGCTTGGCGCCGTTTAAGGAGCGCCCTGCTGGCAAATTATCCGGGGGCATGAAACAGAAACTCGCTCTGTGCTGCGCGCTGATTCATGATCCCGACTTGTTGGTATTGGATGAGCCGACCACTGGCGTCGATCCGCTATCGCGCGCTTTGTTCTGGGATCTAATCGCTCGGCTACGAAACCGGCGAGAGGGAATGAGTGTACTCGTTTCCACCGCTTACATGGATGAAGCGGAGCGTTTCGACTGGCTGGTGGCAATGGATGACGGCAAAGTATTGGCAACTGGCACTGCCTCCGAGCTTCGCGCGCAAACCGATACCAAAGATTTGGAAACAGCCTTTATCCACTTGCTACCGGAAGCAAAACGCCAAGGCCACAAAGATATCGTTATTCCACCACGTAATACCGAAAACGGTACAGCAGAAGTTGCCATCGAAGCGCACGACCTGACGATGCGCTTCGGCGACTTTGTCGCCGTCGACAAGGTCAGCTTGCGGATTGAACGCGGTGAAATATTCGGCTTTCTTGGTTCCAACGGTTGCGGTAAATCGACCACCATGAAAATGCTCACCGGTTTGCTGCAACCGACCGAAGGCTCTGCACTTTTGTTCGGCAAGGTACTTGACGCCGGAAACCTGGAAACACGCAAGCGTGTGGGCTATATGTCGCAAGCCTTTTCGTTGTATTCCGAGCTGACTGTACGACAAAACCTGGAATTGCATGCAAAACTGTTCCACTTGCCCGAAACTGAAATCGCGCCCCGTATCGCTGAAATGGCACAGCGTTTTATGCTTGAAAAAGCGATGGATAGTCTTCCCGACGCATTGCCGCTTGGGATGCGCCAACGCCTGTCGCTCGCGGTAGCCGTTATCCACCGGCCGGATTTACTGATACTGGACGAGCCCACCTCGGGTGTCGACCCGGTGGCACGGGATCGATTTTGGGAGCTGATCATCGATCTCGCCCGCCGCGATCAAGTTACAGTGTTTATTTCCACCCATTTCATGAATGAAGCTGAACGCTGTGATCGCATCTCATTGATGCATGCCGGCAAAGTGCTGGCCAGCGATGCACCAGCCAAGCTGGTGCAGAGCAGCGGTCATGCCACGCTGGAGCAGACGTTTATTGCATATTTGAAAGAAGCCGGTGGTGCCGATGATCAGCCTGTTAACGAAGCTCGGAAGCTTGACACAGACGCCGCAGTGCAACTAACCAATCATGCACACAACCATGCCGCCCAAACGGATGCTCGTTTCAGCCTGTTGCGCCTGTTCAGTATCTGCATCCGTGAAACCATCGAATTACGCCGTGACCCGATCCGTGCCTCGATATCCTTGTTCGGCACCTTGTTTTTGATGCTGACTTTCGGTTACGGCATCACAATGGATGTCGAAAATCTTCGTTTTGCTGTGCTGGATCGCGACCAGACCACGCTTAGCAACAATTATGTGCTCGATCTGGGCGGGTCACGCTACTTTATCGCTCGCTCGCCCATCGCCGATTACGACGAGCTCGACCGCCGCATGCGTAGCGGCGAATTGAATCTAGCGCTGGAGATTCCACCCGACTTTGCACGCGATCTGCAGCGTGGTGATAAAGTCAAAATCGGCGCTTGGATCGACGGCGCGATGCCGACGCGTGCTGAGAATATCGTCGGTTATGTGCAAGGCATGCATCAAAGCTGGTTATTGGAACAGGTGCGCCGTCATGCTACCAATACGATACCGGCAGGGTTGATCAATATTGAAACCCGCTTTCGTTACAACCCCGACGTCAAGAGCTTGCCAGCCATGGTGCCGTCAGTAATACCGTTGTTGCTGATGCTGATTCCGGCCATGCTCAGTGCGCTGAGTGTAGTGCGCGAAAAGGAACTGGGTTCCATTCTCAATTTATACGTTACTCCTGTTACCAAGCTGGAATTTCTGGTCGGCAAACAACTGCCTTATATCGGTATGGGAATGGCCAACTTCTTTCTTCTGAGCGCAATGGCGGTGTGGGTTTTTGGTGTGCCGCATAAAGGTGATTTCTTATTTTTGACGTTGGCTGCTCTACTCTATGTCACATTCGCCACCGGTTTTGGTTTGTTGGTCTCGGTTTTTACTCGCAGTCAGGTTGCCGCCATCTTTGCCACCTTTCTTGCATCATTTATTCCATCAATCCGTTTTTCTGGAATGATTGATCCGGTATCTTCGCTGGAAGGTGGACCCCGTTTGTTGGGAGAGATTTTTCCGGGCACGTATTTTTTGACCATCTGCCGTGGCACCTTCAATAAAGCACTGGGCTTCGCCGACCTGGGTATCTATTTGCTACCGCTAGTATTGGCTATTTTGCTTATGGTGGGTTCGAGCGTTTGGTTGCTTGATAAACAGGAGCGGTAGGCATGCACACTTTGCTTAATATTTTTCATCTCGGTATAAAGGAATTACGCAGCCTAGGACGCGACCCGCTGATGCTGCTCATTATCGGCTTTATGTTTAGCGGCCAGATCTATGTGATCGCAACCGGCCTGCCGCAATCACTCAACAAAGCACCGATTGCCATTGTCGACGAAGACCAGTCACCATTATCGGAGCGTATTGCAAACGCCTTTTATCCACCGCATTTTTTGGTACCAAAAATCATCGGCCAGAATGACGCCGATCCCGGTATGGATGCAGGATTTTACACCTTTGTATTGGATATTCCCCCCGGTTTTCAACGCGACGTGCTGGCCGGAAGACGACCGACGACTCAGCTTAATGTGGATGCCACCCGTATCTCACAAGCTTTTATCGGCAACAATTATGTGCAGAACATCGTTAATGGCGAAGTGTCGACATTCGTCCAAGGCCATCGCTCACCTGTAACCTTGCCTGTTGAACTGGAAATACGGACCTTATTTAACCCGAACATGAATTCGGTCTGGTTCGGTTCAGTGATAGAACTGGTCAACAGCATTATCACACTTTCAATTGCGCTTACGGGTGCTGCATTGATCCGAGAACGCGAACATGGCACCATCGAGCACTTGTTGGTCATGCCGCTAACCCCGTTGGAAATCATGCTGGCGAAAGTGTGGTCCATGGGCTTGATTGTGGTCATCGCTGGAATGGTGTCTATGATTGTCATCGTACAAGGGCTGCTCGAAGTGCCGCTACAAGGCTCGTTGACTCTATTTTTGGCCAGTATGACTCTCTTTCTTTTCACCACCACATCGCTAGGTATTCTCCTGGGCACCGTGGCACGGTCGATGCCGCAACTTGGTTTACTATTGTTGATTATTTTGCTGCCCCTTGAGATGCTGTCTGGCGGACTTACTCCACGCGAAAGTATGCCTGAGCTGGTTCAGAACATCATGCTGGTGGCACCGACCACTCATTTTGTCTCGCTTTCCCAAGCCATCTTGTATCGTGGGGCTGGATTTTTCATTATTTGGCCACAATTACTTGCGCTGTTAGCGATTGGCACGGTGTTTTTCATTCTGGCTCTTGCTCGCTTTCGCAAGACCATCAGTTCGATGGCATAAATAAATTTGCTCCGAGCGTCCTGTACCTATCCCCGTGGCAAGGCCACGGAGAATCACAAGTTCAACTTGCGATTCCCAAAGTCTCTATCTATTAGCCTTTTTGGTAAAAGACCGACAACCCGACGAATCGACTACTACTCAGCAATCCCATACAGCACAAAAGGTGGTTCTGACAGGAGAGCTTTAAGTTTTAATGGAGGCATATCTGGTAAAGGGTATCCATCGACACTAAGAATATACAAAGGAATTTTGTTTCTCCGCAAAACCTCCAAATCCGAATAGACAAGGGTTGTACAAAATACCAAAGGTTCCAATAGCGTTGGAACTCGCGCAGTACAAGGGATGGATTTATCTTGGTTCGGAAGTTTTGTTAAAAAAATATCGGAATTTTCTGGATATTTTTTACCAAAATACCGGATTAGTCCTATGTAGTTTTCGAGTCCGAATAAATATCCGACATTGTAATCTGGCCATAATAAATAAGCTGGTCTTTCAGGAGCATATAAATAATCTCCTAATACTCGTATTTTTGAATACTCAAAGGTTCGGCGCTCAGATATTGGACGAACGAGGAGACCCAGCCTTGAATCTTGATACGGTGAAGCAGGCCCGATAGTGGCATTTCTCACCAATGAAGGAAATAGGTGTCTGTGAATTTCAGATGGCAGATAGCTAATTACCAAGTTACGGGTTTCTTGCTGTATCAGGGAATTGGGAGCAAATGCGATGGCCATCAGAATACCCGATGCTATTAACAAAGGGCGAGTTTTTCGCTGCTTGATAAAATTTTGCAGAATCGAACTCCAGCCCTCACCACAAAGAACCAGGAGCGGCAGTACAATATCAAAACTCATACGTGTTTGAACTGCGCGCCCATTCAAACTATCAACCACCATAGGAAGTAGTGCTAATACAAGCCATGCCATTGCAAAACGAACCAAAGGATCGCGCCACATCGGCACCGCCGCGCAAGCCCCTACCCACAGCAATCCGCCGGCAATTGCAATTTTAAATAAACTCATGACTGGTGCCCCAGAAAACAATTCCTTAGTTGCAGAGGAGAAGTTCGCTAAGGTTTGCAGATTGACTAGTGGGGAAAACCACCATGCATATATCACGTAAAGGCACAACGAAACCAAGCCAGCGGCGATGATGCTTGGAACAGCATCAAACTTTTTCGACATTATTAGTGCCGCTAACAATACCGTTGAGAAAATTATTCCCGGCAAAGTTGCATCAATTCGGATGAAAAAAACCAAGAAAAGCAAACAACCCGCAAAAGCTCCGATTGCTAGAGATCGGCGCTCAACAGCTCGCACTAACATCACAGCGAACAAAGCCAAGATTACGAACGCTGGGGGTTCGCTCAGTAAGTGTCCTTGAAGTCCACGATAACTATCTGAGGCAATATAGGACAATGCCCCAACGGAGTAACCTGCCCACCAAATAGAATCGGGTTTTTTAGATCGAAATAGGACGGCCAAGCGCGAACCAAGAACTACACAAAGGGTTACACCCAGTGCCATGAAGACTCGATACAACCATTGCATTGCTACAAGCGCAGTTTCAGTTGTACCAAATAGCCGACCAACTTCACCGAGTAAAAGAACATGCCCAATGCGTGTAAAGTGCCAAAGCAAACGGTTTGGTTGAAGCGGGATATCATGAGCATGTTGACGATAGTCGGCCAACATTGGTGTCTCTGCCGCTCTTTTGGAAATGTCCACGTAGATCACTGCATCCCAGTGAGTTTCTTCGAGAGGAGCCAGATCAGAATGGAACAACAATGCAGTAAAGAATACTATAAGCAACACACAGGCAATGCGTAAAGAGAACCAAGAAAAATTGTCAAGTTCATTGGCAGTGCGCGAGTACGACTTGGAATTCAAGGCTATCCTTACTTTAGTTGTCTCGTTGTCAAAGCCGAATAGATCTTTCTCATTCGGATTTGATAATTTTTTCCTGCCGCTTAACCCTGATTACTCGATGTAAACTTCAGGATCAGCAGGCTTTTCTGTATATTTAGCGAGAAATAATGATGGAAAGGAAAGATTGCTGATTTTGATTTTTCCAGGACAATGTGTTGAGCATTGTTATGTTCCAATGCCGCCATGTTAGTCAATTGGGCCTAATTCTGATTCGCACTGGGAACTGCACTAGTAATCATTCAATCCCATCAGGTAATATTTTTTATTAGAACGGGAGTATTTTCAAGATCTCGTAGTGCAATAATCCAATCTCTGAAATCATAGATACTGTCAAGCACCAGATAATAAACGTATTTTCTTCGTGACTCTTATATCAACTCAATTGAGCTACACCACTCACTATGACTTTCTCCAGAAATCCATACCTAATTCACTTCATCACTTTGTTTTGCCAAATTTAAATCATCCGATCTATTATACCTGACTGAGCAGTTCGTCAATGACCCTGTGTGCTAAACCAGCGGCACCATCCCAGGAAGTAACCACCGGGTAGACTTGCGTGGTCGTAGCTAAATATAATTTTCCCGGAGTTGATAACCCGTGGTATAAATCGGCTCTACGAAAGGTGACCGAAACACAAACCGGTCAATCACATCTTCATCCACAAGGTCAGGAAAAAGCCGCTTCAGCCCGGTCATGTAGGCATCCAGAATCTCAGCATCACTTTGGTGGAACCGTAAGTCTGTACGGTGTACATAATTCATCAGATAAACCAGATGCACGCCAGCGGTATCGGTTTTCTCAAGCAGCGTTGTACTCTCCACGATACCCTGAAACGGAATTTCTTCATCAATCGTAGCAACCCAGTAATGCTTTGTTAATCCACGACGCAGCGTGAACACAGCATTAACCACGCCTTGCATATCGATTTCCGCGTCAATTTGTTCGGCAACGCTGGCTAATTGACCATCTGCCATTGCTTTGCGTAGCGCGAAAATAGGGGTTGTTACTACAATGCGATCATACACATGAGGATTTTCCTGTGCGACATGGACTGTGGGTCGTCCGTCTTCCGTAAGATCCAATTTCTCCATGGGCGTTTGTAATCTAATTGTGCCGCCCCGTGCTTCAATTGCTTCAACCAAAGCAGCTATGATGCGTCGGTAGCCACCACGGATGTATCCTTTGTTGAAGCGTGTCCAAAACCAGAGAGCGGGGACTTCATGATAACGATCACCGAATTTTGCTTGCAGCATTGGCTTCCAAAAGGTTTCAAAGGCATGATGCCCAGAAATCCGAGTCAACCATTCAACACAAGTTACATCGTCTAGTCCATTTGATGAACAAACACTTCCCCACAAACCGGTCAGACCGACACGTATTCTATCAACCAAGGATAGCGGACTGAATCGTAACAGTTCGAGCGGCGTATTGAGGCCATACAGTTGTCCATCGCGCATAAACCCAAAACTGGTCTCTTTCCAATAAATCTCATCCTCGAGACCGAGCTCACGCAACACGCCAAGCAGGTGTCGATCGCTTGGCAACATGCAATGATAAAATCGTTCAAGATATACGTTCCGATACTGGAAGAAAGTTCCCAAACCGCCAAGTTGATCAGAGGCCTCGTAGACAGTGACAGTTACGCGCGCACCTGCCTTGGCGAGTAAGTAAGCTGACACCAGACCACCGATTCCGCCACCCACCACGGCAATGTTCAATGATGCACCGATGATGCCTGGCATATTAGTAGCGCCAATATCTTTAGGATTTTTTATCATAGCCGCGTCTTTTACGCTCTGATGCCACACGCCAGGAGACCGGCAACAATCCGCGAATCAAAGTAATTAAGTAACGCCACATCGTAGGCAGGATGCGCATCTTACTGGCGCCTTCTTTAAGGTCGTATCGGAGTATAAGTGGTACTTCTGAGGCGCGAGCATGCAATGCGCGCAAGTTCAGCAGTAGCTCGAACATACAAGAAAAACCATTTTCGCGAATGAAATTGTCGCCAAACATGTCGATCAAATTACGTAACGTCTCGGCTCGGTAAGCACGGAATCCACAGGTGTAGTCACGCACGCCCGGATAACGGATTAATGTACGAATTCCCGCACTTGAAAGATGACTCAGGAATATACGAAACGGCGGCACACCGATTTCCTGTGCACCTGGCTGAAATCGAGACGCAATCACGACGTCAAAACCTGTCTCGAGACGCTCTACCATGCTTTTGATCAATTCGGGGTCTTGTGAGTTGTCTGCATCCAATGTAATCACAACATCGCTCTCTTGTGCCGCAGCCTTGAGGCCCGTACGCATCGCTGCACCAAGCCCCATGTTTCTAGGATGTTGCACCAACTCTACAGGCATTTGTGCCGCTGCGTCACGCACAATCTGTGCGGTCCGATCACGAGAACCATCGTCGACCACAAGAATTCGATAATCGGCCCATCCATCAAGGGCAAGTTGGATACGGCTCAACAATCCGGGAAGATCTCTTTCCTCATTGTATGCGGGCATCATTACTGTAATCTTTTTATCTAGCATTTTTTCTCAGCACATTGTAATAGCAATATTATCAATCGTTCGGTTCGACTTCTATCAAGTTTTTTCGAGTAGCTACAACTGCGGCATGTTCACCAACTGAACGCACATCGAATCGGTGAACCAAACTATCCAGACATCGTTCAACAATGGCAATCTTCTGTTGACCGCTCATCCCCATAGAGGGAAAGAATCGCAGCCGAGGTACATCTTCGCCACCCAGGAAGTCAAGCGGATGTAGCAATATCGACGGCTCTACGCTGAACAGCCGGCACGTCCATAGTGCTGTATTGAAATAGGCTTGAGCCAGCGCTGTGGAGAACCCGGCTAGATACATCACATAGCTCAAATGGATCGGAACACGGATTCCCGGGAAAGTCGTGACAGGCATTTCCAGCAAGGAAGTTCCATTGAAACGCCAGCGATATGGCTTGAGCGGCCGGAGTCCATCCTTCCAACTGCCAAATAGACGATTCAAACGCTCGCGTTGCTCGGCATCAAATTGTCCGGTCGCAAAATAATAGGCGCGAGCAATCGGACCAATAAAACTTGGCAATGAGCTGGCATCGTAGGCATAACCACGCCGAGCTAGCACGCGCAACATAGTTGACGATTGACTGTAGCCCGGTCCGCGAAAACCTATTGGCTTCTGACCGGTCGCGGCTTGGATGTGCCGCTCAGCCTCTGCCAACTCCTGTTCGAGATCGTGTTCAGAGTACAAATGCAACCAGGGCTCATGGCGCAGGGAGTGATTCCCTATTTCGTGCCCAGCACCCGCAATTTGCGCTAACGCTTCGTGGTTGTATTCGAGAGCCGCATCTTGGCCAACTACAAATACCGTAATTAGCAGCTTGCGACGTGCAAGTACGTGCAGTATTCGCGGAACAACGGTAGCGAGATATGAAGGATAGGATTCCCAGACCGGATCACCGTGTGTCTTCAGGTAGGCCCACTCGTTATCCAAATCCAGCGACAAACTAGCCAGTGGCTTGCCGTTTTGAGTCGATTGTGTCTGACCCATCATGCGCCACCCTCTCCAGCATTCAGAAATTGTACGACGGCCGAAGCGATCTGTTCCCCGGCATTACCTTTACCAAATGGGTTTTCCGTAGTATTAGCTGTATCAAACCATGATTTGTCTAAGAGAGCCGCTTCGAGCATCTCTTCAAGGCGCTCTCCTGAGTGACCGACAAGCCGCCCAATACCACAGTCAAGCACCTCGGGTCGTTCAGTCGTATCACGCAGGATTAACAGTGGTTTACCCAGTGAAGGTACTTCCTCTTGAACACCTCCGGAATCAGAGATTACTAACCATGCGCGTGAGAGTAGGTGCAGAAAATCGTCATATTTGAGCGGATCAATGCAGTGGATTCGCTCTGCACCGGTAAATTCCGTATCAACTACGGCACGCACCGATGGATTTGGGTGCACTGGAAAAACAAGTTCAACATCTTGATGTCGTCCCATGACATAACTTGTCCGAAATTCTCTCGACGATGTGTCGTAAGTACAATCAAACGCTTACCTGCAAAACTGTCAAGAAATTTAGAGAATGACGAAGAGGCTGGAGAGCGTGCGAGGATGTGCTGGAGTGCGTCAACAACCGGGTTTCCCGTGAGCACAATGCACTTTTTCTGAACACCTTCAGAAAGTAAAATCTCAACATTTTTTAAGGTGGCGGCGAAATGGAGATCCGCCAATTGCGTAATTAGACGACGATTCATTTCCTCTGGGAATGGACTATGGCGATTACCAGTGCGCAGGCCTGCTTCAACGTGAGCCACGGGTATCCGTGCATAAAAAGCTGCCAATGCACCGGCAATCGCTGTTGTCGTATCACCTTGAACTAAAACCAAATCGGGCCGCTCCGCAAGGAGCAATGGTTCTAGCGCTTCAAGCACCCGCGCCAAGACAGCATTCGGCGTCTGACCAGGCGACATGACTGCTAGGTCATGATCAATGCTTATGTCGAGTTCGTGTATAAAGGGTCGCAGCAAGTCTGTATGCTGCGAGGACGAGACATTGATACTTCGCAAAATGTCGAGCTTAATTATCTCTGGCCGGGTTCCAAAGAGTGTCAAAATTGTCTTCACATTGTTACGATTCACTCCTGATCTTGCGGTCATTATGACTTCTCCTCTACTGGCACTGTTAAGGAATCTTGCTGTACTTTTTTTCCTCTTCTTTCGATTTCGGCAGACCGTTTTTTTGATGCGATTCGTCTGTCGATTTTGCCGACCTTTATCCAACAAATCATACCAATAAGCATGTAGGGCAAATTCAAGCAGACTGTGTAGACAACTGAGGCTGCAAAGGGAATCTGTGTTTCGTTAAGTGCCATGGAAAGACCCAATGTAAAAGCTAATTGGGTCGTGCCCAATTGGGCAGGAGAGGATGGTAATGTGAGGCCAATCACCATAAGTACCCACACTGAAATTGCCATAGAGATTGTCAATGCATAGCCAGCCGAATAGGCACATAACCAGATTGCACTAACAATACAACCCCATTGCAAGACAGATAGCAAGAAGACATTGACTACTATAGAAGGATTGCTCAATGCTGAAAAACCCACGAGCCCCCGCTTGAGTTGATTTTTATTTAGTTCCAGAAACTTCTCCGGGAGGAGACTAATTACCAACAATCTTAAATGGTATCGGACTTTCGAAGGTACCGAAAGCACCACAATTGTTAGCAAACCTGCCCCGACCATAAGTAGGGCGATAAATCCAGCTACAGCAACATACTCTGGCAACTGCGGGTCAATAATTAAAAGAACTCCGAACAGCGCCACTACCACCATAAAATCAAAAATCCGTTCGACCCCTATCGATGCAAGGACAGCGGTTGTTGCTATGTGGGATCTCCGCCCGATCAGCATTGCTCTAAGGAGCTCTCCAGAATGGGCGATACTTAGATTGGCCGCAGTACCCATATAAACCGCGGAATGCAGCAATGGCAATTCCACTCGTGCCACTGGCCCTAAAATAACAGCCCAGCGCCAAGCCTTAATCAGCATGAATAACACCCCAGCCGGCAAAACCAGCATCGCTGGCATGAGCTCAACAGCTCTAAGGCTCTCTAACACAGAATGAATATCGATGCCACGCAGTGAAAACCAGAAAAATAGGCACCCTATAACAATGCCATACATTGTCCATTTATACTTATTTTTTATTGTCATAAGGTTTTGAGTAGTCGTATTGCAGCAAAATAAATGGCCATATTTAAACAGGAAGCGAATATAACAGGTATCGGCACTCCAATGACAAGATTGAAATGCGTGATCAGAAGCTTGTGCGTGCAAACAAAAGTAGATTGCGCTTACTCAGGAAACTCAGCGATCAGTTATGTGCCGTTAAATAAAGATTCTGGTATGAGATGAATGGGCAGGCACGCGCAAACCCGATTTCTCTGGGCAGTGAGCGCCAGGAACGCGGAGTGGGACATGACAACTGCGTCAGTTTCAACCACATCAAGCTGCAGATTCCTGCTAATCAGCATCGATGTCACAATGTGAAGGCTAAAGTGACTGTATTACGTTATCTGGATGGTAGATTAGCGATCTTGCTGGTCCACGGAAAGTTGCCATTTTTGACGAAACAGGATATTTCTATTTGTTGCTAACACGTAAAGCGTAATATCAATGCCTATCCGCTTGTTGAGAAACCGATGAATTTGAGAACATGAAAAACCGGAAGGACTACCAACCTTGAGTAAGTTGGTAGTCTCTTCCGGTTTTATTTCATATTTAACTGCGCATTGAAGTACTTCTCAGCAATCTGTCAGGTTTGATTCCTAACTTTTTAGCTTCGCTCATCTTAAGACATATTTTGCGCGATGGCACTTACGCTAAACGCAAGACCGAGCGCTACTGCGACTGAACTGATATTGAATTTATTCATATTAATTCTAGGAAAATTATAAATGAATCAGGTCATAGTGCGCCTGATAAAACACAGCATATAGGGCATCTCTAAAAATCCAAATTTCGTCACAACACTTTGTTACTCGAAAAAAATGTTTCCTTACATATCATGCATATGCTGCGGAACCATTTTTTTCTCGTGCCTCGTTTTGTTTAGAACTTTGAATTTTTAGAAGTGCCCTATAGTCAAAATGCTGTTGCGTTTGTATGAAAACACACAACCATATGATTTATTTAAAATAAATTTTTCTCTCAATTCTCTTACCTTAATAAAAGCCTGATGCGCTACGTTAATTTTTTTCTGCGTCGCAATATAAAACTGAGCAATCCCAATCCGATCAGCAGCATGGCGTAGGACTCGGGCTCTGGAACTGCGGTAATTGGTGAAAGCAAAAATGCACGAGATCCGCCACCTGGAGAATCCTTCAGGAACCCCCATCCAACGATCTGTCCATGATTGTTGATAGCAACTGCTGAAAGCTCAGTCCATCCGGCCGCGACGACCGGCGCAAGCAGCGAAAGATCGGTTATTATGTTGTCGCTATACAGAAAAGAACTGTGCCCGCAGTTGTCACAAAAACTATTTAATCCCCCTACCACTTGCCCAAAATCATTGATACCGTTAGCGTAGCTGTTTATCGGAGTACCTAGATCGACCACGCCTGAGCTGCTTGTATCAGTGATAAAGGCTTGCGCAGAATAATAACCAGAGTAGTCATCATAGAGGCCAGAAAATCCCACCACCTGCCCTGAACTGTTAATATCCCAGGCAATGCTGTTTGTCGTTCCGCCAAGGGTACTCAGATCGGCCATGCCTACGCCGTTTGCGCCGGTGACGAAAGCGTGCTGAATAGCTGAATCCGCAATGGAAGAAGCCCCCACTACCTGCCCTGAATCGTTGATACTGTAAGCAGTGCTGTAATCCCCCCCCAAGGTACCCAAGTCGATCATGCCCACACCATTCGGGCCAGTGATAAAGGCGTGGTAAGCGGCATCGCCAGCAATGGAAGAAACGCCTACTACCTGTCCAAGGTTGTTGATACTGTAAGCAGCACTATAATTTCCACCCAAGGTACCCAAGTCGGTCATGCCTACACCATTTGAGCCAGTAATGAAGGCATGATAGTTACCAGCGCTCGTGAAAGAATGTCCTACCACCTGCCCGGAATTGTTGATACCGGAAGCATAGCTTCCTGTTCCACCCAAGGTATCCAAGTAGTTCATTCCTACGCCATTTGCGCCGGTAATGAAGGCGTGATCCGATCCATTGCCGTTGCCCACTACTTGCCCGGAGTCGTTGATAGCCCGCGCAACGCTGTATGTTCCGCCCAGCGCACCCAATCCTGTAATAGACCAGTCCGCACGTGCGATTGCTGAGATCGAAGTTGCGAAAATTCCGGCGACAAAGATCGCTGTGCATTTAAGTTTTGGAAGTTTCATGTTTATTATCACTCCTCTTTAAATACTTAATTAACTGTTTAGTCCGACAGATACTTAGACCATTCTTAAAAAACTTCATTGCCTGCCGGTTCAGTAGGCGTTACGGCATTCATGCTGCGCCTAAGATTGGCAGTGGATGTGTAAACCACTTTGCGGATTCGATTGACCCCGCCGAGCGGGCGATGTTCGAATACTGAGTGCCAGGGCGTGTACGAAAGATTCTCACAGAATTTGTGCTGCTCAGGCTTATCAAAATCCTGTTTGGGGATCGTGATCGTGGCGACTTTGAAAAAAGGTGCTGCACTCTCTTCCCATTCGTTTGTAGCCATCTCGACGCTAAGCGCTGAGCCTGCCGCTGTGCGGGTATCTCGCGTCTGAATCAGGAAATCGAAACAAGCGGCATCTGTGTCGAGATGATTCTTCATTGCTGTGCGCAGGTAATTGGGATCCTGGAGTTGATCTGATTGGGGAGTGTTGTCCAATTGACTGCAAGGTTTTGCAGAAAATTTCATTGCACGGCGGTTTGATCCGGTGCCGAGCTGATAAGGCACCATCGACCAGTAGCGCGCATAAAGCGGGTTTCTGATTTTTTTACCATTGATTTTTGCCGCGATAATTGAGCCTTCGATCCCGAGTGCAAAGGGTGCGGACAATCGGGCCAGCATATTGGAACTGCTGAGCGACTCGATCAGACTCAGATATTTTTGTGGGTCGTTGATGAAAAACACCGGATGATTGATCATCACGAAATCCTGCGTATGGCTCTCATCGGGCAAGAGTTTCTCCCCGGAGACACCCATCAGTTTGATTGCCATGCCGCGCCCGTCACCTTCTTTATCTTCGCGTGTTGCATCGCTGTCGCCGTTTGAAAAGCGAATCCAAGCCTTATAGCTCGCACCGGGCTGGAAGATGCCCTGCTGGTGTTCATTCTGCAGCGTCTTATTAACCTGGAAATCCGCCAGTACACAGCCATGTGCCTTGGAGTGAACATGGCGAAGTGCGGGAAGATCATTCGTATAGCGCGACCTGATCGTTTGCTGGATACTTTCCGTGATGGCCAACGTTGTTGCTCCCTCTTCCGGCCAGGGCGATTCGCCGAGTTCTGCGTCAAATTCGATGTCACTCGCTGGCGCCAATTGACTGCCGGATAGATTTGTGTTCGCAACCGCGCTGTCTTGCGGGGCACTGCAAGCGGTTACAAATACTAAGCTTGATAAAAGTACTGCAAGGATCAGCAAATTTGGGGGAAGGGCTAATGGGGGCATGATAGTGGTCTCATAGCAAAAGGAATGGGATTCAAGCCGGGCTAATAATGGTAATGTAGCCCGAGGCCGATGTATTCGACTTTCTCCCTAAAAAACTGACCGGTAGGGGAATTGCCATTGAAATATTCGGCCAACACTTGAAATTTTCTGTTGAAGGTCTGAAAATTATCGAATTGAACGCCAGCCCGGGCGGATATATCGGCGTTCCAATTGTTTTGTTCATGATTCTTGACATCAACTGCCATAATTGGCCGCATTGCTGCGCTTTCTATGCGCCATGGACTTCTAAATTCCATGCCATATTGCACGGACCAGGGTTTGATGGTCGATGGCTCTTTATGAAAAATCCCGCCACCTCCGCCATAGACTCTTACCCCATAGGGAAGCTCATAAGAAAGTTTAAGATCGATGCCTTCGTAGCTAAGGTTGACGCGCTCTAGGTTCGTCAGTTTTCTCAGTAAAAATTCATCGCCAAGATGAGAGCTTTGATGGTAAATACGGGCAAACGCCGATGCGTTTTTCGCGCGCATACTGGAATAGGCCGAGGCAATAAAATCTGTATTAATGAGGTCGGATGAAGAAGCACCCAGATTGAAGTCACTAAAGACGGCGGCCTGAATACCTGTTTCCCATTGCACAATGGATTGTCCGATATTGGCACGATAAAACGGTATCGTTTCACCAAAGCTAACCGAACCATTGTTATTTCCATCAATCTCGTTGCCTACATAATTGCGATAAGCAGCTGAGAAATGAGCCCACCGTGGATCGGCGAGTAACGGCTTAAACAAATGACCTTCGGGTAGCAAGCCCGTGGCTAGCATTGTTGAGCCTATTGCGGGCGTGCTTTTTGTAGGGGTGATTTCTTTATCCGGCACGGAAGCAATCGCGACAGATCGCTGAACGGCGTGTTCTCCCACTTCCACTCGAGTGACCCCTGGAATTTCGGAAAGTATCTGCACAACCTTGGCGCGATCTCCTGCAGATACTTTATCGGCCGGTATCGTAATAGTACCGTTACGTACAATTAATGCAGGAACATCGATTTGGAACTGATGTTTGAGAATTCCTGCAGCGTAACCAGCGATATAAGAATCATCAGGCATCGCAGCATTCACAGCGGATGCCCCAAATAGCATAAATGCGATGATTGGCAGAAAGTGCATAGTATTCCTTATTTTTTAATAATTTAACTTGAATAACGTTTCATCACGAGGGTATTCTTTTTGTCATCCATCTATTCCCCAACTGACTATTTCTTATAGGAACAGGAATTATTCATTTGCGATCATCCGGTCTAGGAGTCTGCCGGACTTAAGCGATCGTAGCGAGCCGAGTGGGAAAGCGAGTGCATATTTTCTCTATTTTTAGGCGCATAGACGATCTATGCAACGAGAAATTGAGGAAATATGAACCGTTATCCCACTAGCGCAGTAGATGATTGACCTTAAGTCCGACAGACTCCTATCAGGCGGTTATCAGGAAGCGGAGAAAAAAAACATCTACCCAATCAAATTATTGCAGGGATCATATATTGAGTATGTGCGGCAGCGCACGGATGCTTGTGGATATTGAGAATAGCATTAAAAATATAAGAATTTCCTTATATCTAGATGTTTAATAAAGAGGTGCCCAATGAAAACAATACGAAGATTTTCAATCACTACGTTAGTTATCGCTGTGATACTCAGCTTAAATGGTTGTGCCGGGATGTCGGCGCGGGATAGGAACACTGCGATCGGCGCTGGCGTTGGTGCTGTCGGCGGTGCAGCCCTTACCGGTGGAAGCGCGCTCGGAACGGTCGGCGGTGCAGCAGTTGGTGGCGTCGTCGGTCACGAAGTCGGCAAAGGTAAAAAGTAGCGGCAATGGCTATATGAATCTACACCTGGTGATTAAATTCCGCTTACCTTTCAATAGCGTGCCGTTGCAGTGGAAACGGGCGGGCGAGAGCTAGCTTAATCAAGCCTATGAGTCACTCTACCCTTCCTTCGAGAAAAGATTGCATGGCGTATCGAGTTTTGATTATCACAAGCGATGCCACCGACGCCAAGTCGCTGGAGAATGTGCTCAGCCAATCAGAAGATGGCGCATTCGACATTGAGTGGGTCACGTGTCTCTCCGATGGACTTGAGCGGCTGCGCGCAGGTGATATCGACGCCATTCTGGTGGATTTGTTTCTGTCCGACAGCCAAGGCATTGCTACATTTGATCAGTTGTTTGCGGTTGTGCCTCAAACACCGATCTTAGCGCTCCATGCAACAGATAATCATATGCTTGCGAAGGAAACAATGCAGCGCGGCGCACAAGGTCATCTGTCGAAAGATTACTTTAGCAACAGTCTGGTGCCGCACTCGCTTCGTAATATCATCCAGCGCAAGGCCGTCGAGGAATCGCTCTTCATAGAAAGAACCCGCGCTGAAATCACGCTCAACTCCATCAGCGATGCAGTCATCAGCACGGATATGGCGGGCAATATCGATTATTTGAATACTGCAGCGGAGAATATGACCGGATGGTTAAAAGAAGAGGCTCGCGGGTATCCAATTCGCGAGGTGATGCGAATTATCAATAGCGAAACTTACAACCCGGTATCCAATCCGATCGAGTTGGTGTTGCAGCAAGACAAACCGATGACATTGGCTAAGGATTCGATTTTGATCCGGCGCGACGGAAACGAAGTGGCGATTGAAGATTCCGCCGCACCGATCCATGATTCAAACGGGCGGATACGTGGCGCAGTGATTGTGTTCCATGATGTCACACCAGCGCGGGCGATAGTCGCGAAAATGGCCTATCTGGCGCAGCACGATTCGCTGACTAATTTGCCGAACCGCGCGTTGCTGAATGACCGTATCACCCAAGCCATTGAGTTGGCAAAACGGCGTGGTACGTACCTTGCCCTGCTATTTCTTGATCTGGATAATTTCAAGCACATTAATGATTCGCTCGGACACTCAACCGGCGATAAACTCCTCCAATCTATCGCACAAGATCTGAGCACCTGTGTGCGCAGTTCCGACACGGTTAGCCGGTTGGGCGGGGACGAATTCGTGATACTGCTGACACAGGACAAGCACGCACAAGATGCTGCCTTGACTGCTGACAAGATACTGACTGTGTTGGCAAAACCACACACTATTGCTGAATATGTCTTGTATATAACGACCAGTATCGGGATCAGTGTTTATCCCGCAGATGGCCAGGATCCGGAAACATTGATCAAGAATGCGGATATCGCGATGTATCACGCCAAGGAAAGAGGCCGGAACAATTACCAGTTCTTCAAGAATGACATGAACCTCCGTGCGTTTGAGCGATTAGCCATTGAGACTCATCTCCGGTATGCGTTGATGCGGCAGGAATTCGTCTTGTATTACCAGCCTAAGGTCAACCTAGACAGCGGAAAGATCACCGGTGCCGAGGCATTGTTGCGCTGGAAGCATCCGGAATGGGGTTTAGTGCTGCCGGATCGCTTTGTACAGATTGCAGAAGATTGCGGTTTGATCGTGCCGATTGGCCGCTGGGTGTTACGTGAAGCCTGCGCGCAAGCCAAACGCTGGGAAGCAGCGGGACTGAAACTGGGATCAATCGCCGTGAATATCTCAGCGCTGGAATTTCGCTTCAAAGATTTCGTTGCGGGCGTGCAATTAATTTTGAACGAAACCGGGCTTGATCCCTGCCACCTGCAACTGGAAATTACCGAAAGCGTGTTGATGCGCGATGTCGAATCCAGCAATCTGATACTTCAGCAACTTAAGAATATGGGGATAAAGCTGGCGGTAGATGATTTTGGTACAGGTTACTCCAGTTTGAGTTATCTGCATCAATTTTCGATCGATATCCTCAAAATCGACCAATCGTTTGTACGGGATATCAGTTGTGATAACGGAATCATCGCGAGCGCCGTGATCGCCATGGGCGCCAGCCTAAAGCAACTGGTAATCGCTGAAGGTGTAGAGAAACAGGATCAGTTAGCTTTTCTGAAAACACAGCATTGCGAAGAAGGGCAGGGGTATTTTTTTAGCCGGCCAATTATCGCGGAGCAATTTGCACAACTGCTGGCAACAGGGCAATGCGGAAAGCAAGAAAATCAGGGTAGTAATGATGGGTGTCGCAGCGCAACCATTGAGTAACACACAACAACTGGCGGCTAAATCTGTTCAATGACGCTGATATTTTATCTACCGGTAATCTTTTATTGCTGGCACCCTCGCTTTCCCGATTGCTTCATCTATTTTTCCCATCGTCTTTGCCGAATGCTGCTTGCCGTAGGCGAGAAGTGCAATGATCTGTGAGGAAAATCATGAAAAATATTAATGTTATAAATGTCTTTAAAAAAATCATTTGTATTTCTCCTTCAATTTGGCAGGCAATCAAAATTCGTTCCATTTAGAATAAATCGGCAATTCCGGCTACCCTATTGTATAGATTACAGCACGATGTGACCTTAATCTGTTCGTTGCCGAACAGAGAGTAAGCGTAAACCAGAAATGAAAGAAGAACGGTTCAGCCATCGTAGTTATTCTTTCTAAATGCTCAATCGTTACTTAGTTGCGCGCATCACTATCGCCCGTTCTTCTGCGCACATCCTGCTGGTCAAGAAAATTCATCGAACTGCTGTTTTATCTGACTGGTCAGCCGGCTACCAAATATGACCGGGGAAATTTCAGTAAATTCGATTTCTCAATATTTTTTATTAGCGTGCGTTAGCGAACAGAGTTGACACGATTAATCCGGGATGATCGCCACTGTGGAGACTTGTGGTATTGATAGCGTAAAGAATGTTCTAAATAAAACGTGCATCCATATAAGTAAAAATGCTAAGTACCCTCCTAATCCAGCAAAGCGGCATGTTGCGAAAGCGGCATGTCACGCAGCAGATAATTGGTCGCTAATCAAAGTGCGTGCAAAAGAAATCATGAATAAGTTATGTAGCCTCGTGAGAGCAATCGGCTTTGTTTTTCAATCAATTAAACACCGGATTCTTCGGTGCGCAGTAACGTTCTATTCATTCAATTAGTGAGGAGATATCATGTCTAAAAGTAAATCAATCATTTCTGCCGCAGTAGGTTCTGCTTTTGCTGCAACGCTCGGTTTCGCGCCAACAGCTTCTGCTGCTGAAAATCCATTTGCGGTACAATCTTTGGAAAAAGGCTATATGGTAGCTCAAGCCCATACTTATGATGAGGATAAGAAAACGGGTGAGAGTAAAGCAGGTGAAGGTAAGTGCGGTGCCGCCATGGCGGACACCAATAAGGATGGCAAGATCACCAAGGAAGAATGGACCAAGCACCACGATCTCAAGTTTGAGCAGATGGACAGCAACAAAGATGGGGCTATCGACAAAGATGAAATGGAAAAAAGCAGAATGAAAAGTGGTAAAAGCGGTGGTGATAAATCGCATGGTGATAAAAAAGGCTATTAAGCTATTCTGTCTCGGTTAAATTAAATCATCATGTATCACGCAAGTGAAGCCAGGTTCTTGGCACGAATTAATTTTCGTGCCAAGAACCTTTTTTAATTTTGATCAAGAAATAATTGTGTATTTTTCATGAATGCTAAACATCTTACCGGTGCGGGATTAGGTTTCAGGCGAGAGCTTATTCTCCTGAGCTCAAAAGCGCTGTTCCGATGAGGGGCACCTCTATGTGGGATAGAATTGATCGCACCGGAGATTTATTTAAGCAACGTCCGATTCTGAATCCAGTCCTCGCGAATCTGCACTATAGCTGGCCGGTGCATCGAATCGGATCGCGTATCCGGATAGCACCCAAAGAAACCTTTTTATTGGTATTTCGAGATAGTAACGACCAGATTCAATTTGCTGAAATTAATGCCTTTACTTCACGCTTGCTGAGTCTGCTGAAAACCACAAATTGTACCGGTCACGCCGCACTCGAGAAGATCAGTAAAGAAAGTTGCCATCCCGCACCAGAAGTCGTGATGCAGAGCGGATTAGCTAGCCTGTATGACCTGCGTGCACGCGGTGTGCTGCTGGGTGTTGAATGTGACTATGAAAAAGAAGCGATTAAATCGCCTATTGTCAGTCAAATTGGGTAGAACCGCTATCAATCCCGTGATTATTGAATCGCGTTTCTATTACTTTCCAGAATCGATTCACCGGCAAGGAGTCAGTATGTTTTTCTGCAAACGTTCGCTGCAAGCTACATTGTTCCTGTGCGCACTATTCAGCCAACTGTTATGGGCGCAAAACGTGCCCAACGCGCAACAGTTCCTGGAAAACTTCGGCATCAGCGGTGAGAAAATTAGCCAACTTGATCGCGGTGAAATTGTCACCTACGAAGTCAGTGAAACCAGCCAGAAAGAGCTGGCGATTGGTGTCGTCATGTATATGCCGGTGCAGTTAGCGCAAGTTCTCGAGTATCTGAAGCGCGGCAACCTGATAATACAGGACAGCAACATCACCGCTTCAGGGCTGATTCCGGACAATGCCGATATCAATACTTTCAGGAAATTTGCATTTAGCGAAAAACAGCTTGATGAAGCCAAAGCTTTTTTGAAAGCAGAACCCGGCAACAAATTTAACTTATCGAAACAGGAAATCGAAACCTTGCAGGCGTTACTACCCAAACCGGATGATATCGATAAAAAAATACTGCTGAAAACCGCTTCGCAAAAGTATCGGGAGATCCTGCTGCAGCGCTGGAAAGACTATCGCAAAAGCGGCTTGGCAGGGGTCTCTGCCTATAGCCGCGGTGGCAGCAATGCCGACCCGGCTACGGAATTGCGTACAGACGCGGTCAATAGCAAAACCTGGGTGCACTATTTTCCGCAACTGCAACAGGGCTGGCTGAATTACCCTGCGGGTTTGCCCAAGTCTGCAACCGAGCAGTTTTTCTGGATGAACCGTATCGTCGAGGACCGGCCCACCGCAATCTTAAGCCATCGTGTCATTGCCGCGGGCGCTGAGGGCGGCATCATTCTGCACAGACAGTTTTACGTGGGTCATTCCTATAACTCCAGTCATGTTGTGGCAGGCGGCATACCCTATAAAGACGGCACGCTGATGTTTTATTCCACCCGCAGCTCTACCGATCAGGTTGGCGGCATTGGCAGCAGTTTGAAACACGCAATAGGTCGCGAGCAAATGAAAAAGGTAATGATCAAAAACTTGCGGCAGTTGAACAAAAATTTGCAGAAAAAATCGAGTAAGTGAGCCAGGGGAATCAAATGCGTCTCCCTTTCCAAGCCAATGATTCATTCCTTAAGGATACTCTGAATAACTGTCATTTCGAGCATAGCGAGAAATCTGCAGTATTGATTGCCAAAGATTCCTCACTTTGTTCGGAATGACATATGACAGTTATTCAGAGTTTCCTTAAGGAAGGGGCAATCAGAGTTCTGGATGGGTGAATTACTCGGATTCTTGGTTGTGTGGCAGAGTTGAGGTTACCTTGTAGCAAAAAAAGCCTGCTCAGTAGTACTGAGCAGGCTTTCTAACAACATACTTATGTCATGATTCTATTGTATCTATTGTCCAGCGGCGGTGTTTGAGATGATGATTTCAACGCGACGGTTTTGCTGACGACCCGTTGCGGATTCGTTGTCGCTGATTGCAAAGTTTTCACCTTTACCATATGCCGTGAGCCGGTTAGAAGCGACACCCTGGTGGAGCAGATAGGTCATCACCGAATTAGCCCGCCGTTGCGACAAGCCTAAGTTAAAGTCTTCGCTGCCAACATTGTCAGTATGACCTTCTATCATTACTGTGCGATCCGGATACTGATTCAGAAAAGCGGCGAGCTTGTTAAGATGCCCAATTGTGCCGCCCTTGAGCGTAGCCTTTCCAGTATCAAACAGCAGATCACCGAGCGTTACAACCAGACCACGGTCTGTATCTTTGGCATTCAACTCCGCAATCTGTCTTTGCAGATCCGCGGCCTGTTGCCGTGCTATCTCAGCATCGCTGTGCGCTCTGTCGGCTTCGCGTGTGCGCGAATCAAGACGCGCGTTATCGCGTTGTTCACTGAGCATTTTGCGTTGATCTTCTGACAAACGGCTTTGTGCCTGGTACGTGGCAATAGCGATCTTGCGATCAGCCATAAACACCAGATGCCTCCCTAGTTCCACATCTTCTTGCGGTACTTCTGCAGCACGCACGGCAAGTTCGGCTTCCTGAATCGCAACCGGTGCGCGGCTGGCCAGTTGCGGATCAGACTGTAGTTGTATCAAATTGTGCCGAGCCATGTCGGCGCCTTCCGGCTTTATCGGTCCCGCCGAGCACGCAGCAAAAATAACGGGAGTTAACGTGATTACGATCAATTTTTTAAATCGATAGATTTGCGTGTTCATTGTTTATCTCCCGTATTGCGTTGCATTTCCTGCTTCATGACGTCGGTACTTTTCATCATTTCATCGTTGATTTCTTTGGCTTTGATTGCTTCAGCCTTGGCTAAAGCTAATTCGGCATCAACACGGGACTGTTCGGCGAGTTGCTGGGCCAGGATCATTTTTTCCTGCTGAACAGCAGCGCGAGCTGCGGCAAGTTTTGTACGCGCTTCCTGCAGTTCAGCGGATGCATAGTCCACGACGCGCGCTTGATCGGCACTGTTAATTGCCGTTTCTGCAGCTGCGAGTTCTTGGTTTGGAGGTTGCGGAACTGTCGCACAAGCAACGAGTGAGAACAGAATCGCAACGGCGGTTATACGCTGCAGCAGTGATCCGTGCACGCCTATTACTTTCATTCTTGTAAGTCTATGAGTCATGTTAATTCTCCTAAATGGAATTTTCGGCGTAGCATTCAACCTTGCGATCATTATCATCAGACTCAGTGAGCAATTCTGTGCGTTATCGTACATAGCCCTTATTTCCTAGTTAGATTATTCCAGAGGTCAAACAAAGAAGATGCGAAATGGGAGGCTGAGAGGAAAATAGGATTAAGGAAACAATCTGACGTAGTGATCGTTCAGTATGTTGTAACACGCGCAAGAAGCCGCTTCGAGAGCCTTGCGATCAAGGATATTGATCTCACCACGGATGTAACTGATGAGCTTTTGCTGTTGCAGCTTGCCCGCAGCGATGGTGATGCTACTTCTGCGCACCCCGAGCATGTCGGCGAGGTATTCTTGCGTGAGATGGAAATGATCAGCATGCGCGCGGTCATGCGTCATCAGCAACCAGCGCGCCAAGCGCGGTTCAATCTCATGGAAATGGGTACAAGCAGCGGTTTGCGACAATTGCATCACCAATACATACAGATAGCGGTTGAGTGTGGATAACATGCAGGGACTGTTGCGCAACTCGTGCTGAAATTGTGCGGCTGTCATCCGTAGCGCACTGCCAGAGCCTTGCACCACTGCCTTCAATGGCGCATCAGCGACTTCCAGCGCGAGTGTTGCGCCGAGCATGCCTTCATTACCGATTAATCCTACTTCCAGCGGTTGATGACCTTCCATTGATATCACCAGCGAGATGAAGCCGGCAAGGGGAAAGTATACATACTGGATGGGCTGATCCAACTCACACAAAATATCGCCAAAAACCAACTCTACCGGCTCGCAATGCTGCAAGAACCTGTTTCGTTCCTCACGTAACAAACAGCTGATTAGGTGATTGGTTACTACAGGTATTACTGCTGACATTTTTATTTATCCTATAACGCGAATAATGAACAAAGCAGTACACGGAAGATATAAAAACACTCCACTCCGTGCAGACTAGACGACAGTCATACAATTGTCCGTGCGCTACAGCACACAAAAATGTGCAGAAATACTTGTATTTTTCTGACAAGTATAATGTGCCTGGTAATTACGGTGATTTTGTCCGCAAGTTATTGAATATAGTTAATAAGTTAGTATGGCAACAAGCGATCAGTTTCTCGTTTGACTACGGCGTAACACTCGCAACTTAGCTGCTCCAGTTTGGACCGATCCAATACCGTGATATGTCCGCGGTTGTATTCGATCACGCCAAGTTTCTGCAACTTACCGGCCGCATCGGTGACACCTTCGCGGCGAACGCCCAGCATGTTGGCGATTAGTTCCTGGGTCATCGTCAACTGGTTGTCCGGCAAACGATCCAGCGAAAGCAGCAGCCAGCGGCACAGTTGCTGGTCAATGGAATGGTGACGATTGCACACCGCCGTCTGGGCCATTTGCGTAATCAAGGCCTGTGTATAGCGCAGCATTAGTAATAAAAAACCAGAGTGGCGATTGAATTCTTCTTTGAGCCGCGATCCCAGCAGCCGGTAGGCATGGCCGGCACTTTGTACGACTCCCCGGCTCGGTGTGCTTTCACCCCCCATAAATAAAGCAATGCCGATAAGGCCATCGTTACCTACCACAGAAATTTCCGCTG
>LNFM01003141.1_pt1 | contig 33123 bp, 32 predicted proteins | sample 596031 | NCBI WGS metagenome assembly LNFM01 (sample SAMN04254537, study PRJNA301005) | activated carbon metagenome | isolation source: dual media filters at the Ann Arbor, Michigan drinking water treatment plant | place: USA: Ann Arbor | reverse complement strand
GCGGCGTGCCGGCGAAGAAGCTGGTGGCGTCATAGCCGCTGATCGCGACAGCGAGCTGGTTGCCCGCCACGGCGGGGCGCGACGCGACCAGCGCGGCGGCGCCGAGCAACCCGGCGCCCAGCGCGCCCTTGCCGATCATGCGGCGTGAAGCATTGACGGTCATGCGAAGTCTCTCCCGGTCGAACCATTCGACACACGCGGCTTCGACGCGCCACGCCGGCCGGTTACGCACCCGACGCACACGCGCCCCTTGACCGCCGCGCCGCGGTTTTGCGACGCTTCGCCCCGTGGGGAACCTTGTCAGCGTCCGTACCGGCGATGACGACACGCTCTGGGCCGTGGTGGCCACGGTCGGGCGCAGCAGCCGCGTGGCGGAGGTCTTCCGTTCGCGCGCCCAGGCGCTGGACGACCGCGCCTGGCGCGACCAGCAGGTGAAGGCCTATGCCGATTGGCTGGTGCGCGCCAAGAAGCCGGTGCCGCATTATTCCGTCGCGCCGATCCGCCGGTCCGACCTGCCGCGCAAATGGACGCCGCTGCCGGCGCTCGGCTTCCTGCGCGGCCAGATGGCCTGACCGCCGCCGGCGCATCGCGCGACGCCCGATTGCACCGCCGGGCGAAACGTTCCAGCCTGCGCCGCGCCGTCGCGCGGAGCCCCAGACCATGCGCCACCCATCCGCCGGCCGAATCGCGCGGCCACTGGCTCTGGCTACAGTGCTGCTGGCCGGCGCCTGCGCGCCCCCACCGCCATCCTCGACGCCTGGCGCCGCCGCCTTCACCGCCGACCCGAACGATGCCTGCGCGCGCCAGCAGCAGAACTTCGCCAATGCGCGCAACCTGTTCGCCGCCTCCGTGATCACCGGCGCGGCGGTCGGCGCGGTGGCCGGCAGCACGGTGCGGATCCGCGTCGGCGGCTTCGGCGTGCCGGGTTCGGCCGCCATGCTGGGCGGGCTGGCGGCCGGCGCGCTGGCCGGTGCGGCGGCGGGGTCCTACCTCGAGCAGCGGCGGCGCGAATCGGGCGATGATGCCGCGCTCGCCACCGCCGTCGCCGGCGACCTCGCGCGCGAGAACGACAACCTGGACCTCGCGCGCAACGCCGCCGAATTCCTGCTCGACTGCCGGCTGCGCCGCGCCCAGGACATCCGCGAGGCAACCCGCGCCGGCACCTTGCCCGCCGCGCAGGCCCAGGCGCAGCTCGCCGCGCTGCAAGCCCAGGCGGGACGCGACCTCGACCTGGCGCGCGAGGTCGAGGCCCGCATCGCCACGCGCGACGGCGAACTGGCCCCGGCCATGGAGGCGCTCGCCCCCGGCGCGCGCGCCGAAGGCGCGGCCGAGGCGGTCAGCGCCGCCCCCGCCACGCCGGCCACCGCGCCGATCGCCCTGCCGCTGCGCGCCCGGCCCGAGGCGACCGCGGTGACCATCGCAACCGTGCCGGCCGGCCAGACGGTGCAGCTGCGCCCGGCGCGCGAGCCCGGCTTCGTGGCCGTGGAGGCGGCCGGCGGCGCCAGGCTCGGCTATGTGCCGGCGGCGAGCTTCCCCGCCGCACCGACGGCCCGCGCCGTGCCGCCGCCGCCGAATGCGCCGCTGCGCGTGCTGGCCGCGAGCAACGTCGTCCGCCGCGACAATTTCCGCGAGACGGTGGGCGACCTGTCCCGCGCCGCCGCCGGACAGGGCTTCGAGCCGGGGATCTGATCCCCGGCCCTGCGGATCATGCCAGCGGCCGCACGCAGCCGCTTTTCAGAAGGTCGTGCGGCCGCCGGCATGGCTTTGGTTTCGCGCGCAGCCGCGACACCAACCCTGCGCGCATACCGGTCGCCCCTTCGGGCCGCCGGTATCACACCGGCTGCGCCATCGCCCGCATGAAGCTCTCGCGGAAACGGATCGGGTCGCGGTCGGTCTGGGTGCGGCCGGGTTCGCTGTCGGTCTTCACGCCGATCAGATGCGGGCCGTCGGTGGTGAGCGCACGCGCCACCAGCGCGTCGAACTCGGCCTCATCCGCCGCCCAGGCGGCATTGGCGATGCCCGAGGCGCGGGCGATCGCCACCATGTCGGTGCGCGCGGCCGCCGATGGCGTGCCCTGCCCGCCGGTGATCTGGTAGATCCCGTTGTCCCACAGGATCACCACCAGGTTCTTCACCCCCTGCGCCGCCACGGTGGACAGGCAGCCCAGCTGCATCAGCAGCGACCCGTCGCCCTCCAGCGCGAACACGCGCCGCGTGGGTTGCGCCAGCGCCACGCCCATCGCGATCGGCACCGCCAGGCCCATGCTGCCCAGCATGTAGAAATTCTCGGGCCGTGCCTTGTCCGCTGCCCAGAGGTCCCAGTTGGAATTGCCGATGCCGCCGACCACGGCCTCGCGCTGGACCAGCCCCGCGACCAGGCGCTTGGTCAGCGCGGCGCGGTTCATCACATGGAGGTTGTCGGTGGTGTCGGTCATGACCGCTTCCCCGTCAGCAGCGGCGAGAGGATCAGGCAGGCCGGCCAGCGCGTCGCGAAGGCCTGGCGGATGGTGCGGTCGGCCATGAAGGCGGCCTCATCCAGCCGCGCCATGGTGTGGTGCTCGATGCCCATGGAATCCAGGATCGGGCGCATGGTGCGGCAGACGATCGCCTGGCCGGGGTTGAATTCGCCCATGGTGCCGCGCTCGGACACCACCATCATCACCGGCACCTGGAAGGCGACGGGCAGCGACGCCAGCACATTGGGCAGCGTCGCGAAGCCCGAGGTCTGCATCAGCACCGCCGCGCGCATCCCCGCCATGATGGCGCCGGTGGCGATGCCGATCGCCTCCTCCTCCCGCGCGCAGGGGAAGGCGGTGAAATACGGGTCGGCGTGGATGCCCTCGATCAGCGGCCGCAGCACGTTGTCGGGCACATAGGGCACCAGCCGCACCTGGTTGTCCTTGAAGGCCTGCAGGAGCGTGGCGTGCCAGCTCGGGCCCGCCTCCCCCGGTGTCGTCGATGTCATCCTGGCGTGTGCTCCCGCGCAAACCGGCCGGCTGTCATGGCCGGGCCACCGGCGCCGCGGCGGTGGTGGCCGAACCGCGACGCGACCGAATGCGCCGGGTATCGCATCGCGCCGGCGCGCCGCCAAGCCGGGCGCGGGCCGCCTGCCACCAGGCCGCCGCTGCGCCCCTGGCCGACACGGTGGCCCTTGCCTTCCGCGCCGGCTGCGCCGCACATCGCGCCGATGGACACCCTGCCCCGCCTGCTGGTCGATGCCGATGCCTGCCCGGTGCGCGACGAAGCCATCCGCGTCGCCGCCCGCCTCGGCCTGGGGCTGGTGCTGGTGACCAACGGCGCGCGACCGGTGCGCCCGCCCGGCCTGCCGGGCATGCGCCTGGTGGTGGTGTCCGAAGGCGCCGACAAGGCGGATGACTGGATCGCCGACGAGGCGCGGCCCATCGACATCTGCCTGACCGCCGATATCCCGCTGGCGGCGCGCTGCATCGCCAAGGGCGCCTTTGCATTGTCCTTCAAGGGGCGGCCCTGGACCAGCGACAATATCGGCCAGGCGCTGGCGGGGCGCGAGGTGGCGCGCCACCTGCGCGAGATCGGCGCGGGCGGCGGCGGGCCGGCGCCGATGGATGGCGCCGACAAGTCGCGCTTCCTCAACGCGCTGGACACCATGGCCCAGGCGGCGCTGAAGCGCGCGCGCGAGGCCGGCTGACCCTGTTCGGCCGCGATGGCCTACCGGCGCGGCAGCGTGGCGCCGTCGGCCACCTGCGTGCCATCATCCGTGCAGGCGGTGCGGGTCAGCCAGGGCCAGGGATCGACCGGGCGGCCGAAGCGGCGCAGTTCGATGTGCAGGTGCGCCCCGGTGGTGCGCCCGGTGCGCCCGACCGCGCCGATCAACTGCCCCGGCAGCACCGCCGCGCCGGGCCGCACCTGCGGGTCGATGCGCGACAGGTGCGCGTAGCGGGCGACCGTGCCGTCGCGGTGCTCGATGTCGATGATGGTGCCGTAGGCGTACCAGCGCCCGGTGAAGACCACGGTGCCGCCGGCCGCGGCACGCACCGGTGACCCATGCGGGGCGCGCAGGTCGACGCCCGGGTGGAAGCCTCGCCCACGCGACCCGAAGCCCGATGAGTATTCGCCCACCACCGGCAGCGCGATCGGGCAGGGCGCGGCCTGTGCGGTGGCGGGCAGCAACGCGGTCGCGACGGCGAGGCCGGCGATGCCGCGCCGCATGGAGGTCAGGCGCGTCATGGGGCGCGTCTGGCGCATGCGGGGTGTTCTCCGTTCTGGTGTCGTTCGTGAAGCCCGAGCCCGCGTTTGTCGGGGCCGTCTTGCACCTGCATTGGCCGGGACGCGGGCATGCGTCAACCCGGGCGGGCCGGCGCCGGAGGCCGGTTGCGTCGCCGCAACGGGGCGTCCTGCCGGGGTGCGGTGGCGTCGCAACACGCGCGCCAGCCCTTGGATTCCGGCGTATCGCGGGCCGCGCGAAGGATCCCGCGCGCGCCGATGAAGCGCTACGGCCGCTGGCGCGACCGCCAGTCCCAGGGCGCGTCGAAGCGGCCTTCCCACAGGCCGCGCCGGGCCGCCCGCGCGGCCGATTCCTGCGCGACATAGGCGGTGGAATACCGGGTGAAGGCCACGGCCCAGCCTTGGCGGACCAGCTCGGCGGCGATGTCGCGGCCCTGTTCGTCGTGGCAGCGCACGATGCGGCGCCGATACTGGTCGGTGTCGAGTTGCCGGCACGAGACGACGGCACGGCCGAGGATGCCCGCCATGGCGCTGCGCGCGGCCTCGCCGCAGGCATAGGGGCGGCCGCGGCGTTCGCAGGATTGCGCCATCTCGGGCGCGTCGATGCCATGGATGCGCAGGCGTTCCGCACCCATCGACAGGGTGTCGCCATCCACCACGCCGACCCGCGCGGTGAACTGCGCCGTGGGGGCGGGCGTGCCCTCCGGGATGCCGTAGACAACGCGCGGCAATGGCTCGATGGGCCGGATCAGCCCGGCCTGCCAGCCGATGAAGACCGAGACGGCGGCCAGCGCCAGTGCGGCGGGCCAGCGCAGCCACCACGGCAGCCGAAGGCCCGCGCGCAGGCGCTGCCAGGCGGAGCGACGGTCGGTGGCATCCAGCGCGGCACGGAGCTCACGCGGCAGCCTGCTTCGGCGGAAGATCACGCGGCCCCTCGGACTGGGCTGGGATGGCAGTGGCGAGCGGAGCTGAACCGCCGACCCCAACATCATTCGGGTCGCGCTCGCTCATGCCCGGTGCGTCCTACAGCCGCCGGTGGGATCTGCCAATGCAGCCATTTTTCTTGCCTCTACCCCTGACGGACGAAACATTCCGCCCGGTTCCATTCGGGGCAATCCGAAAGGGTCATGGCGTGTTGCGCGCGCCCTGACATGCCCCGGTGACATGGCGGCGGCGCATCATGCCCATTCTTCCCATTTGTCGTAGGCGCCGCGGAGCAAGGCGGAGAAGATCCGGTCGCTGTCGAAGCGCGTGACGAAGCTTCGGGGAATGGTGTCCGGCGGGCGCGTTGCTTCAGCCTGAGCGTAGACGATCCCGTAGCCTGCTTCGCGCGCCATCGTCGTGGCGACAGCAGGCCAGTTCATCGACTGGCCGAGAGGAATGGCGAAGGACGACGGCATGCGGCCAAGCCGTCGCCCGATCTCGGCGCGCGAACCGGCAAGCTCGTCGGCCATCTGCGCCTCGGTGATCCTGCCGAAGTCGGGGTGCGTGCGGCTGTGGCTGCCGATCTCGACGCCTTGCGATGCCAGGCGCTCGATGCTGTCCCAGGCAACGACCCGGCTTCGAACCCATTCGTCCGAATGGCTGCTCCATTCGGTGACGATGAAAAGCGTCCAGGGGATGCCGTAGCTGCCGAGGATCTCCGCCGCGCGCGTCGCGACGCTGATCCAGCCGTCATCGAAGGTGATGGCAAGATCCTTGGCGCCGCCGCCCCCTAGCGCGATGACCGACGCCGGCACGAAGCGGTAACCCTGCTCCAGCGCGCTCTCGATCTGACGACGGAAGCGAACGCCGGTCACGTCATTCACGCCGGTGAACGCGTCGTCGATCGAATGATAGCACAGGATCCGGCCCGTGGTTCGTTCGACCGGACGCGCGAAACGCGCAAGCGCATGACGCTCGATCCTCATGCGAACAGCCGCCACATGCGCGCGTCGCAGTCCGGCCCGCCGCGCAGCCGATTTTGCCAGTGCCAGCACCAGGGTCACCTCGCGCGCTGTCGGATTTCAAGATCCCCATGACCGCAATCCGATCGGCGCCTTGTAGAGGCAGAAAAGCCAAAGCTGCGCGAAAGCCGCGCTTCGCCATCAAAGTTTTCCCACCATCGGTAACGCAGCAAGTCGACCCGATCCCGCTCGGCCCCGAGCACCGGAATCCCCAGGCGCTCATCGCTGCCGGGGCGGTGCAGGCGCTTCGCACGCGCCGGCCCGCCACCGTCGCCTCGGCCAGCGCAGCGCCGCGTTCGACCGAAATCTTTCTTCGCAGGCCGGGTTCTTTCCGCAGGGCAAAGGCTGATGCTGCGCGACATGCCCATCACGAACACCGAACTCGGCGACGGCGTCCTCGTGACCCACCCGGACCTTGTGAACATCTACGGATGCACGATCGGCGCGGGCACGAAGATCGGCCCCTTCGTCGAAGTCCAGAAGAACAGCAGCGTCGGCGCACGCTGCAAGGTGTCCTCCCACAGCTTCGTCTGCGAGGGCGTGACGATCGAAGACGAGGTCTTCATCGGCCACGGCGTGATGTTCACCAACGACCTGTTTCCGCGCGCCACCACGCAAGCCGGCAGCGCCCAGACCGAGGCCGATTGGACCGTGGTGCCGACCCTGATCCGCCGCGGCGCCTCGATCGGCTCCAACGCCACGATCCTGTGCGGCGTGACGGTCGGGCGCGCGGCGCTCGTGGGCGCCGGCGCCGTGGTGACCCGCGACGTGCCCGACCACGCGATCGTCGCCGGCATCCCCGCCCGGGTGATCGGCGACACGCGTGACCCCGTCCGGATGGACCTCCTCGAGACAGGCAGCAACACCCCATGATCGGCATCGGCGTCATCGGATACGGATACTGGGGCCCCAACCTGGCGCGCGCTGCCGCCGAGACGGAGGCCACGCGCCTCGTCGCGGTGGCGGATTTCTCCGCCGCGGCGCTGGAGCGCGCGGGACGGCGGCATCCCGGCATCGCGCTGCACCAGGACCCGCGCAGCCTCATCACGGACCCCAACGTGGATGCCGTGCTGATCGCGACCCCGGTCGCCACCCATTTCGAACTGGCCATCGCGGCGCTGCGCGCGGGCAAGCATGTGCTCGTGGAGAAGCCCATCACCACCTGCGCCGACGATGCACGGCGCCTCATCGACGAGGCCGCGCGCCGCAACCTCGTGCTGATGGTGGATCACACCTTCGTCTACACCGGGGCGGTGCGGAAGATCGGCGACATCATCCGTGCCGGCGATCTCGGCGATGTCTACTACTACGACAGCACACGGGTGAATCTCGGCCTGTTCCAGCAGGACGTGAACGTCATCTGGGACCTGGCCGTGCACGACCTCTCGGTGCTCGACTTCCTGTTTCGCGAGAAGCCCCTGGCGGTCTCGGCAAGCGGTGCCGGGCACATCCGCGGCCGGCAGGAGAACATGGCCCATATCAGCCTGTTCTATCCCTCCGGCACCGTGGCCTATCTCAACGTCAACTGGCTCGCCCCCGTGAAGGTGCGCCAGACGCTGATCTGCGGCAGCAGCAAGATGATCGTCTGGAACGACCTCGAGCCCAGCGAGAAGGTCAAGGTCTACGACCGCGGCGTCACCTGCGGCGAGGGGCCGGACCACGTCGCCAGCCGCATCTCCTACCGCAGCGGCGACATGTGGGCGCCGCAGCTCTCGGTGAAGGAGGCGCTGCTGACCGAGATCGAGCATTTCGCGGATTGCGTGACGCGAGGGGTGGAGCCGCTCACCTCCGGGCGCAGCGGTCTCAGTGTCGTCGAGACGCTGGAGGCGGCCATGGCCTCGCTGCGCGGACGCGGCCAGCCGATCGAAATCGCACCGGTAAGGATGGCGTCATGATCCCGCTGCTTGACCTCAAGGCGCAATACGCCGGCATCAAGGACGAACTCGATGCCGCCGTGCTCGAGACGTTGGCGAGCGGCGCCTACGTGTCGGGACCGAAGGTGGATGCGTTCGAACGCCGCTTCGCCGCCTATTGCGGTGCCAGCGACGCCGTGGCGATGAATTCCGGCACCTCCGCGTTGCACCTGGCGCTGATGGCGCTCGGCGTCGGTCCTGGCGACGAAGTGGTGGCGCCCGCCATGACCTTCGTCGCGACGGTCGCCGCAATCCGCTACGCGGGCGCGACGCCCGTGCTCGCCGATGTCGATCCGCACACATGGAACCTCGACCCGGCCTCGGTCGAGCGCGTCATCACGTCGCGCACCAAGGCGATCATGCCCGTCCATCTGCACGGCCGGATGGCGGATATGGCATCGATCATGGCGATCGCGCGGCGCCACTCCCTTTTCGTCGTCGAGGATGCGGCACAGGCGCATGGTGCCGAATGGCGCGGCCGCAGCGCCGGGACGATCGGGGACATCGGGTGCTTCAGCTTCTACCCGGGCAAGAACCTCGGCGCTTGCGGCGAGGGCGGCGGCGCGGTGACCGACAGCCCCGACCTTGCGGCGCGCATGCGCCGGCTGCGCGACTGGGGCCAGGACGGCCGCTACAACCACGTCGAGCACGCCTACAACTACCGCATGGACGGGCTCCAGGGCGCGATCCTGTCCGTGAAGCTCGCGCATCTGCCGCGCTGGACCGATCGCCGTCGCGAGGTCGCCGCGCGCTACGACAAGCTGCTCGCGGATTCGCCGATCGCGACGCCGGCGCGCCCGGCAGCGCTCGAACATGTCTATCACGTCTATGCCGTCCGGCACCCGGAGCGCGACCGGCTGGCCAGGGGTCTCGCCGAGGCGGGCGTTGCCACCGGCCTGCACTATCCGCGCCCGGTGCACCTCCAGCCGGCCTACACGAATCTCGGCGCGGGTCCCGGGAGTTTTCCGGTCTCGGAGGCCTTGGCGTCCGAGTTCCTCTCCCTGCCCATCTTCCCCGAACTCACGCTCGCGCAGCAGGCCCACATCTGCGAAGTCCTGCACGGCCTGCTCGCCAGCACACCGGTGTCCAGCCATGCAGCCTGACCCTCGCAACAACCTCGATCCCAACGGCGTTCTCGCAGGGACGACCTGCCTGGTGACGGGCGGAGCGGGCTTCATCGGCTCGCACATCGTCGAGCTGCTGATCGAGGCCGGCGCGGCCGAGGTGCGCGTCATCGACAACATGGTGCGCGGCCGGCGCGCCAACCTCGCCCGCGCGCTCGCGAGCAACCGCGTGCGCCTGGTCGAGGGCGACATCCGCGACGCCGCGGTGATGCGAGGCCTGGTCGAGGGCTGCGACACGGTGTTCCACCAGGCCGCGCTGCGTATCACGCAATGTGCCCAGGAGCCGCGCGCCGCCTTCGAGGTCATGGTCGCGGCGACCTACGACCTCGTGGAGGCCTGCCTCGCCGCCGGCATCCGCAAGATGGTCGCGGCATCCACCGCCTCGGTCTATGGCATGGCCGACCACTTCCCGACTACCGAGGACCAGCACCCCTACAACAACCGCACGCTGTATGGCGCGGCCAAGGTGTTCAACGAGGGCCTTCTGCGTTCCTTCAACGACATGCATGGCCTCGACTACGTCGCGCTGCGCTACTTCAACGCCTATGGCCCGCGCATGGACATCCATGGCCGCTACACCGAGGTGCTGGTGCGCTGGATGGAGCGACTCGCGCGGGGCGAGCCGCCGATCATCTTCGGCGACGGGCTGCAGACCATGGACATGGTCCATGTGCGCGACATCGCGCGCGCCAATATCCTGGCGGCCGTCTCGCCGGCATCCGATGTCGCGCTCAATGTCGCGAGCGGGACGCAGACCTCGCTGCTCGACCTGGCGCGGCTGATCGCACGCGTCATGGGCCATGGCGACCTCGTGCCCGTCCATCAGGAGGCGCGGTCGGTCAACCCCGTGCCGAAGCGCCTGGCCGATGTGTCGAAGGCACGCGAGCTGATCGGATTCACCGCCACCCATCCGCTCGACGATGGCATCGCCGAGCTGGTCGGCTGGTGGCGCGACCAGACCGTCCTCGCCGGAGCAGCGGCATGATCCCCATCACCAGGCCCCTGATCGGCGAGGAGGAAGCGCTCGCCGCCGCCGAGGTGATCCGTTCCGGCTGGCTCACCCAGGGGCCGCGCGTCGCGCGCTTCGAGGCGGAGTTCGCCGCCGCGACCGGCGCCCCGCACGCCTGCGCCGTGTCCAATTGCACCACGGCCTTGCACCTCGCGCTGCTGGGTGTTGGCGTGCGCCCTGGCGATGAGGTCATCACGGTCAGCCACACCTTCATCGCCTGTGCCAATGCCATCCGGCAATGCGGCGCCGAGCCGGTCTTCATCGACATCGAGCCATCAGGCTACGGCATGGATGCGGCGCTGATCGGCGATGCCGTCACGCCACGCACCCGCGCCATCCTGTGCGTGCACCAGATCGGCATGCCCTGCGACATGGATGCGATCATGGCGGCGGCGCGCCGGCACGGCCTGGCGGTGGTCGAGGACGCCGCCTGCGCCCTCGGCTCCGAGATGCTTTACGGTGGCGCCTGGCGCAGTGTCGGGGATCCGGCGGGCGACGTGGCCTGCTTCTCGCTCCATCCGCGCAAGGTCATCACGGTCGGCGACGGCGGCGTGATCACCACGCGCGACCCGGCGCTCGACGCGCGCTTCCGCCTGCTGCGCCAGCACGGCATGTCGGTGCCCGACACCGTCCGCCATGGCAGTCCGCAGGTGATCTTCGAAAGCTATGAGGCGGAAGCCTTCAACTACCGGCTGACCGACATCCAGGCCGCGGTCGGAACCGAGCAGCTCAAGCGGCTGCCCGAGATCGTCTCGCGCCGCCGGGCGCTCGCCATGCGCTACCACGAGCACCTCTCGGCGGAGGTGCCGCAGGTCGCGCCCCCGTTCGAACCCAACCGCGCCCGAACCAATTGGCAGTCCTATGCGGTGCGGTTGCCCGATGGTGCCGACCAGCGCGCCGTGATGCAGGGCATGCTCGACAAGGGCGTCTCCACGCGACGTGGCATCATGTGCATCCATCGCGAGAAGCCCTATGCCGGTTCGGCCCGCTATCCGCTGCCGGTCTCAGAAGCGGCGCAGGACCGGACCATCCTGCTGCCGCTCTATCCGCAGATGAGCGAAGCCGAGCAGGACCGGGTCGTGGCTGCCCTCGGAGAGGCCGTGCGGCATTGACCACCGTGCCGCGCGCATAACGTGCGCCGGTCAGCCTGACCGCCAGCGTCACCCGCGCCGTCGCCCTAGAGACATTTCTGCTCGTCTTCGCTCGCTTCACCGTCTCTGGGCCATTGTTTTCACGAGCATCTTTACCCGCTCTAGCGATTCCGTTCGAGCGGGCGATGCCCCAGGCGCCTAAAGCGCCGCCCGCAGGCGAAGCAGCACGACGTTCTCGTTGTACTCCTCCAGCCCGCCCGTCGCCGTCAGGCGATCGAGGTAGCGATAGTCGAGCGTGAGCGCGAGGTGCCGGTTCACCAGCCAGGTGGCCGACGCGCCGAAGCCGAGGTCGACGGCGCGCTGCGTCGGCTGCTGGTACTCCTGGCCGGCGATGCCGACCGAGGCGGACAGGATGACATTTCGCAGCAGCTCGTGGTCGGCACGGATCAGGGCTGCGTTGCTCACGTAGCTGGCGGTGCCGCTGCGGATCGATTCCTGGATCTGTCGGCTCGCGGTGAAGCTCAGCGTCGTCAGTGCGGTGACATTCCAGGTGACGTTCGCCTCGACCGCCGGCGTGCCGAGCGACTTGAACTGCGTCCCGCTGTAGTCGCGCCAAGCGTAGCCCACCGCGATGCGCGCCGCCCAGACGCCATCGAAATCGTAGCGGAAGCCGACCAGCGCGGCCCAGGTCCGGCTGTCGCGGTCGCTGCTCGCGGCATCGATGTAGTTCAGGTCCTGGTAGCGCAGGCCGAGGGTCACGGTGCGGCCATCGACGAACTCGTAGCCGGTGTCGAGGCGCAGCAGCATCGAATCATAGTCGTAGACCGACACGTCGCCGCCCGGTCCCGCCACGTCTTCGTATCGGTACATCGCGTAGGTCGCGGACAGGCCCAGCGTGACGCGATTGAAGCGCGTGGTGCCGCCGACGTCGAACTGATCGACATCGTAGGGCACCGGCTCGACGAGGCCAGCCTGCTGCACGTCGACGCTCTGGGGCGCGAGGTGCAGGCGCGAACGCGTGTAGGCGCCGCTGACCGAGGTGTCGCCGCCGAAATCGTAGCGGCCGAAGGCGGAGACGTCCCAGTCGGTCCAGTTGAGGTTATTCTCGCTGAAATAGGTCCGGTTGACCACGCCGGCGCGGATGCCGAGCTGGTGCACCGACCAGGTGCTCACGAGGCCGGCGCGCACGGTCTCCTCGGTGAAGCCGTCGCCGAGTCTATTGGTTGAGGTGCCGAGCAGGTTGTCGTCGTAGCCGACGCCGAGCGATGCGGCGGCGTCGAGCCGGAAACCGCCGAGCCGCACGCCGGCCGGATCGACCTCGGGGCGCGAGCGCTCCATGACAGGCAGGCCGCGCTCGGGCACCGCGCGCAGGGTCTCCTGTGCCGACGCCGGCGCCACGGGCGCGCCGCAGGCCGCGGCGATGCCGGCCGCCAGGGCAAAGCCGGGGAACGCATTGACCGCATGGCGCATCTGTCGCCTATCCCTTGACATGCATCACCCCCGGCGGGGGCGCGGTGTCTCGCGCCGCATTGAACGCGGCGCCGCCGTCGGGCGCAGCCGCGTCATGCGCCAAGTGTTCGGGCGAAACCGGATGCAGGAACAGGCTGGCCCGCGTGCCGATGCCGGGCGTGCTGTCGATCCGCAGCATGCCGCCCGAGCGTTCGGCGAACTCCCGCGCGAGCGCGAGGCCGAGGCCGGTCCCGCGCCCACGCGGCTTGGTCGTGAAGAAGGGCTGCATGGCATTGCGAAGCGTCTCGGCATCCATGCCGATCCCGGTGTCGATGACATCGATGCGGATCCATTCCCCGCCCGGGGGCGCGCCCGCGGGCTCGGCCGAGTCCACGGATCCGATCAGCGCAGCGGAAATCGTGAGCACGCCCGCGCCCGCCGCCGCCATCGCGTCGCGCGAATTGGTGGCGAGGTTCACGAGCATCGCCTCGAGGTCGCCGGGATCCGCGAGGGCGGGTGGCAGGGTCGCCGGCACATCGAGCCGCACCGTGAACGCCTCGCCCAGCAACTCCTGCATGACGTCGGCGAGTTCGCCCAGCAGCGCAGGCAGGTCGACCGGGCGCGGCCTGCGGCTGCTGCCCCGCGCGAGGGCCAGGAGGTCGCGTGCGCCATCCGCGCCACGCCGCGCGGCGGCGCGCGCCTTCGCGACCAGGCGCACCATCCCGGCCGGGTCGTCTGCCGCGCCGGGGATGGCCTTGAGGTAGGTCTCGACCACCTGCATCACGTTGCCCATGTCGTGCGCGACGCCGGCCGTGAGCCGTCCCAGGGTCTCGAGGTCCTGGCGCTTGGCCAGGGCGCGGATCGCCGCGTCGTGGTCCCGCCGGGTCCTCGCGAGGGTCGCGGCGAGGTCTCGCCGATCCCGCTGAAGGCGAGGGAGCAACGCTGCCAGGATGCCGAGCATGCCGCCGAGGATGGCGGCCAGGATGACCGGCGGCGGCAGCGTGGCGCGCAGCGCGGCGGGGATGGCGGCCAGGCCCGGGCGATCCGCCGGCATCAGGATCAAGGCCAGCCCGCCCGCGGCGATGCAGCCCGCCATCGCGCACATCGCGGTGAAGGGCCATCGCGAAGCGGGCCTCGCGGATGCGGTGCGGCAGGCCGGCATGTTCATGTCGGGACCGACGTGACCGGCGCGTTCCGTTCGGTCGGCACCGTCGCGGCGGCATTGCTATCGTGGGGCAAAACTCGCGCTATCATACTCGCTTCTCTGGATGCTGAATTTTCATGTAACGAAGACCTCGATTTCCGTTTTCGATCAATTTTTCGATATCGTCGCACAGAAAACATCCTACGTTTATTGATATCAGAGAGTTTGTGATGTGATCCAGGTAAAACGACAATTGCGCTCTGCAGTGCTCAATATGGTATGAAACTTGGGGGGCACGGTCGAAAATAAACATTTTGTTGAGGACGCTACCATGAATACCGACCAAACCGTGCATTTGATCGATGATGACGCCGACATGCGCGAGTCACTGGGCATTCTGCTCACGCAAAGCGGGTATTCGGTCCATCAGCACGCGTCAGCCGACGGCTTTCTGGCAGGATTCCCGCCCGACCGCCCTGCTTCCAACCCGATGGTCATCATCACGGATATTGAGATGCCTGGCCGCAGCGGTCTCGCCCTGCTGAGCCACCTGCGCCCGGGCCAGGAGGGGCCAGGCCACGCGCTGCGCGTCATCCTGCTGAGCGGGCACGCCTGCGTCCCGCTCGCCGTCCAGGCGATGCGCGACGGGGCGGCCCATGTGATCGAGAAGCCGGCCGATCCCGACCTTCTGCTCAATGCGGTCACGGCGGCCTTCGCGGAACTCGACCAGTGCACCCCCAGGGATTCGGTCGCCGCCGAGCGCCTGAATTCCCTCACGCCCCGCGAACGCGAGGTGTTGGCGAGCTTCGTGGCCCGCGGGTCGAACAAGGGCGTGGCGAATGCACTGCACATGAGCCCGCGCACCGTCGAGGTGCATCGTTCGCGCATCGTCCGCAAGTCAGGCGCGAGTTCGGTGCCCGAACTCGTCCGCATGGCAATCGCGGCCGGCATCGTGGACGAATCGTCGTCGCCGACACACGTATGACGCGCGCCACGGCGTGAATATAGCGTCATAATTTCGTCAGGGTTCTCCCGTATGGCGGTGCAGCATTGCTCCGCCATACCGTCTTCCCGACACCGCGCCATCGAGGCCGACCCCGAGACGGAGGACGCCATGTTGATCAGGCAGCACGATCCTGGACTCCTGCACGACCTGCGGTCGTCAGCACCCCTGTCCACGGCCATCGCGAAGCGGTTGCGCCGGGGCGAGGTCCTGCGGGTCCAGGATCGCGGCGCCGCGCAGGCGCTGCAGGTGGAGCATGGCTGCCTGCGGGTCTGCCATCCCCATTCCGACGGCCGGCGGCAGATCACCGAGTTCCTCTTTGCCGGCGACCGGATCGGCCTCGCGGAGGTGCGCTCCCACAACGGCAGCATCGAAGCCGTGACGCCTGCCGCCATCGCCCTCCAGCGCGCCGACCCGTCGGATGAGGGGCAGGCGACGGGCTTCTACAACGCCAGGCTCGGCGTACTGCAGGCGAAGGTCTTCATGCTCGGCCACAAGAACGCGCGCGAGAAGCTCGCCGCCTTCATCATCGAGATGTCCGACCGGATCGCCGCCGGCGGCAACGAGGTGGTGCTGCCGATGTCGCGCTACGACATCGCCGACTATCTCTGCCTGTCGCCCGAGACGGTGTGCCGCAACTTCACCCAGATGGTGGCGGACGGGCTCGTGGCCCTGCCCGAGAGCCACGTCGTGCGGATCCTGCACCGCGCCGCGCTGGATTTCATCGGCCGCTGAACGCCCCGGCCGCGGGGTAGGCCGGCATCGTCGGAACGGGCGCGAGCCCATCGCGCCCCCGCCGCGCATCGATGCGTGCGCGGACCGCGGCGGCAACCAGGATGCCGAGCTGCACGAAGAAGATCGGGGTCGTGATCACCGGCGCCGAGAGCAGCCCGGCAAGCGCCTGCCCGGCCAGCGCGGCGCCGAAGGCATCCATGGCGATCGCCGACGGATGCGGCGGCAACCTGCGGGCCAGGCGGACCGCGTGGCGCAGGCGCAGCGCAAACCACACCACCGCGACAAGCCCCACCAGGCCGGCGCCCGCCAACAGGCCCGGCACGACGCTCGACGCGCGCGTGCTCCCCCAGCCGATCCCGAGCCCGCCGCTCGCCACGAACGCGTCCCAGGCGGCGGCGTTCATCGCGCTGCGCTCGGCGAAGGAGTCGGACTCGCCCTTGCTGAGCGTCGTCGCGACGACATCGCCGATCTGCAGCAGGAGTTCGGGGCGCAACACCAGCAACGCCGTGGCCCCCAGGGTCGCGGCCACGAGCGGCATGGCGAGCGTCCGCATCAGCTTCCGCAGCGCGACGCTCCGGCCACGCAGCGCCGCCATCGCCAGGATCGCGGGCAAGCCGAGCACGACCGCGGCGATCCCGGTCGTCGAGGTGGATAGGAAGATCACGACCAGAACCACCACGAGCAGGATATCGGCGCGCATCACCGTTCGGCCACGCAGGCACAGGCCCGTGCAGGCGAAGGCCACGCCAACCAGGTAGAAGCTGAGAGCGGACGGCTCGGGGAAGGTCGATTGCAGGCGCGGCATCGCGCCGAGGTTCTGCTCGACGATCGTCCAGCCGGGGTTGGAGTAGAACAGCTCGCGCGGGAAGGGCAGGCGCAGCGTGCGCGCCACGAACTCCCACCCGGCGATGCCCACGACCAGCCAGCCCCCGAACAGGTATGCGCGCACCAGCGCGGCCCACGCCGTTCCGGCGCGCCCGAAGGCCAGCGCCGCGGCGCAGCTCAGCCCGACATTGGCGGCGAGGTAGAAGACCTGGTTCATGCCGCCCTGGCCGGCCGCCAGCGGAACCGGCTGGAGCCACAGCGGGTCGAGCTTCTGCGGCCAGACGATGATGCGTCCGGCGAAGACCTCGGGCAGCAGCAGGGCGGTCAGCGCGGCATAGGCGAACATCACCAGCAGCGGCGCCATGATGCGCAGCGCCGGCCCTTCCGCCGGGCTGCGCCGGCCCGCCAGGTACTGCGCGCCGACCAGCGCGACCAGCATCGCCGCCGGCAGCAGGCCGGGCTGCACGCCGAGTGGGCCTACGATCATCGCCGCCGCGGCCTCGAACACCCCGGCCACGAGGACCACCTGCGCGAGCCGCGTGGCGTTCCCCGCCGCGAACACGCACAGCGCGAGGACGATGATGCCGATCGGCGTTGGTGTCACACGCGCCCGTCCGTCGGATGCCCGTAATAGCCGCGATGGTGGCGGAAAAGGTGGGCAAGGCCGTCATCCGCCTGGCGCGCGAAGTGCGGCAGCTTCACCTGCGTCATCACGGCGCCGAGCACCTGGGCACCGCTGCCCTGCAGCAGGCGCAGCGCGTCGCGCGCCGCCGCGCGCGGCGTGTGTTCCCATCGCACGGCAAGCACCGTCGCGTCGGCCGCCCGCGCGACCAGCAGCGCATCGACCGTCGGCAGCACGGGCGGGGTGTCGAGCACCACCAGGTCGAAGTTCTCCGCCGCCCAGGCCAGGAACTGGCCGAGCCGGGGCGAGGCCAGCAGTTCCTGGGCATCGCCCGCAAGCCGACCGCTCGGCAGCAGGTGCAGGCCCTTCTCGATCTCGCGCAGCACGTCGCGCCCGTCGCCCACGAGGTTCCCGGCCAGGATCTCGGCCAGGCCGGCGCCGCGATCGGCCTCCCCTGCCCCGGTCATCATCGGGTGGCGCATGTCCGCGCCCACCAGCAGCACGCGCGAGCCGCCGCGCGCCGTGCTCCGCGCGAGGCCGAGGGCCAGCGCCGACTTGCCTTCGCGCGGCAGGGCGGAGGTGATCGCGACGGTGCGGATGCGCCGCTCCCGCCCGAGCACCTGGATGATGCCCCTGAGGCGCGCGATGGATGCCGCGTATTGCGCGGCAGCGACCCCCTCGCCCCCCAGCATCGCCCGCTCCCCGACCTTCGGCAGCAACCCGATCGCGGCGACGCCGAGCGCGCCCTCGAGCGCGTCGGGCGTCGAGAACCCGTCGCGCAGCCGCTCGATGAGGAACGCGAGGACGATGCCGAGCACCAGCGAGGCGCCGAAGGCGAGCGCCAGCAGGCGTCCGCGCCGGGGCCCGCTCGGTGCCTCGGCGGGGATCGCCTCCGAGACCAACTCGGCATCCGCCTCCTGGATGCCCGCGGCGTTGGCGAGCTGCGTGGCACGGTTCAGGAAGCTCTCGTAGATCGCACGGTTGGCCTGCGCTTCCGACTGCAGGCTTTGCAGGCGCACCTCCGCGATGTTGTCCCGCGCGACGGTCGCGCGCAGCGCGGCCATGCGGTCGCGCAGGGATTGTTCCTGCGCGCGGGCCGCCGCGACCTCGCTGCGAAGCCCGGCCATCGAATTGGCCATCTCCTCGCGCAGGCGCCGCTGCAGCCCGGCCAGTTCGGCACGCGCGCCCATGATGTCGGGCGCGCGGGCGCCGAGCCGCGCCGAAAGCTGCGCCTCGCGCGCCGCGACCAGCGCCTCCTGGTCGCGCAGCGCGCGGATGATGGGCGAATTCATCACATCGGGCAGCGCGTCCGCGCGGCCGCCGGCACGCAGCGCGGCCTGCGCCTCCGCGAGCTGGCCTTCCTTGCGAAGGCGGTCCGCCTCGGCGGTCACGAGCTGCCGCGCGATGTCGTCGAGCTGCTGCCGGTTGACGGTCACGACGGGTGCGGCCCCGGCGCGGGCGCCGATCATCTCCGTGAGGCCATGCTCGATGCGATAGGCCTCGATGGCCCGCTCGGATTCGCGCATGCGCTCCGCCAGCTCGCCCAGGCGATCGTTGAACCACGCATGGGCGCGCTCCATCGCGGCGCCCTTCTGGCGCCGCCGGAACTCCAGCAGCTCGTTCGCAAGCGCATTGACGATCCTGGCGCTCAACTCGGGCGAGTGGGTCTCGATCCAGACCGTCAGCACGTTGGAGCGCGGCTGGTTCTGGACGCCGATGCGCGACGCCAGGATCGCCGCCGCCATCTCCCGCGCATCGCCCGCCGGCGGCATGCGGACGGCGTCGGGGAACAGGCCGAAGGTGTCGTGCAGCATCGCCATGACGCGGGCGATGATGCCCGGGCCGCCCGTGAACCCTGGCTCCCCGGCAAGGCCGAGCTGATCGACGACCCGGCGCGAGATGGCCGGAGAGGTCAGGATGTCGATCTGCGTCCGCATGACGTTCAGGCTGCCGGTATCGGCCGAGATCGCCTGCAGGTCGCTCACCTGCGTGCTGCGCGGCTCGATGAGGACCGAGGCCTCGGCGCGGTAGACCGGCGGCGAGCGCTCGAGCCAGACGAAGGCCGCGGTGAGCCCGGCCACGAGCAGCAGCAGCACCAGCCAGGCCCGCCGGATCAGGACAGCGACCAGCCGCCGCGCCGGAACGCCCAGCGGCTCGTCCTCCCGGAAGGCATCGGCGTCGTGCCGGACCGCAGCGAGGCTCAGGGCAGGCAGGGTCATGGGTGCGAACCTCCGCGATGGCCCGCGCCCAGCCCGGAGGCCACGGTCCCGATGATCCTGCGCGCCGCATTCGCGTCACCCGGTGGGCCGAGCGCCAGGACCCTTTCGGGCGTCAGGCGCCCGCGCGCGAGGTCCGCGAGCCCGAGCATGTTGCCCCGCAGCCGGCCCCGCCGGTCGACCCAGGGCTCGGGCCGCAGCGCGCGCAGCAGGTTCGCCGCCAGGTTGCGCCCGACCTGCAGCGCCGCGCGACGCAGCCCGTATGCGGGCACGCCACGCGCGATGTAGAAGGGATTGATCACCTGCGAGTAGCCGAGCTGAAACCCGGCGGTCCGCCCGCCCTTGACCCCGAGATGGACGCCGCGCGCGCCCGCGACGCGAAGGATCTCGCCATGCGCGGCGAGCCGGCACGACAATTCGGCATCCTCCTGCCACGCATACAGGGGCATGCGCTCGTCGAAGCGCAGGCCGGTCCGGCGGAGCGTCTCCAGGCGGATCGCCATGTTGCACCCGTAGCCATTGGCGACCGGCGTCGTGGCGAGCGGCTCCGCGCAGGGCGGCGCGGCCTCGAGCACCGAGCGCGCCTCGGCCATGCGAAGCCCCCTGCCGGTCGCACCGTCCGCCAGCACGGTGCCGGTCGCGACGACCAGGGCCGGCCGCCGCGCGAACAGGCTCTCCATCACGGCGACATAGTCCGCGCGGAGCAGGAAGTCGTCGTCGAGGAACAGGAGCAGCTCGCAGTCGCGCACATGATCGATGATGCGGTTCCGCTGGCGTGTCAGCCCGGGCTCGGTGCTGACATACTCGACCCCGGATGCGCGCGCCTGCCCGGCGGGCACGTCCTCGGCGCGCGCATGACAGACCACGATGCGGTCGGGCCGTCGCGCCTGCTGCGCGAGATGCGCGACGGTCTCCGCGAGGACCGCCGCACGGCCGAAGGTCGGAATGCCAATGGCGATCCTCATCCGTGTTCTCCCTGGACGGGTTCCCAGGGCGGCGGCGCGCCGCGCGGGGGCGTGGATGCTGTCTGGTTCGGGCCGGCCATCCGCGCGGCGACGGTTGCGCGGATCTCGTCGCGGCGACGGCGCGGCTGCAGCAACGCCGTCGGGGCCTGCCGTGCGAGCGCCGAGGCGGCAGCGTGCGCGGCGATGGAAAGCCGCGACCAGTGCTCGGTGTCCTGCGCGAGCGCGCGCAGCGCCGCGGCCGCGACGTCGAGGTCGGGTTCCGCCCAGACGCTGTCGCGATAGATGCCCGCATCGTCGGCGACCGGCACGAGCCGCGCGGGCACGAGCACCGCGTTCGTGCGGTCCATGAAGTCGAGATTGCCCGACCATGCGGTCGCGACGACCGGGACCCCATGTCCCATCGCCTCGATCATCGGCAGGCCGAATCCCTCGGCGCGGTGAAGCGAGAGGAGCACGTCGGCGGATGCATGCAGGCGGGCCAGCGCATCCGCATCGAGGAAGTCGCGCAGGATGGTAACGTTCGCGCAGCCGGCGGCGGCACGCGCCACCTGGCAGCCGGCCTCGACGCCGCCATTCAGCTTCAGCAGCAGGCGTGCATGCGGGCTGTCGCCGAAGGCCGCGCGGAATGCGGCGATTGCGCCCATCGGATTCTTGCGCGCGAAGCTCGACCGACTGTCGCCGAAGCACAGCACGGTGAAGGGCCGCGCGTCGTCGCGCATGCGCCGCCGCGCAACCGGCACGACATGCGGCACGACCTCCACGGGAAGGTCCGTCAGGCGCAGCAGGCTGCGCTGCGAGAAGCGGCTCGGCGTCCAGACCTCGTGCAGCAGCCCGTCGAAGCCATGCCAGTCCCGCGGCGGGTCCGGCAGTTCCCAGGCCCAGTAGCCGATGCGCCACGCCCGGGCAGCGGCCGGCACCATGGCGGCGAGCAGCTGCGCCGTCTGCGGACCGCCGCAATGCACGACATAGGCCGATGCCGGCGCATGGCGCGCGCGGAACAGCGGGTTGCGAAGCACCGCGCCGGCGTCGATCAGCTCGGCATCGACCCCCATGGCCCGCAGCATCGTGTGCTGGAGTCGCGCGCCGATGGCGATGCCGTTGTTGCGCCCGAGCGCGGCGACGATGGCGACGCGCTCGAAGCTTCGCTCCGCCTGCGCGCTGCCGACCGACAACCGCACGAACTGCGCGCAGGCCCGCGAGTAGGCCTGCGCGAGGGCCGGCTTGAGGCGCGCGTTCCAGGCGCTCATGGGCCGCCCCTGCACGGGCGTGCACGCATCGTCGACTGCGGTTGCGACATCATGCGCATTGATGGTGGCGTGAGGTGGCCCGCCACAAACCGCGCAGCGGAAAAGTCTTCCCTCGAAGCATGCGCGTGGACGCGCAACGCCGACGGCGCGCAGGGATCAATGCGTGGCGTTTTCCTGCGGCATCGCCCTATGCTCGCGGGCAAACGCGGCAGGCGCGAAAGATGCGCCGACCGGAGAACGGGAGAGACCATTGACCGTGAGCATGTCCTTCAGCCGCAGGGGCCTCCTGCCTGTCGTCGTTCTCGTCGCCGGCTGCGCCGGGCCGGGCGCGAACCTGCCGCCGTTGCCCGACACGCGGAGCGGGCCCTACAGACTTGCGGCGGAGGACCAGCTCCGCATCACGGTCTTCGAGGATACGCGCCTGTCAGGCGAGTTCCGCGTGGCGGATTCCGGCACGGTCGCGATCCCGCTGCTCGGCCCCGTGCGCGTGCTCGGCCTGACCGTCGCCGACGCGGAGGCCCTCATCCGGCGGGAGTTCCAGCAACGCCAGCTGCTGCAGGATCCGGGCGTCGCCGTGCAGGTCGTCGCCTATCGCCCGATCTTCGTCCTCGGCATGGTCGAGCGCGGCGGGCAGTTCCCCTACCAGCCCGGGATGACGGTGCTTTCGGCTGTCGCGCTCGCGGGCGGCTTCAACTATCGCGCCATCCAGAACCGCGTCTCGGTCACGCGGCTCGACGAGGACGGCCGCAGCCGCGAGTATCGCGCCGATCGCGCGGCGACGCTGCAGCCCGGCGACGTCGTCACTGTCTTCGAACGGTACTTCTGACGACGCAGCGCCATCCGACGGCAACCGCCGGATGCGCGCGCACCGGCACCATCGCGCGGATGCCGCCAAGAGTTTTTGCGCGCCATCTTTGATCGGCGCGTGCGCCGCGTCGCACCTTCCGCCGCATGGATGGCATGCGATCGACAGACGGCGCGGCGGAACTCGATCGGACGGTCTCCGCGCCGTCCGGCGCGGCCCTGATACCGAGAGGCAGGCGCGCCTGGTCGGACGGGGGCAAGCGCACCATGGACCTGCTCCTCGCGGCGGCGCTCATGGCCCCCTTGATCCCCCTGCTCGGCGCCATCGCGCTGCTGCTGCGCCTCACGAGCGGACCGGGCGTGCTGGTGCGTCATTCGCGCATCGGCCGCGACGGCGCGGTTTTCCCGTGCCTCAAGTTCCGCACGATGGTCCTTGATGGCGATCGGATCCTCGCCGCGCATCTCGAACGCAACGAGGCGGCGCAGCGCGAATGGCAGCAATACCGGAAGCTTGCGGACGACCCGCGCGTGACGCCCGTCGGGCGGCTGCTCCGGCGCAGTTCGCTCGACGAACTCCCGCAGATCCTGAACGTGCTCCGCGGCGAGATGAGCCTGGTCGGCCCGCGCCCCGTCGTGCAGGCCGAGCTGGACGAGCACTACCGCGGCGAGGCCGCGCGGCTGTATTGCAGCGTCAGGCCCGGCGTGACGGGCCTGTGGCAGGTGAGCGGGCGCAGCGGCATGGCATACCACGAGCGCGTGTGCCTCGATGTCGAGTACGTCCGCGCCGCGTCGCTGGCGCTCGACCTTCAAATCCTGTGCAGGACTCCCCTGGCTGTGCTGCGCGCGCGCGGCGCCTGCTGAAGCACACCTGTCAGGCGTGAACCGGCAACCGCATCCGGCGCCCCACGATGCGGGCCGCGAGGAACGCGAGCACCGCCATGCCGCAGCAGCTGTCGTTCGCGAGCAAGGAATGGTAGGAGTGGCCGAGAGCAGCACCCCCTCCTCTGTCTCGCCCCGCTTCCGCGAGCGGCAGCACGACATCGACCGCGATGCTACCGCTCATGACATGCAGGTTGAACGCGCGGAGGTCGGGGACACGGCGAGAACGGCCTCGCGGGAAAAACTTGTCGTGCGAATGCAGCGTCGCGCATCCCTCGACCAGCGGGCAAATGCACCAGTCGCCGCAGCCATGGGTTGAGATTCTGGCCTCACGGCTTGATTGAGCGCTCGCGTTTCTCCTGCGCGGCATGCGCGCCGCGCTCGTTGCGAGCCATGGATGCAGCGACGCGCGCGTGTTCAACCCTGCGGCAATGACGGATGTCAGTGCGCTGCCCTGCCGCTGCATCGATCCTTCGCGTCGAACCACGCAACGCACGAAGGGCCTCGGCCCCAGCGCAGGGGAGAATGATCATCATGGGCCACGCAGCCCCAACGCTGTTGCCGCGCCTGGCCGCGGCGTGGCCCGCCTCCCGGCCAGCCGATCAGGACGCCCGCTTCCGCGCCTTCCGCGAAGGTCCGTTCGTCGCGAACTTCCTGCGCCAGGCGCCGATGGAACGCTTCTGGCTTTCCGACCTGCGACGTTTCTGCCTGTTTCTCCATCTGCTTCGAGAATCCGACCGGATGCGCGACGCACAGGCAGGGCGCATCGCTTTCGCGCCGGCGGCCGCACGCTCGCAGCTCTCGCTCGCCCGCCTGGCGCAGTTGCTGGAGATGGCGCACGCGACCGGCGACTTCGAACGCCGGCGGGATCCGCGCGATGCGCGGCAGTACGTCGTGGAACCCAGCGCGCGGGCATTCGATCTGCTCGACAGGCTCGTCGAGGACTTCCACGAGTCGGCACCCGCGCTGATCGGGCGCCGCGTGTCGGCGACAATGGCACGCGGGCGTGCCGCCCAGCGCCGCTTCATCGATGTCACGCTGCAGTTCCTCGGCGGACTCGATCTCGAGGATCGTGGCGTCGGCAGCCTGAGCTACATGCTCGCCATGCTCGACCTGCACCTGCACAGCCCGCTCGCGACGACGGACCTGATCCGCCGCGAGGCCGAGAGGATGCATGTGACCCCGGTCACGATCCGCAACCTGCTGCGGCGCGCCGAGCAGCGGGGCATGATCCGCCGCGACGGACGCATGCTGTCCCTGAGCGAGCACGGCGTGCGCCGCGTCAGGGTCGGCATGGATGCCTTCGAGGCGCTGGCCGCACGCCTCCTGGCCCCTCAGGCAATACCGGACCGCGCGGCGGCGTGGCGCGATGCCCCACGGCCGGAAGGTCGGCCCGGCGGATATCGCGCCGACCGCCCGGGCGGCCCGCCGAGGCCGGCGGCGCCAGCGGCATGGTCCTGATCGGACGTCGGGGGCAGCCGAAGCGATCCGCTCCGAGGCCGTCATGCCGGCCGTATCCTGGCGCCGCGGCGCCGAAGCGCTGCCGTCGGCGCGTTTCGCCGCCGTGCGCGTGCGTATCGACCATCCGCATGGCCCGCATCGTGGCGTTGAACGCAGCGCCGCGCGCGGTCTTGAGATGACGGACCGTCTCGACCGAGCCGGCCCCGGCGCTCGCCTGACCGGCAAGATCAGCGCGCGCGCACGATCATTGCTTGCTCGCGAGAGCGCGCGCGAGTTCAAGCGCCTCCTGCGGCGTATCGGCCCAATGCACCGTGCTGTAGCCGCGACTCGAGTAATCGTAGACAGCGCGGTTCTTTCCGTAGCGGTCCGGCAGGAGCACGCACGGCTGAGATCGCAGAGCGGCAAGGATGTGCGGATGCAGACGATCCGTGATCAGCACCTTGCCGGCATCAAGCTGACGGTTGCCGCTGTCCAGCACATAGCGCGACACACGATCATAGCAGGCGCTGATCCGCGGGTTCAGCACCGAACCGAGCATCGGCGACGCGGCGCGCAGGCGGGAGAAGATGCGGCTGCTGAACAGCAGCTGATAGCCCTTCAGGTCACGCCGCGGCCAATCGAACACATGGACATCAGCCGGTACCACCAGGCCCGCGCCTTCCTTGTCGTCGCGTGCAAGCCAGATGATGTCGTGCCTTGGTGGCGCCGTTCGCGGTTGAGGCGGCAACAGGAACGTCGAATCGTGCATGGTCAGCACGCTGACGTGGTCGGGAAAGGCGCCACGCGCCGATTCTCCACTGACCGGATCGCGCGCCATCAGGATGACGTCGCGATGGTCGCCGAATATCGATCCCGCTTCGCGCCGATCATCGTCATCCACGAACAGCATCGTCGAAGGCAGGGAGATGAGGCGATTGCCGGGACACGCTGCGGCCACGATACGCTTCACTTCGGCATGCCTTGGCCACAGGCGCGAGATGGTGACCCCGCCGATGAACAGGACCGCCCCGTCGCCGACGGCGCGCATCATGTCCTCGATGCTGAAGTTGCTGCCATGCGCGGCGTAGGCGATGCGTATGCCGCGTCGCTGGAGGTAATCGCAGGTCGCCACCCACATCATGTGGTTGCCGACATTGAAGTCGAAAGGGAACTGCAGCAGCGCAACCGGACGGTCCGTCGGAAGGAGCCGGTCGAGGCAGGCAGCAATGTCGTGCGCCTGCCGGGCCAGCAGCGTGGCGTCCGCCGAGGTTGGAGTTGGGTTGCTCAAGTCGATCACCTTCCCTCATGTCAGGAATCAGGCGTGGCGGACGGCGATCCGCCGCCTTTCGATCAGAGCCTCTCGCGTCCATCGGCGTGAACGCACGACGTGGCAGCAGCAGCCCTTATAGTCGCCGGCGCGATGATGGGGAAGAATGCCCATGCCGGCACCAGCCCGCAACGGCCGTGCCACCCGCCGCATCGTTCAAGGCGCATGAAGCCGGAACTAGGCGATGCGCGGGCCCTGCATCGCATGGAGGCCGAGGCATGGAGGGCGTACGCAAGCAGCTAGCCGTGGGCGCGATCTGGACCGCGGGTGGACGTGTCGTCATCAACCTCATCGGGCTTGCCAGCATGCTCGTGCTGGCACGGCTCCTGACGCCTGAGGATTTCGGCCTGGTGGCCATAGCCACCATCGTGTTCGCGATCATCAACTCCTTCACCGAGCTCTCATGCGCGGCCGCGCTGATCCAGCACAAGGACCCGCAGCGCGAACACTACGATACGGCCTGGACGCTCAATATCCTGCGGGCGCTGCTGGTCGGCGCTGCGCTCTGCATCTCGGCCCACCCCGCGGCCGCCATCTATGGCGACGAACGCCTGGTCGCGATCATGTATGTCCTGGGCGCGGTGGCGCTTTCGGGCGGATTGGCCAATCCCAGGCTGGTGGAATTCCGGCGCAGGCTCTCCTTCCATCAGGAGATCGTCATCGAACTCGCGATCCGGACGATCGGCTTCGTGGTCGGCGCGACCATCGCCTATGTCTTTCGCAGCTACTGGGCGCTGGTGATCGCTTCGCTCGCGGGGCAGGCGACCGGCCTGGTCCTGTCCTATGTGCTTATCCCCTTCATGCCCCGGCCTTGCCTGACACACTGGCGATCGCTGTTCTCGTTCTCGGGCTGGCTGGTGCTCAGTTCAGGGGTCAGTGCGATCAACTACCGGGTCGATCAACTCGCCATCGGCGCGGTGCTCGGCAAGGCGCCGCTCGGCCAATACACCGTCGGAGACAACCTGGCCTCGCTGCCGGTCCGCGAAGCGACCGCTCCGCTGGTTCAGGTGCTGTTTCCGGCCTTCGCACGGCTTCAGGACGATGCGATCCGCAGGCGGGACACCTACCTGCGTTCCCAACGGCTGCTAGTGGCGGCGGCGCTGCCGGTGGGCCTTGGCTTCGCGATGGTCGCCGCACCGCTCGTGCAGCTCGCCCTCGGACCGCAATGGACGTCGGTCGCCCTGGTGATCCAGATCCTGAGCGTGGTCTTCGCCGTGCAGGCAATTTCCACGCCCTTGATACCGCTGGCGATGGGGCTGGGCCGGACGCGATTGCTGTTCCTGCGCGACCTCCTGAATATCGCGGTACGCTATCCGCTCGTGTTCCTGGGGTTGTTCTCCGGCGGCCTGCCGGGGCTGCTGATCGCGCGATGCGCCAGTGGCGTGTTCGGGATCGGTCTCGATCTCTACCTGGCACGACGGCTCACGGGTGCGGGCATGCTGAGCCAGGTCACGTCGAGTTGGCGCGCTATCGCGGCGTCGGGCATCATGGTCGCCAGCATGCTGGGCCTGGGTGCAACGGGCATAGACCGTGCGACGTTCGTTGATCTGGCGGTACTGGTGGTGGCCGGTGCGACCAGCTACCTCGGCGCCACGGTGCTGCTCTGGCTCGCAGCGGGCAGGCCTGCCGGACCAGAGCGCGAGGTGCTGGGGCTCCTGGCGTTTCTGTATCGCCGGGTGGCTGGCGCGCCAGGCGCACGCCTCACGGAGTGACAGGACCGTCACACCGGGGCGGGCGGTGGCGCCGGCAGCGTACCCGCAAGTTCGCGGCGCTCGATCATGCGCGCCGCAGGATTGGGCTTGCTCCCGCTTCCATACGGAAGGTGGGATGCGCGGCCAGGAACTCGTCCACGGCTTTGCGAGCACCGACAGCGTCGTCGTACGTGTTCACAATGATACAACCTGACCTCGTCATGAGCGGCGCCACCGCGTCAAGCGCGTACCGCACCGGGTCGTGCCAGCTGACGTCGATATGGGCGAACGCCACGGGGCCACGGGCGAAATCCGGCCACGTATCCTCGAAGTAGCCCTTGTAAAGGCAGATGGTCTTCCCATCGACCGGCAAGCCGTAGCCTTCCAGCGTTTTCGCAACGCGCTGGAGCAATGCATCCTGATATCCGTAATAGATGTCTTCACCGATGCCTTCGGCTTTCCCCGACGCAATCACCTCCCAGCGCTTTTTTGCTGCATCGTCGTCATTCTCGGACGGCGGAGGGTGGAGAGCGAAGACGTCGAAGCCCGCAAAGCGGCATCCATGCTTCTTGGACATCCTCGCCAAGACAGCAGCGGAGCCGCCCAGTGCCACGCCGAATTCCAGCACATCACCCTTTTCGGTCTTCAAGGCCACCTCTGCAGCACGCAGCATCCTGCGGAGGCGGTTGGTCGGAATCATCGTGAGGCGGTCACGCCAGACGTCGCGCACAGTTGGCGCTCCAAACAGAAGCCGTCGGAGAGCACGCAAGCTCATCGCAGAATCTCCCAGTTCTTGCCTGCCGCGGCTTGATGGCCCGCCTTGATTGTCAGTGCATCGGCGCCGCTTCGACGGACTCTAGCTCAGGGTGAGGACATCCAAGGGGGCAGGGTCACCTCCACCAAGCTCGCCTGCCCGATCCGACGCTGACCCATCGCCGCCTCGCCACTGCCGTCACGAGGCTCAGCGAACCAGTCCAGCGGTCGCTCAGCAAGGCGTTTCGCAGGGATCTCCCAGAGGGTTTCCGGAGCCGTCCAGGTTGGTCCTCAATGTCGCCGCGGCGCCGCAATCGCCAGTTTGGAAGCAAACTTATCCCGAGCGCTCTTCGACGGTCACGTTGACTTCGTGCACCTACGGCGTTTCGAGACTTGCCTTCCTGGAGAGTGCTTTGGAGCCGGATGCCAATGCGAGGGATTACCACACAGCCAGGCCGATATCCGGAGCTCGATGGCGTCCGCGGCATCGCCATCCTGTTGACCATCCTGTGCAACACGCTCATCACGCATGAAACGGGCTTGGGCGGAGCGATCTGGCGCGGAGGCGCTCATGCCGGCTGGGTCGGCGTACAGGTCTTCTTTGTCCTGTCCGGATTTCTGATTACCGAGATTCTCGTGCGGAGCGTGTCCGGTCCGTATTTCCTGCGAAATTTCTATGCCCGCCGCGCGCTGAGAATCTTACCAGCGTATTTTCTTCTTCTGATCATCGTGACCCTCCTGCTATCTCGGCACGGACAAAATCTTCCCATCCACCCGCTGTGCTATTGGCTTTTCGTCAGCAACATCTGCATTGCGAACGCCGGCCACTGGGTTGATGGCATGGTCGGGCCGACATGGTCGCTCGCTGTCGAAGAGCATTTCTACCTGATCTGGCCGCTCGTCATCGTGGCTGCGCCGCAGCGCTCCCTCCTGCGAGTCGCTGGCGCGGTCGTCGGCGCGAGCTTGCTGCTGCGCTATGCGATGACCTGGTATGGTGACAGCCTCAGTGTCTATATCCTGACGCCGACCAGAATAGACGGCTTGGCCGCAGGCGCGATGATCGCGTTGGCTGTGCAAGGAACGAGTGACCCGAGGCGGCTTCAATCCATGGCGAGATGGCTTCTCGGCACGGGAACGGCGACGATGGCGCTCGTCGTCGCTATGACAGGGACGTTCCGCTACGATCATCCACTGGTCCAAACCTTGGGCTATACCGCCCTGACAGCTGCAGCATCAGGCTTGATTCTGGGTCTCGTCGTCTCGGAGAATCCGAACCAGTTGCTTCGTCGTCTTACCCGCTTCGGTCCGCTCGTCAGTATCGGCTTCTACAGCTATGCCATGTATTTATTCCACGGCGTCGCTATGAAGCTGATCTTGACGTTCTACACCCCCTACAGAGGGATGGACGTCGCAGGAGGTTTCAGCCTTCTCGACCAGGCTATAATCAGCATGGCAGTGACCGTATTGACCTTCATCGTCGCGGTCGCAATCTATCATGGCATCGAGCGGCATTTTCTTGCGTTGCGCCGTTACGTCTCACGTGCACCGACCGCGGTTGGTGCGACAGCAAGTTGAAGCTGCTCATTTCTGATGGCGGCTGGCAGCCGGAATCTGTGTCGCTCGATCAGCCAGTTGGTGTTGCAGTCTTGCGGAACTCGATCGGCGCCACGCGCAGGTCCTCCACGCTGTCGAAGGTGCGCACCCACAGGAGGTTCTCTTGCAGGGTGCGGATGAAGCGTTCGGCGCAGCCGTTCCCCTCCGGCGCGCGGACGAAAGCGGACGAGTTCATGATGCCGAGGAAGCCCAGCTCCTTCTGGAAGTCGTCGGCCATGTACTGGCTGCCATGATCGTGCCGCAGCGCGAGGCGGCGGGCGATGTCCCTGGTGGAGGCGCCGAGGTGGCGGCGTACGCCCCGGCGCAGCGGCTCGAGCGCCTCGCTGCGTGTGGCGCGCAGCGCGGCGTGGATGCCGGCGCATTCGGTGGAGTTGTGGTCAACGTCAACGCCAACGTCAGTCCCGGCGGATTGCGGTCGCCGGCATTCTTTTCCAACCTCCGACTCCACGTCCTCTCGGGGTCGGGACCACTCTCGGTCCCTCGCCAGGAGAGCCACCGCGCCGCATGCGGACCGCCCACATCTTCATCGCAGACCGACCAGGCTATCGGCTCGCCCGCTACGCCATGGTTTCCTTGGCGCTTGCGCCGGGAAGCATGCGCGACATCCGGTTCTTCAGCCATGGCTTCGACGCGTCAGGCGATGGCGAACTCCAACGGGTCATGGAGAGCCTTGGCTGCTCGTACGGCACGGAAGTCCTTGGCGCGACGGCGGTAGAGCATCACGCCACCTATGGCCATGTGACGGCGGCGAGCCTGCTGCGGCTCGTCGCGATTCGGCGGCTCGCCGAGACGTATGAGCGCGTCGTCTGCCTGGACATCGACATCCTCGCTTTCGGCGATCCGGGCTTTGAATCGCTGGACCTTGCCGGCAGGCCGCTCGGAGCCGTGGTGGACATGGATATCGCGCCCACCGGCGCCTATCGGGACTGGGTCAATGAGGCGCCTGCTGACGGCGAACGCTACTTCAACTCTGGTGTGCTGGTCTGCGACACCGCCGCCTGGCGTGCCGACGAGCATGAGGCCGACTATGCCCGCCTGCTGACCGAGCACGAGGCCGGATGCAGCCTGAAGATCAACTGCACCTCCCCCGAGCAATGCGCGTTGAACCACATGTTCCGTGGCCGCTGGACTCCGCTGCCGCACGCGTTGAACATGCAGGCGAGCGCGCTGACGCATCCGGGCTGGCGCACGGCCCGGCTGCGCCACTATTGCGGTTCCAGCAAGTTCCTGCCGCAGAAAGCTTGGCGCAGCGATGCGTCTGAATGGGCGCTGGTCTGCCGCATCGCCGATTTGCTCGGCGAAGCCTCCGCGCCGCGACCATGGTGGCAGTCCCTGGCCCTCCGGGCGAACCTGCTCCGCCAGACAGGCTACGCCGCACGCATCAGGAGGTTCCTGGCTGAGGTCGAGCCCCCGTAGCAGGCCTTGATGGTCTCGCCCTGCTCTTGTGGAGAGGCGTTGGGTCGGGTGGCAGGTGACCTTGCCCCCGCGCATGTCCCCGACAGGAGTTCGACCGGGTCGAGGCGGTGCGCGGCCGTCCTGCGCTGAGGGTCAGCGACAACGGCACCAAGTCGACATCCCAGCGCCCACACTCATCCGGGCTTCCGTTTGCGTGCCGATTCACATCGGATATGCGCTCAGGAAGCGGCTACGGCACCGCGCAAGAAGTCCCGGGCGCGCTTTGCCATTTCCCACAGCCGCGGTCCTGCCAATCGGCGGGCGTGGAACCGCCAGACGAGGGGGTACCGCCGGATACCCGGGACCAGTTCACATACCACTGCCAATGATGGGCTGACATCTGTCGCCGGATCCTGCTCCAAGGCATGGTTGGCGATCCCTATCGCCTGGACCGCCAGGTTCCGTCGGGCAAGCGCCTCGAGCCGCGCAGCATCAGGTATCCGCGCAGCGTGTTCCGAGAAGAACAGGGCGAACACCTGAATGCGATAATGAATATCGTCCAGCGCCAGCCCACGCATGTAGGTGAAGCGCATGTTCGAGCCATGCATGCGGCTGAATGCCTGGCGACTCTCAATGAACCCCACGTCGCCAACGGCCGCGAGCCGCAACCACATGTTCTGGTCGCCCCCATGGGGTAGCGAGGCACGATAGTGGCCCACCTCCTTTTGGCAGCGCGTCCGGACGATGGCCGTTGCCGATTCGACAGGACAGGTGGGGCAGATGCACTGCTCCCGAATGTAATCCGCGCCGCAATCTATTCGCGTACCGGTCGATCTGACGGGCGTCGTGGTCGGAACGCCTGTCTGGTCACTGAAGTACTGGGCTGATCCATGCACAAAGGAGATGGCCGCGTTTTCCTCCATCAGGGCGATCGCGCGAGCGAAGGCGCCGGGCGCCGCCAGGTCGTCGGCGGAAAGGACCAGCATGTAGGGCGCGCAGGCCCAGTCGATGCCATCGTTGATGGTCGCGTTGAGGCCAAGGTTGACCGGATGCGCCAGCACCTCGATGCGCGCGTCGCGCGATGCAAGCGCACGGGCGGTCGCGAGGCTGTCATCGCTGGAGCGATCGTCAATGATGAGGATGCGCACGTCGCAGCCCTCCTGCGACAGGACGCTGCTCACGCAATCCTGCAGGTAGCGCCCGTAATTGTAGCAAGGAACGATCACATCGATGCGGCTCATCTCTGCGTCCCAATCGGTTCGGCGAACGACCACGGCCTGGCATCCGCCTGCAGCGTCGCTGCCGCCGAACTGAGCACCGACAGCGCAAGCCGGACACCGCACTGGACGAAAAGAGTATGGAGGATCCGGCCCGCCTGCCGCGCCGATGAGGCGATGAACCGGCCGCGCTCGGGTCGATGATCCGCACCGCCACGCGCTCCCCGCAGGCGCGGGGATGAACCGGCGGCGTCGGCGCGCCGCAGGAGCGTGCCGCAGCATTCCGAGCACCTGCCATGGATGCAGCGAAGGCACCTGCCGGCTTTGCGCCGCACGCGCGCGCGAGGCTCTGTCGGTGCGCGAAGTCCCGGTGAAGCCCCCGGGCAATTCGTCGCCTGTGGATATGTCCTGTAAGCGTTGGTAGCGGCGAGCGGACTTGAACCGCTGACCCCGGCATTATGAGTGCCGTGCTCTAACCAGCTGAGCTACGCCGCCATCCACGCGAGGGCCGC
>LNFM01003137.1_pt1 | contig 33146 bp, 28 predicted proteins | sample 596031 | NCBI WGS metagenome assembly LNFM01 (sample SAMN04254537, study PRJNA301005) | activated carbon metagenome | isolation source: dual media filters at the Ann Arbor, Michigan drinking water treatment plant | place: USA: Ann Arbor | reverse complement strand
CACACACTCCGCTCCTACTTTCCGATTCATCACACCGCCCAAGACCCGAGAAGAGTCGACCTTCCACTAGCAATTTCCCCTCACGGTAGTATCATTCTCTTCATGGCGTACTCGGTTGAGGGGGCCTTTGACGCCTTCTACGATACAATAAATCTCAGTGGCGACCACCGCGAGACAGCGAACGCGCGACGCGACCACCTTGTCGGCCTACTCAAGAAGGATTTTGAGATTCTCGACTCCTTTTCGACCGGTTCGATACCACGCTTCACAGCATTGAAGACCCGGTCGGACCTCGACGTCATGGTGGTCCTTCATTATGGCAAGCACATCAAAGACAGGACGCCGGCACAGGTTCTCCAAGCCGTCCGGGACAGCTTGGGTGAATACAGAACCGGGGTACGCAAGAACGGTCAGGCAGTCACCCTCAGCTACACCACGTGGCCCAACGTCGATATCGTACCGGTGTCGCAGTCGACCGACTCGGCGAACAACGTGACGCACTACAACGTTCCCAACTCCAACACAGGGAACTGGATTGAGTCTCGCCCCAAATCCTTCTCTGCCACGATTGATAGCAAGGCTTCGGTGTGTGGGAGCAATTTTCGGCGCATTATCAAAATGGCCAAGGCATGGAACGCGAGCCATAGCGAGTACTTGACCGGCTATCACATTGAGGTGCTGGCAATTCATATATTCTCCGCCAACTTGGATGAAACCCCTTGGCACATGTTCAAATTCTTCGACGAGGCCCACACCCTAGTATCTTCTTCGCTCTGGTACGACCGAAGCTATGCCGATGACTACCTTTCGTATTGGGATAGACAGGAGGCGTTGAAGCGGCTCGCTACCGCGCGGGATAAGAGCAGGTCTGCCTGGCACGCAACTCATGGCTCAAACAATGACCATGAGACGGCAATTGGCCTTTGGCGCCAGGTATTCGGTAGCGACTTCCCAACCTACGGCTAAGAGACGAGGTCGAGGCATGAACGGACTGCTATACAGTTAGGTTGGCGAGCACCGTAGACAATATGGCAACAACAATTGATCAAGGGTTTAAGAGCCTATCAAGCAATCTGGAGATCACTGACCTTCAGGAATCCGGTGTCTCGAACCGACAGAAAAATATCCGCGAGGTAATGGAAGCCGGCCTCACAGTGCTCGACTCCTTTTTGGGAGGTTCATACCGCCGCAACACCATGATTGCTCCGCTCAGGGAAGCGGACGTTGATATCTTTGTAGTGCTTAGTGCGAGGTACTTCGAAACAGATGGGCAGTTGGCGTTGCTCAACAAGGTGAAAAGTGTGCTCCGTAAGACGTACACCAAGACTCCCGAGATTAGCGCCAACGGCCAAGCAGTCACGATTGTCTTCAATGACTTCAGGGTCGATGTCGTTCCAACCTTCAATCGGAAGGGTGGCGGCTACTTAATCCCCGACTCACAGATGGGCCGATGGATTGGTACAGACCCTACAAAGCATGTCGAGTTATGGACGGCAGCGAATAAGCAGCACGACGGAGACTTGGTACCGTTGATCAAGATGCTTAAGGGATGGAACAAGAGCCGCAATCTTCTCCGTTCGTTTCACCTGGAGTGCCTTGCCCTATCAGTATTTGACAATGTAACGATCACCAACTCGCCAAGTGGAGTACGCTACTTCTTCGATAAGGCTCGGGAGAAGATCAAGTTCAAACTGCCCGATCCTGCCGGATACAGCGACGACGTCGCGGCGCATGTGATCAAGCAGACCGAGATCGATGCCATTGTTAAGCGATTGGACTGGGCCTACGAACGAGCCAAGGAGGCGGAAGCCTTGGCAGCGAAGGGAGACATGCTTAAGGCATTCGCGAAGTGGTCATTGGTTTTCAAAGACTACTTTCCGGCCTATCGACGATAGCATCTGGACACACAAGACAGACCATATGAACGACATTCGCCGAATACAGAATGAAGAACCCCAACAGCGCCTCTTATGGGCACGACGGGAGCTCTATGCACGTGGAAAGAGAGTATTGGCCGTTCAGCTGCTTTTCACCGTCGTAGTTCCAGTCCTTGGATCCATCGTCGCGATATTTGTTCCAGACCTCCGACCATACGTTGCTTTGCTATCGCTGATCATCGCCGTTCTCGACCCAACTGTCATCGATCGGTGGCATCGATCCCTCCGTAAGACGGCCGCACGATTGCAGGAACAGTTCGACGTCGCGGTGCTGTTCATGCAGTGGGATGAGTTTACTGCTGGCGCCCGGGTCTCTCGGGAGCAAATTCACGGACTCTCCGCAGACTTCGATGCGACGAAACCGGATCCCGAGCTTGTCGATTGGTACCCTCAGGCCGTTGAGAGAGCGCCGCTTTATCTCGCTCGCATTATTTGTCAGCGCACTAACCTTTGGTACGACGGCACGCTTCGCCGCCGCTACGGCTATGGGGTGTTGGGCATCAGTATTCTGTTGACCGTGATCTTGCTAGTGATCGCCATGACGAGTGGCATCACGGTCGAGTCCTTCGTCCTCAGTGTGCTAGCGCCCGCTTCGCCGATCATCATCTGGGGGGTGCGTGAACACTTCCGCCAACGCGATGCGGCGGATCGGCTCGACCGCCTCCTTGGAGGGGCTGATCGCTTGTGGGAACGGGCGAGGACTGGTGTTTGCGACGAGGCAGAGTGTGCTGCCCAGTCTCGCCAATTTCAGAACGCAATTTTCGATCATCGGAGCAGTAGTCCCCTGACCTTCAGCTGGCTCTACCATTTCTTTAGAAGCTCCCTTGAGACCCAAATGAATCGCGCCGCCGACGACATGGTCCGAGAGGTTGATGTTACCTCCTGACTGTCACGGGATTCATAGATATCGAAGCGAGGCGTACCGGAATACCGACAGAGACGGGCACGGCACCCTCTTTCCGACGCCGACCATATTTCAGATTATAGAGAGGTGGCGGGCTATGCCGCGCGACGTTCACCATCGATGTGGTTGTCGTTCGCTGGCCTCAGTGTTGTGAGGTAGTCTTTGATGATTCTGACGATCTCTGAAGTTCGAGGTTTGGCTGGACATGGTGGACACGATTGGATGGCGTGCATTGCACCCTCTTGACCAAGAGAAAACGGCTCAGATGAGCCGTTTTCTTATGCACGGAATTCCGGGCATTACCGTCCCCTAACACCCGACCCAATTGGACATTCGAACTTATCGGCTCGACAATGTACATCTAGTTCCTCGCTCAAGGTGTCTATCCTACATAGGGCTCCAAAATAGGCGTTGTCGCCTTCGCCATACGTTCCTGGCGCGCCTTCATTCTCGCGCTTGCGTCCCGAATAGTGTGCAACTTGAGCTCACTTCCTCCGATGCATGCCAGCAGCGACGTATCCGTCGCTGCCTCGAGTTCATCGGGTCTGGTCAACCCGGCAACTGCCAGCTGACAATAATCCTCACGAAGCAATGCGTTGCCTGCTTCTCGTGCCAGGTCAGTAACTGCGGAGGGGATGCCGTGCGTGAGTCGAACAGTTAAACGATCGACGCGATCCTCAAGTCGGAGATCCGGATGCAGAATTTCCGCTACGCGTGCCGCTACAGGCAACAGGTCACAGGTCCGCTCTGATACCCCGCGAATCGGTCCCGATACTCCATCAAAAGCTCCCCCAAACTGAGTGAGGACGCGTTCAATTTCATTCATTGGACGACCGGACACGTATAGGAGGCACGCGACTGCCTTCTTCGCGCGGACCGTAGCCTTTTGAGTGTCGGCGTCGCGACGCAGCGCTTCCAATACATGTGTTGACACACTCTGTTGACGGAGTTCCTGCGGCCAGAGGCTGGGCTCCTTCCTAGTGCTCACCTTATTAATTGGAAAGTACATACCGTCGAGTTCTAAGGTGACCTGGGTAATAGCAATCAGCGTCGGGTCGTTAATGTCTTCAGGCGATAACGGGCGCAGACCGTCGACCAGACGGACAATTGACCTGACCTCCGTCGCTGACTCGCCGGCAAGCTTACCCAATTCAGTCAGCTCATATGTGTCGTCTGCAAGCTCCCGTACAAGGTCGTGCTGCTCAAGCTCCTTAAGCGCGGCAACAAGGTCATCGCGATTCCACTTCCAACCCTCAGACGATCGAGCCGCCTGAAACGCTCCAAAACTGGCCTCCAGGAAAGCAACAATCGCGCCTGCAGTCACTCCTTGGCCTGCGGCACGGCGCGCTCCCACAAGTACACGCACGATCAGCGACGCGGGATCAGTGTCTTGGTGTAGAAAGCGGGACGTAAGATCCTCAGGCGTACCCATCACGTATCGCTCCCAAAAATTATGCTCGGTGCGATAGTCGGTTGCCAACAAATACGAGGTGCCTCTCTCCGCGTACCCAAGTCGGCCGGCGCGCCCGACCAGATTCTTGTATTCGGCGACAGTATAAGGCACCGGGCCATCCGGTCCCGGATGTTCTAGTCCTGCGATTACGACTGACGCTGCTGGCGTATTAACTCCCATTGCGAGAGTAGTAGTGGCCGCTATGACACGAATCTTTGAGTCGGGGCGTCTGAATTCCTCTTCGACGATGCGCCGCTCTTCCCGATGAAGATCGGAGATATGAAAAGCTACACCTCGCTCAAGACACATGCGCAAGTCTGCATTAGCAAAGGACGGATCGCCTGCCGGGAGTTGCGCGATTGCCTCCGTGGCAGCTGGTAGGCCGAGAAGATTCGCCAGGTACTTTGCAGCACCACGGGCATCTCCTTTGGTTTCTCGGAAGACGATCACCTGCTGCCTGTCAGCCACAAGTTTCCGGATTAGTGGCTTGATCCAATCTTGGCTGCTACCCTTGCCGTAGTCTCGGCTGATAATCGGTCCGTCGACACGCTCAGCTCGGGTATCTGCATCGATATATCGAAACTGCCCGTCTGCAAGCAGCAAACCCTCGTCTAGAGGCACTGGCCTCTCATCTCGCCGTAGTAGCCGCGCTTCAAGCCAACTCTCGAATCCGTTCGTATCTCCAATGACTGCGGACAGCGCAATGACTTGTGGCTCAATCTCTTCACGACGGCGCATCCTTATAAGCGTAAGAATAAACTCGAGATTCGCACCACGACCCTTGTCAGCGATCATCTGTGCTTCGTCGACTACGATGACCCCTGCTTGGGCTAGCACGTGGGGGAAGCCAAGGACGATGGCCGCAAATTTCTCATAGGTCAGCAATGCCACGTCGTATTGGCCGCGAAGTAAGGGTCCTATGTCATCTGTTTCGCCGGTTGCCTCGATAGTGCGGATGCCGAATCCACCATATAGCGCCTCAAAGTGCCGGCGCTTATCTGCGACCAAGGCTTTCAACGGTAAGAGGAACAGTGCACGCCGTCGCTCTAGCGCATGTTTGAGTGCGGCAAGTTCTCCAATCATCGTCTTTCCAGACGAGGTTGGCGCGGATACGACGAGATGATGCCCTTCTAGAACGCCAAAATCATTGATGGCGGACAACTGCAAAGGATTTAGCCTAGAAATATTCCCGCCCCACGCTTCGATGAGCTTTTCTGGAAAGCCCACCGCTACAAGGCTAGTTAGGTCGGAGGTAACCTCCGCAGGTGCCCGGTCTGGAAAAGCAGAGAGGTATTTTGGCCCAGGTGCGAAAACTGGCCAGTGAACATCGCCGTCGATACTTCCCCGCATAGTAGGAGTCTGTATGCGGCCTTGCTTCTGTGACGCCGCTTTCACTCGCTCAGTGATATAGCTAAGCAGCTGGTAAAGGGAGATGCGCCCGCCCGAAGTCACTTCCTCCGCGCCGCGAAGCGCCTCCATGAGGAAGTAAGACAATAGTCCATGGCCCCTGCGCCGATCCTCAAGCGCTTCCTCTGTGGCACTAGAAGCCGTGAACACGATGCGTCCATTGCCAGCCAGCTGAGCCAGCTTGGAATCCGCTGAACGCATATCCCGCGGCTGGATAGGCGCATGGAGTACGCGCGCACCCATTCCCCCTGAGAAGCAACAGTCCAAGAAGAACACCAGTCTCTTAGCCGGAATCCTTGAGAACCACTCTTCCAGAAGTTCGAGCGGAATGGCTGTGTTCTTCAAATCCTCGAGTTCAGCGTCGTAGGTCGCCAATTCATGGGTGTCAGATCCATGGCCGGCGTATGCGATCACCACCGTATCCTCAGGGTCACAAGTAGCGAGGGCTCCAAACTCAGCCCTCAAACGCTCCCGAGTAGCATCTGCATCGGTCACCAACACTGTGGTGCCGCCTAACGTATCGCTGAAGAGCGCTTCCAAAGCTACGGCATCGCGGCAAGCGCAGCTCAGCTCCGAGATTTCGCTCGACGCATACTTGTCAATTCCGATGAAGAGTCCACGAAACGCCATTGTCACGGAGCATACCACAAACGGAACAGTACCATCGGTTGATCGTTCTGAAAGTGTGCTCCTCTACTCATTTGTGGCGCGGGATTCCCAAATCCCCCATCCCACGTATGCTTCCCCGCATATGCCAAAAGAACCAAGACGATCGGCCTTCGTCGACAACATCATGAAGGACGCCACAGAGGAAGAACGAGCAGAAGCGACAGAACGGTGGTTTCGGGTCCTCGAGATCCTCATTCGGATGGCGGATACTTACGCCGAGACCTGTGAGCGGTGCAAGGAGCGTGAAGGCAGGTGCGATGCTCACCAGGACCAGGTCGAGCGGGCGGATACCAAAGCACCTGCTCAGACGGGCACGACACCCTCTTTCCGAAGCCGACCATATTTCAGATTATAGAGAGGTCGCGGGCTATGCCGCGCGACGTTCACGATCGAGGTGGTTGTCGTTTGCTGGCCTCAGTGTTGCGAGGTAGTCTTTGATGATCCTGACGACCTCTGAGGTTCGAGGTTTGGCTGGACATGGTGGACTTGATTGGACACCCGAGCATCGGACGAGCTCGGCAAACGGAATTTGCCAATCAACGGCAAGCTCTTTCGAGCGTACCGACAAGTTCGATATCGTGTTTGCGAACAATTCATCGACCGCAACGTTTTCGGGCGATTCCGCGAGGCAACCCAAGCGTTTTCCGAGTTCGAGGATCTTCTCGGCATGGTGCCGGGCAGCCAGTCCCTCCGAGTCGAAGTTCGCAAGCGATGCGCGGAGATTCGCATCGTCGCGTAGCAGATTTTCCTTTCGCCTCAGGAAGAGGTCCTTTTCCAGCACCCCATCGACATAAGCGTCGGTGAGACGAGCCAGCCGTTCGTCGATCGCCTTGCGCTGAAACTCGATGCGGGTTCGAACTTTCTGGCGCTCCGCACGCTGATCGCCGAGGGCGACAAGAATGTCGCGACGGACAACCTGCCACTGTGCCTCTGTCAATGATAGAGAGCGGCACATAGCGCCGATAGATTGGTCGATGCGATCCTCTCGCACGCATTCGCGCGGACAGTTGCGAGTGTGGCAACGGTAATAGACGTGCCCTTTCTGGAGTTCGGCGACGAGCGCGTAACTGCAACGTCCGCATCGAATGAGTCGCTGGTAGCGGTGGCGGCGTTGTCTGCCCCGGTGTGGCGTACGGCCCTGAAGTACCGCTTGCACCTGATCAAAGAGTATCATGTCGACAAGCGGCTCGTGGATGCCCTGGAATACCTCACCGGTCTTCTGAATCTTGATGATACCGGCATAGAAGCCGCTATTGAGAATGACTGAGAGGCTTGCCCTACTTAGTCGCCCTCCGCGCCTAGTGCGGAGCCCGCGCCGGTATAGCTCGGCGCACAGAGAGTGAAGGGACCATTCGCCCGTTCGGTAGAGCTCGAAGGCGGCACGCACCAATGGGCCTGCGACGGGATCGATTGTCTTTGGCTTCCCGCCGCCCTGGTCGAGATACCCGATGGGCGCCTGGAGCGGATAGAGGCCCTGCTTGAGGCGGCCGTAGAAGCCTTTTCGGACTTCGTCGCGGAGATTGCGGATGTAGTCAGCGGCGACAACGGCGAGGATGTCGGCGGAGAGGCGGCCGCTACGAGACATCAGGTCGAGACTTTCGTGGGCGAAATGGAGTTCGATCCCACGGTCAACAAGCTCGCCGAGCCGTGCCCAGTCTTTCAGGTTGCGCGCACTGCGGTCGATCTTGTGTGTGATGACGCCGCGCGCCTGACCGCGTTCAAGCCGCCGGAGCATCTCATTGAAAAGCGGGCGGCCGTGCGTCGCGGCAGTTTCCTGCTCTTCGAACCACTCCACAATCGTGAGCCCGTGCTGCCTCGCGTAGGCTTCTATGGCTGCTTTTTGCTCGGGAAGGCTCGAACCTTGCTCACCTTGCTTGGTGGTCGAGACGCGTATGTATCCGAAGTGGTGCTTCATACCTCGAGTGCTTCATCGGCGACTCTACCACTGGTCCCCGATTCGGGCGAATCGCAGCGAGGGCAATGGTGGTCTTCTGCCATCTGGATGAGGATACGCAGGACGTTGAACCAGCGGCGGGTAGCGTCGATCCGCTCGGCCTCAGTTGCATCCGGCATGATGGCATCGATGAACTCTGATCTTCGCTCTTCCTTCATTGAAGGTAGCGTATCGAGCGAAAGCGGCGTGCCGCAAGACGGCGTATTGCACGAACATACGTGCAATATACCGTCATGCGCGAGCAATTCTCGCGCATACACTGTATGTGATGGCGCAAGAAAAGGAGACACGATCAGAACTACTCGTATCGCAAGTCTTCGAAGACGGGGTGGTCGTAGAGACAGTCTACGATCCTAGAAGCCGCGCGACGCGATTCGTGCGGCAGAGTGCAGACGGCATTGAGTACGTTGCCTCCATTGATCGCGATGGCGTGCGATACGTACCGGTCAAGGCACGGAATGACCTCGTCAAGCACCGGGCACTCCTATTCCCCTCGGAAGTAGTCCCGTGCGGTTCAGTCGAGGAACTTCTTGGGGCGATCGAGACCTATCTCGCCCGCTACGTCGTTCTACCCCCGGACGCGCAGAGGCTGGCTGCCGGATATGTGATCCTGTCCTGGCTTTATGACGCCTTTCGGGAGCTGCCGTACCTCCGGGTTCGCGGTGACTACGGTACCGGCAAGACTCGGGCGCTGATCGCGATCGGCAGTATCACGTACAAGCCCTTCTTCGCCTCCGGTGCTTCGACTGTCTCTCCCATCTTCCACACGCTCAATACATTCAAGGGCACGCTCGTCTTCGACGAGGCGGACTTCCGCTTCTCGGACGAGAAAGCCGAACTCGTGAAGATCCTCAACAACGGGAATGTTGCGGGCTTTCCCGTGTTGCGCACTCAGGTAACGGCGGCGAAGGAGTTCGAGCCGCGCGCCTTCCATGTCTTCGGCCCGAAGATCGTTGCGATGCGCGGCCACTACAACGACCGAGCGCTCGAAAGCCGGTTCCTCTCGATCGACATGGAACCTGCACTCAAGGATGTGGTGCCGATCAATTTGCCGGACGCCCATGACGCCGAAGCCCTGGTTCTCCGCAACAAGCTCCTTCACTTCCGATTCCGGGAGCGCCTCAAAGTCCGCCTCGACGATGCGCTTGCGCTGCCCGACCTTGAGCCGCGCACGAACCAGATCCTTCTGCCCCTTCTCTCTGTCGTCCCCGAAGGTGCGTATCGGTCTGCTATCGTGCGGCACGCCCAGGAGCGCCACATCGAGACGGTCTCGGATCGCGGCCAGACAATCGACGGCCACGTGCTTTCGATAGTGGCCACCCTCGCGGGAGCGCAGCCAGCCTCCGTAGTGGCGCTAGGCGACATCGCGACCGCTTTCCGTGCGGCGTACGCCGGCGAATACGAGCGACCGATCACTGTCCGCTACATCGGCTCGGTGCTTCGTCGGCTTGGCATCACGCCGTACAAGTCGATGGGTGTGTACGTCATCGCCGTCGGCAGCCGATTGCGAGCGCTGTATCAGCGGTTTGGTATTGGCGAAGACACGGAAGACTCTGCGAACACTGTGCACGATGTGGAAACAGGGACTTCAGGGACGTAGGGAGGTACGACAAAGGGTACCCGCTGACGGATACCCTTTGTCGCTTGAGCCCTGCGGCTCCTTGGATCGGAGCACATTGCCATCCGATTGAATGTCCCTACCTCCCTGAAGTCCCTACATGCACATGTCCACACACAGACGGCGCATGATGCATGCAAACCCGTGCAGTACCGTCCCTTTCGCGATTCCGAATGAGAGGCGACGATAGAGGCATCGCCGGCTGGAATTACTTAAGCGCCGACTGGCGACACGCTCTATGAATACACGCTTCCCCTGCTATCTCGCTCCGCTGCGTAAGGAGTGGGATCTGTCGCAGAAGGAACTCGCCGCGCTGCTACCGCGCGGCCGAAGGAACCGCGTCTCCGACGTTGAGGCCGGCAAGGCCGACCCCAACGCGGAGGAGATATTAGCATACTGCCTTATCTTTGGCGCGCTGCCGCATCGGATATTCCCGAGATACGTCGAAGATGTTGAAGATGTCGTCATGCGCCAAGCTCTTGCGCTGTACGAGCAGCTCAAGTGTGAACGTACGCCCCAAGCTGACATGAAGCGCAAGCTGCTCGAGAGCATTCCGAAAAACGCGCAATCGACCAACCCTAACCGCGGCGACATATGAGGCCATACACCGGTTCGCGCGAGCTCGTACTCGCCCTCCAACCCTCCGTGCGTGGCCTCGCATTTGTCCTCTTTGAAGGGCCGCTTTCGCCGGTCAACTGGGAGATGCGGGATATTCGTGGCGCGACAAAGCTCAAGGAAATTTTCCAAACAGCGATCGATCTCATCACGCGGTACGAACCGGACATCCTCGTCATCGAGGATCGGTGTTCTTCGGCGGTCTTCAGCGTACGCGTGCGGATGCGGTTCCAGCGCATGATAACGGCATACGCCGAGGGCCGGGGACTCGACGTGTACGCGTACTCGCGTGCGGACGTTCGGGCGTGCTTCGCCGGGACGGGCGCGGTTACGCGGCGCGAGATCGCTCAAGTGATCGCGGGCCAAGTGCACGCACTCAGTCGAATTCCTCCAAAGCCGAAGCCATGGAAGAGCGAACATAGTCGCCTGTTCGTCTTCGATGCCGCGGCACTCGCGATGACCTACTTCTCCCGCGACGCGCACTTCCGGCCTCCGTCATGACCCTTATCGCCTCTGCGTGGAGGGAAGCACCGGAATGAGTCCGGTGCTTCCCAAGCCGCGAGGAGGCACGCATGAGTTCTGTTCTTTCAAAGGAGCGAGGAAGCGATCGCTTCAACATCTACGAAACGATCACCGCGGGAATCGTCCAGGCGATCGAGAAGGGCGCGGGGACGTGGCACATGCCGTGGCACGTGTCAGATTCGTCGGTCTGCCGACCACGCAACGTCGCGTCGGGACTGCCGTACAAGGGAATCAACGTCATCGCCCTCTGGGCGAAGGCGACCGTGTGCAACTACCCGACGGGCCTTTGGGCCACGTACCGCCAATGGCAGGAGATCGGCGGCCAAGTCCGCAAGGGCGAGAAGGGCACCACCGTCATGTACTACAAGCAGATCCCGCTTGAAGCGCAGGACGTGGAAACCGGCGAGGTCGTGCGCGACTACCGCCTCATCGCCCGTGCGTTCACCGTCTTTAACGGCGCGCAGGTTGATGACTGGAAGCCATGGGATCCGGCCCCTGTGGATCGGGTTGAGACGCACGAGCTGATCGAAAACTTCATCGAGGCGACGGGCGCCGATATCCGCGCAGCGGGCTCCAAGGCCTGTTACGACAAGCTCGGGGACTACATCACGATCCCCGATCGGCTCCGCTTCCAGGGCTCGCCCACGAGCTCGGCGACCGAGGGCTACTACGCCACGGTCTTCCACGAGCTCATCCACTGGACTGGTCACTATCTCCGGCTTGCCCGCAATCTCTCCGGTCGCTTCGGCTCGGAGGATTACGCCATGGAGGAACTCATAGCCGAGCTGGGCGCCGCGTTTCTCTGCATGGAGTTCGGTGTCACCAACGTCCCCCGGCCAGATCATGCTGCGTACATCGGAAGCTGGCTCAAAGTGTTGAAGGGCGACAAGCTCGCGATCTTCGCTGCATCGACGCATGCGCACCAGGCGATCGATTTCCTGATGACCTCCTAACCAAAGACCCTGCATACGTGCAGGGTCTTCTTCTATTCAACGCGCGACAGCGTATGGCTTGGAGCGAGACCCCTCAGGAAGCAGGTATCTGGACACTAGGGCCAAAACCCATAAGTGCCAGCCTCGCCCTGTCTGATTCCCGCTGAACGCCAGACATCGCGAACGTAGAGCGCTCTACGGATTCGCGTAACACCCGGCGTCTGACCACCGCGTGGGATTGTTGCCAGTCTCGGTGTCGGAGACAGCGCCGCTCGAGCCGCGACAGTAGTAGAGCCCCGTGCTCGGCAAGCGCGCCATGATTGTGTACCTCTGTGGTGAATCCGAACTGGTGACACCGGCATAAAAGTCGAGGCCGCTATTCTTTATAATCGAAGCGCAAATTTGTGTGGCATTTGCCGCGAATGTTCCCGCATAGGCCACCGCTGTGCTGGTTGCCGGGTAACCGCTTCGGTTCACCCACCCCTTTTTGAGGTTCGTATAGTTGCCGGTTGTCGAGTACTCGAGTGCCATCAGTTTGGCGAACTCATTCACCCCCGACTTTACCGCCGCGTCGCGGCTCTTGGTCCGAGCGCTACTCAGTGATGCGAGAACGACGGAGGCAAGAATGCCGATGATGGCGATGACAACGAGGAGTTCTATGAGCGTGAAGCCCGAGCGGTGCACCTGCCTTGTTCTAGCGGTGATGCTACGCATACTCTAACTATATCGCGGCGGTCATGGCGAACTCGGCACGGTTGGGGATTCAGGTGGCGCAGCATCCAAGTCAGGGCTATCGGTTGGCTTGTCGTCACCCTCTGCTTCATCTACGGGCTCTTGGAGTTCGCTGCCCGTGTCGGCGGTCGTGTCATCCGGAGCATCGGTAGGGGGCAGCTCATCAGGAGCGGTTGCCTCCGGGATCAGCCCAATCGCGTCCGTGTCGCGTGGTACTTCCCCGCCATCATCGGGATCATTGGTGCCGTCGTCGCCCTTGTCGTCATCGTCTCGGGATACTTCGCTATTCCCGCCTTGCTCCTCGTAAACCTCACCCACCGCCGCATCGAGCTCGGCGCGGGTGTAGCAGCTGACGCCGTCCTCGTCGCGCACGCAGAGCTTGTCGGTGTTGACCGTATCCGTGTTCACTTCGCGCGCGAAAACACGGTCGAAGATGCCAACGGTGGCGTAGATGCTGTCTTTGAAGGCCCGGATGGTCACATCGCCAAGGTCCGCGATCTTATCCTTCAGCGTGTCGGAAGCGTCCTCTCGGTAGCTGTCCCACGGCAACTCCCCGACCGGCTCCGTCGCTGCCTCCATCATGATCGCTGCGGTCGTCGTGGTTGAAAGGCCATCCATTTCCTTTACGGCATTCACGACTGCGGCGAGTATCGGGCGATCAGAGAGCGTCAGGTAGCCGCGTGCGTCTGTGCTGACGGCTTGAGGGATGGCGTCCCGGACATTTTGCGCGGAGAAGCCGGCGTACTCGTTCGCGGTGTCATACCCAGTTTCTGGTTTCCACTTGTACACGATCGGATCAAGCGCGCGGACGGCGTCGAGGCCCGTCGTGAACTCTCGCTTAATGTTCTTCAAACGCTGGTCCGAGGATACGGTGATGTTGCCCGAAGCGTCGGACTGGAGGCTGCCTGAGCCGAAGGACGAGAAGCGGATGGTGCCGGTCGTCGAAAGCTGCGCCGAGGGTGTCGTCGTCCCGATGCCGACAAGACCAGCTGCAGTGAGCACCAACTGTGGCGTCCCTGTTGCAGTGATGCCGGCACCAAAAGTGAGCTGACCTGTATTAACACCCATGCCATACACACTGTTGCCGTTGTCATATGCTGACACCTTGATGGTAGCGAGGTCATTGCCGAGAGAGAGTTTTGCAGACGGAACCGTATCGCCGATGCCGACCTTTCCATCACGATTGATCGCCATGATGCTTTCCACGTCGTATACGCTCACCGCGTCGTCTGTTGAGGAGAAGAGGATATTTTCATCTGTAGAGGAAATCGTCATCACTCTGTCTCCAGCATCCTCACTCAAGTCTTCGAATACAAGTCGTGGCAGGGTTGCATCAGTGATCAAAATACTCCCTATTGAGCCGCCGGTGACACCACTGGTACTTCCGTCAGAGACATGGAGCTGATTATTAGTTGCTGGCGAGGCAGTGCCGATGCCGACGTTGCCAACAGCACTAATGACGAACGGTGTCGCATCGGCCGAAGAGTCTTCAACGATGAAAGATGGGCCGCTACCGGTGTTGGTGACCGTGAGGCGTCCACTTGGGGTTGAGCTGCTGATACTGACGTTGCCGTTCGCGGACACGTAAAACTGCGTTCCCGCCTGGGACCTTATGGCGAAGTCGGAGTATGCAGTGTTAGTCGCGTTCCTCGAGATGATCTCGTTGAGGGTTCCGGAGGGAGAGTTCAGAAAGATGCTTCCGGTGTTGTTGTTGAACCTCGCTATGCTGATGTTCTCACCCGCAGTCACCGTGAGGTGCACGTCGGGCAGCGTCGTCGTCCCAATACCCACACGCCCATTTCCAAGCACAGTCATCACCGAACCAGAGCTGTTCCTAAACTTTGCGATGGTATCGTCGTTGTTACGAACCCTCACATCGAGACCAGTGACGAGAGTGTTGCCGAAACCGCCCCCACCCTTGTAGGCATCAATGTATACGGCGGTCACGTTGCCTACAAAACCGAGATTGCCGCCAGTTTCAAACTTGAAGGCAGCAGTCCCACTCGCGTAACCACTCCAACCATCTACTACATGGAACGTAGATGTCGATGTAGTTGTCCCAAGTGCAAACTGAGTAGCCGTGAGGCCGGCGAGCGTCGTATTACCCGCTACCGCAAAATTGCCATCCACGCTTCCATTGCCCGTGACGGCCAAGAGATCCGTGTCGAAAGACTCACCGATGGCTGAAAAGTTGTCGCCCATTGTGTCGTATATGCGGTCGACCTGTTTTCCGAACTGAGCATCGGAAAGATGGTCGTCATCATCGTCATCCGTATCGACTTCAACCTCGTGGTACTCCCGAATGATGGTCGTGGGGTTGGCAATGCTCTCTGTGACGTAGGTGTTCTCGACAATGGTCGGTGCCGTTGCAGGGGCTGACGTAGAGGAGGTGCCAATCGAAGACGTAGCCGTCGCGGTTGGCGAGGTTGGTGTGGGGACCACCTCAGGCTCGGTCTCCCCCGCATACGGTTCATCTTCCTCGCAGAAGTCGGCGGTGACCCAGTAGCCGACCAAACACCACGCGTTGCGTGCGGCGTCATACACGGCAGCATTGAGTCGGAGTGGCGAAGATCGGACGACAAGAGAGCTGTTGCCTTCCCCGAAAGCCAGTATTGAAACGAAGACCACAATGCACACGGCCGCAACCGCCAAAGCCAATCGCGCAGTTGTTTGGAAAAGCCCTTTCATTGAGAGTGATGTGGAGGCGCTCACGGCCCGCCTCCAAGACCGACTCTAATTATAGGGCCTGTTAGCGCTTCCGATGGTCAGCCGCTGTTGGTACCTGTGAACTACGCGCGCAGCCCGCCTGATATCCTTAGCAGCAGCGCTTCTCCCCTTCCTCCGCCGCTCATGTCGAGCCACGGAGCCGAGAGGAGAAGCAACGTGTCCCTTCAACAAGAGAAGCTGAAGAAGCTCATGGAGATCGAGGGCTTCAGCGACGAGCTGGCCTTCATGGAGGAGTGGATCACGGACAGCGTTTGTCCAGCGATCTGCATGAACCCCCACTGTTCGTACACCGAGGAGATGGAGCCGGATCAGGATCGTGGTTGGTGCCCCGAGTGCAAAACCAACACCTTGATGTCGGGCCTTATGCTCGGAGGCATCATCTGATGACCGGGCGATCTCGGCGAGGTAGCCCGCCTCAATGACCTCTTGCGCCAGAACTTCGTCGGCGGCAAGGTGGTGATGACCCAGGGTGTCGCTGCGCTCTCAGAGGAGACGAGGGCCAAGGTAATTGACGCGGTACGCACATTCACCCCGTTCACCGAAGACAACGACCCCTATAACGAGCACGACTTCGGCTTGTTCGAGGTCGAGGGCACGCCGTTCTTCTTTAAGATCGACTACTACGACAAGGCGCTTGAGTCTGGGTCGGACAATCCGGCCGATCCGGAAGTAACAACGCGCGTCCTTACCATCATGCTGGCTAGTGAGTACTGAGATGGGGGAAGTCCATGCACCTCGTCACTTCCGTCTTTAGGCCCCATTCGGGGCCGTTTTCTTTTTCTCGTGCCATAAGAAAACCGCACCATTCCTGATGCGGTGTAACTATTATCCGCCGGTCGCGGACACGGTCTTTGGCTTGGATCTCATGCAGTCCGGAAGCCATACACGGCCTTTGGCGTCGTGCTCGTCGAGCGACGCCTTCGGGTCGGCGGTGCGCTTGAAGTAGCTCGCAAGGGTCGCCACGAGCTCCTTCTTCTTGGCGCTGGCAAGCCCCGCATGCTTGCGGGATGCGCCGCAATCTGCGGCGACCTTGAGGAGGTCGTCGCGCTGTAAGCCGGAAAGAAAGACCTCATCCGGCGTCCATACCTTGCGCACATCAAGCGCGAGGTCCACGGCGAGGCTGGAGAAGAACGAGGTCTCGGGCTCCGCCTTTTCCATCTGCTCGGTCCCGAGGCATACGATCACCAAGAGGGCGATCAGTGCGTCGAGTTCGACCCCATCGAGTGACCGGATACCCGATATGATCTGGGTCCAATCACCGGCGGCGTGGTGCAGCCTAGCCCAGGAAGGTGGCGCGTCCTTCGTTTGGGTGCTGAGCCCGAGTTTGCCGAGGAGCTTCTGCGCACAGGTGTCCACAAGCTCGTAGGCTTTCGAGGAACCGGGGAGCTTGGCGAGTTCCCGGAGCGCTTCATGCGCCTTGAGGGATATCGATGCGCCTGAATAGCCGCCAAGGAGAAGGAAGGCCACGGCCTCCTTCGCCTTGCGCGGGTTGCCCATGAGCGCCATCTGCGTTGCCAGCGTCTTGTGGGCGTTCACGTACCGCAGGGTCGGCCGTGAATATACTGGACGCTCCTTCGGCTTCTCCGTCTTGCGCTCCTGCTTCGCCACGGCCTTGTCGACCTCCTGCTTCACGAGGCCCTTGCGGACCTCGACGCGGCCGGAGGGCGACAAGTGGATGACGGCGCCCTGCGGCTCCTTCGCCTTGGCCTCCCGGTATTGCCACCAGGGGACCGTGTGCTCGGTCGCGACCTCGACCCAGGTGAACTCCTTGCGAAGCGCCTCTGCCAGAGCGTCGACCGCTTCCTTCTGGAGCGCGGCGAACTGCTCCCGGTCGTCGAAGTACGTCGTCTCCTTCTCGGCGAAAAGGTCCTTGGTGAAGGTGCCCTCGTACTTCTCGACCGGGAAGACGGCCGTTGCCACTGAGGGCTTCTCATCGAGGATGTGCGCTCGGAGCTGACGGGCATCGATGTGACCATACCGCTTGACCTCCTTGAGGAGACCATCTTGCTCTGCCTGAGGCGCAAGCGTGAGGGCCTCGGCAAGAGCGAGGGGCAGCGCTTTGGCGCGGACCGCCTCCTTAACCTCCGGCGCCAGGCCAGCGAGCGCGAGACGCCGGCGGATGGTCGGCACCGAGACGCCGGTTTCGGCCGAGATACCCTCTGCCTTTGCTCCCTTCGTGAGGAGCTGGGCGAAGGCCTCGGCTTCATCGATCGGATCCAGCGCTTCGCGCTGGACGTTCTCGACGGTCGCAATGCGGTCGAGGTCGGCTTTGGAAGACTTGTCACCGGCTAGCCGGATTGGCACACGGTAGCCGTGATCAATGTCGCCTTGGTCGCTCAAGTGCTTGAGCGCCAAGTACCGGCGTTTGCCGACGATAACACGGTACGTGCCCTTCCCTTCGGGACGTACGATGAGGTTTTGAAGAACGCCGTCCTTCTTGATGCTCTGGGCGAGCGCCCGGATCGCCTTCTTGTCGAATGCGCGACGCGGATTTCCCTTCGGCGCGAGGAGCGCCGAGAACGGTACGCTGGTAGGCATGAGTTCTCTCCGAAGTATGCGTGCGCGCGCGTCCACACCGGGAACGCGGAGCGTCACGGCGTGGCAAAGTCCGCGCGCGGCGGACGAGTCTCAAAGAACTGAGAACCTGCGTTCAGTGTATGAGCGACAGGAAATCGCGCTAGGGACGGTCTTGCACGTCCCGGCGTGCATTCCGAGATCGTGCATCACGCCGTCATGCGTCTCCGTGCGGCAGCCGCTATTGTGGCTGAATGGGAGGGCCGAACGACGTATCAAAGATTGGACATGTGCTCTTCCGAAGCGATCGGCGGCCTTTCGGCATTCGTCAGGCCGACCGACTGATGCATGTGTATGTCGTTGGCCAGACTGGCACCGGAAAGTCGACGCTCCTCGCATCGCTCGCACGGCAAGACCTCTTCGCCGGCCGCGGCTTGTGCTTCATTGATCCTCATGGCGACGTCGTCGAACGGCTGGCGATTGCGGCCACTCAGTCCGGTCGCTCCGACGTGATCTACTGGAACGTGCCGAATCCGTCGTCGCCGTACGGCTACAATCCGCTCCGCTACGTGCGGCGAGACAAGATTCCTCTCGCAGTCTCGGGCGTCTTGGAAGCCATGCGGAAGCTGTGGAGCGATGCCTGGGGGGTCCGCATGGAGCATATCCTCCGGAATGCCCTGTATGCGCTTTTCGAGCGGCCAGGGAGCACGCTCGCCGATGTGCTGCGACTCCTCAGCGAGGAGAAGTTCCGGAAGGAGGTCGCCAAGACCCTAAAAAACGAACCAGTGCAGGAGTTCTGGCTTAAAGAGTTCAGCAAGTACTCCTTCGGCTATCGCTCGGACGGCATCGCGCCGGTGCAGAACAAGATTGGCGCATTCCTGGCGGACCCGATGCTCCGGCGCATCCTCACCGAACCGCAGGAAGACCTCCACCTTCGGGCGATCATGGATGCTGGTGGCGCACTCCTCGTGAACCTTGCCAAGGGGCAGATCGGTGAGGACAGCGCCAACCTTTTGGGGAGCTTGCTTGTCTCGACGATCGGTCTTGCCGCCTTCAGCCGAGCCGACATGGTCGCCGGAATGCGGCAGCCGTTCGCACTCTTCCTCGATGAGTTCCAGAACTTCACGACGCTGTCGATCGCCACGATGGCGTCCGAGCTACGCAAGTACGGTGTCTCGCTCACGCTCGCCCACCAGCACCTCCACCAGCTTGAACCCGAGGTACGGCATGCGGTGCTCGGAAATGCGGGAACGCTGATCTCGTTCCGCACAGGTGCTGAAGATGCCTTCTACCTAGCGCGGGAGTTTTCTCCCGTCTTCAAGGCCGACGACCTTATCGCGCTCCCCAACTACCATATCTTCTTGAAACTCATGATCGATGGCACGCCGAGCAAGCCGTTCAGCGGGACAACGGTGAGGTAGGAGGAAGAAGTTGAGCGGCTCGTGTCACCCTATCGTCTGTACTCTCAGGGTGGCCAGTGCAAAGCTTCCTACTGTGAACAACCATTTGGGGAGATCGTGTACATTCTAGCGACTACTGCCGGACAAGTGGTGGGGCGAATGCTCGACCCATTTGGATGGGTCTTGAATGTCGCACTGTACTTGGCACTTCGACGGAAACTCTCGTGGTGGGTCAGCTTGCTATCCGCGGCAGCAATCAGTGCCGTGATCCTTCAGCTTGTACTTTGGGGTATGCTGAGTGCTGAAGGTCGAATGGTCCGCATTGATGGACTATTCTGGTGGTTTTTAGTAGGCCTCATCGAATGCGGGATTGCCGAGGTGATAGCCGTCGGAGTTCGCTCAATTCGTGGCAAGACCAGCTAGCGGTCCGGCGCGATGACGTCGCGCTAGAGTTCGCCCTTGAAGGCCTTGTCGAGGATGGCCGGCATCAGAGCGTCCAACTCCGCGGCGGTCTCGGATTGAAGTCGCTTCAACGAGTCTACCTCCGCCTGCAAGGCGTCCAGTTCGCCTACGATTCGATGCTGTTCGGACAGTGGTGGAACGGGGACAACAAATGACTGCGCATCGGCGCCACTTACACCAATGTTGCCCGCCGTCGTTTTTCCTAGTCCTTCAATTTGAGTGCGCACAGTGCGCGAATTCAAGGCGAAAACCAAAAAATCAGGCGTCATCTTCAGCGTGTCAGGACGAAGACGGATCAATTTGTCGGGGTAAACCACGCGAGCGTCGTTTGGCCCCTTGTAGATCGCCGGCTTGGCAACGCGATTGATATCGCCGTTGTAGCGAACGATAAAGACATCATCGTTCCGAATCACGAATTGCTCAGCGAGTGGCTCGGAGAGTTGAACTTGCTTTGCGGCACTCATGTCAACATAGCGAGATGGCGAACTTGAAACTGCGTTGATGCGCAACATTGAGCGTCCGCCAGTTTCGGCTAATGGCTGCGGACCAAGTCCGTTGCGTGGCTTTTCTGCCAGAATTTTCCCCAAGGGGAACGTGGCCCAGTCCGCGTCATCCAAAAGCGATGCGATGGTGCGCGGAACCAGCGCCTCAGCCTCTTTGGCGGTCTGGTGGCGGAGGGTGCGTGCTTCGTTGACGTGGCGCGCGAGTGCGTCAATCTGAGTTACTATTCTTTTTTGTTCAGTCAGCGGGGGTAAGGGAACAAGTACCTCTGGAATTCGCTTCATGTTCAGGACGCGGTTGCGCCCTGCGGAGCCGGGACAGATCTTGACGAGCTGTTCTACGCCTTGCTCAGTCTTGAAGTAGTTCAGAAGGAACTTCGCATCACAGAGACTTTCATCAACCCGAAATGTCGGATAACGGATCGAGCCATACATGCCGTCTTCAGCTACCGACACGATGGCGACTGCGCCTTCCCATGCAAAGGTAACCTGCAGAATGAAGTCACCTTCTCTCAGTACGAAGAGATCTTTGCCACCAACCTCGAGGCCGGTGCGTGGGGCCTTATGAAAGATTCCACGGCCGTAAGAATAGATGCCGATTTCTTGGTAGAGCTCTGAGGCGTCGATTTTTGCCGGACGGCGCTCCAAGCGGAGGAGGTCACCGAGACTAACTGTTGACCACTTACTCATTGGCTTTGATTTGCGAGAAGGTTGCGAATATTGCCCATTATGTCCGCTATGCGCTTTTCCTTCTCTAGGATGCTAGCTGCTAGCTCTTCTGGTGGGAGATGAGTGATGTCTTTGCTAGCCCGAGGGTTCTTGCGGTCGAGGTTGAAGTTGTCGCCGGCGAACTCGCCCGCAGGCACCTTCCAAGCACGCTCGTTTTCTTCACGCCTGGTCCACCATGCAGCGCATCCCGTAAATTCCTCGAACTGGATGGGGGTAGTCTTGGTGTAGTTCTTGCGGCCTTCTGGTAGCGGTTGCTCATAATACCAGACCTCTTGCGTCGGCCCGGAGCGGTCGAAAAATAGAACGTTCGTGGGGATGGTTGTGTAGGGCGCGAACACGCCGTTTGGCAGGCGCACAATGGTGTGGAGGTTGAACTCCTTCAGGAGCTCTTCCTTGATGCGCGCGCAAACGCCATCGCCAAACAAGATGCCGTTCGGAACCACCACCGCCGCACGAGCGGGACGCTTCGCTTTTGTTGGCTGCCGATGTAGCTTCCGCATGATGAGCTGGAGGAACAGAAGGGCGGTTTCCGAAGTTTGACGATCTTCCGGGAAGTTGCCTTGAATGCCTTTCTCCTCTTCCCCCCCGAATGGCGGGTTCGTCAGGATCACGTCAACGCGGTCCTTCTCGCCAATTTCTGACAACTTGAACCGCAGAGCGTTTCCGCTGTCGATTTGCGGCGCGTCGAGTCCGTGCAGCAGCAAGTTCATCTGGCACAACAGATATGGAAGCGGCTTTGGCTCGCATCCCAAGATAGTGCGCTCTTGCAGCGTCAGGCGGTCGCCGACCGTCTTCACCTGCTTCGCTAGGTGATTGAAGGCCTCGACCAGGAAGCCGCCAGTGCCGCTCGCCGGGTCAAGGACTGTCTCGCCCAGCTGGGGATCGGTCATCTCGACCATAAAACGTACGACCGAGCGCGGCGTATAAAACTCGCCGGAATCGCCCGCCGCGTCTCGCATCTCTCGAAGCATGGTCTCGTAGAGGGCACCGAGAGTGTGCAGCTCCTCGGTCGAAGTGAAGTGGATACCGCCAATCTTGTTGATCACGTCGCGGAGGAGGTAGCCGCTCCGCATTCGGTTATCGACGCCACGGAACACTGTCGCGATGACGTCGCGCCGATTGTCGCCGTTGCTGCTCGTAAGTGAGCGCAAGTACGCGAAAAGGCCCGGCCCGCGGCTTCCGTCAGGTCGCGTCGCTTCATCCTGGTTAATGAAAGAAAGCAACTCGTCTCCGGTTATGCCTTGAGGATTGGCCGCCCAGTCGCGCCATCGGTACGGACACTCAATCGCGGCTCGGAAGCGCTTCCCGGCGAGGGCAGCTTCCTCTTCCCGCACGATCTCGAGGTCGTCGAGGAACTTGAGGAACATGATCCACGTCAGGAGCGGAAGGCGGTCGAGGTCTCCATTGAGCCCCTTGTCCTTCCGCATGATGTTGCGAGCGGACTTGAGTAGACTGCCGAGTGCTTGCGCAGTGGTGACGGGAGTATCGCTCTTCTGTGTCTTTATTTTACGCGGCATACAACTGGCTCTGCAATTCCGTTACGGCGGCGCGGAGGCGATCCGGTCCACCAAATATTTTGATAATGTCGCTCACTTGGCCGTGACGGGAGAGCGGCGGCACCTTGAGCACGTCCGGCAGGACAAACTGCGCGTCCCCGTGCTCTGCGTACTTGTCGAGAAGCTCGTCGAGCAGTTGGCGCGCTTCCCCGCCGTACTCCGCAAAGAGGTCCGGCTTGGTAGACCGGAGCGCTTGTGCGCGTTCGCGACGAGTACGAAGAGGCGCGTTGAATGCCAAGTGGCAGACGAGGTCGAACGGGTCTGCCTCAGGCTGTCCGAGCGCTTGCGCGAGCGTCTCGAAGTCGATGCCGCGTTCATGAAGTGAAGCGATCACCTCGGCGCGCCGCACACTGTCCGCCCAGGCGACACGCAGCTCGCGCGATGTCGGGAACAACGAGCGCACCGTTGAGCCCGCGTAGTCAGTGTACCGTACGGTGCGGAGGACGTTGCCGTTTGGATCAAGCTCTTGGACGATATGCGCCGCAATCGCGACCTGGCCGCCATCGAAGTAGTATTTTCGCGGCTGGCCGGTCGGCGGTTCGATTACCCCCGGAGGGCCCTCGGTTGGTATATTGCCACCTTCGCGTTCGGTTTGGATCTCGGTTTCCTCGATGACCTCGCCCTCTCGGTCGATCTCGGTTTCAGTTATGCGTGCTGGATCGCCGTCGAAATCCGGGTCGGCGAAGAGCCGCGTTGCCGAGCCGGTGTAGTCGAGGATGTTGAACCAGAGCTTGCCGTAGTCGTCACGCACACGCGTCCCGCGGCCGATGATCTGTTTGAACTCGCTCATAGAGCCCACGACGCGGGCCAATACGACGTTCTTGCAAGTTGGCGCATCCACGCCCGTCGTGAGGAGCTGGGATGTGGTGAGGATGACTGGCGTTTTGGTATCCACGTCTTGGAAGCGGCTGAGGTGACCGCGGCCGATGTCGCCTTCGTCAGCGGTGACGCGCGCCACGTAATCGGGATGAGAAATGCGGAGGTCTTTGTTCAGATTGCCGAGCGCAGCAGCCATCTCTGACGCGTGCTCTTGATCGACACAGAAGACGATGGTTTTCGCAAAGCGATCGTTCTTCCGCATGAAGTCCGTAAGATGCTTGGCGATCGCCTCCGTCCGGGCCCGAAGCGCGATAACACGCTCGAAGTCCTTGGTCAGATATTCCTCATCCGGGATCGCTCGCCCGTACCGGTCAACCTCGTCTCGTGTCGGCCGCCAGCCGGCGGCGTCCCATTCGGTAACGACTCGATGCACCCGGTACGGTGCGAGGAAGCCATCTTCAATGCCTTGGCGGAGGCTGTATTCGTAGATCGGGTTGCCGAAGTAGAGGTACGTGTCCCGGCTGTCCTCGCGAAGTGGCGTCGCCGTCATGCCGAGCTGATAGGCTGGTTGGAAATGATCGAGTATGCTGCGCCATGAGCTGTCGTCACGAGCGCTGCCGCGGTGGCATTCGTCCACGATGATGAGGTCAAAGAAGTCGGCCGGGTACTCCCTGAAGAGCCCGGCCCGGCGTTCATCTTCCGCAAGCGCCTGGTAGATCGCGAAGTACATCTCGCGGCTTTTCACGATTTCCCCAGAGGTAATCTTGTGCCGCGCATCGCCGAAGGCCGCGAAGATGCCATCCTTCGGCTGGTCCACGAGGATGTTTCGGTCGGCGAGGTAGAGGATGCGAGGACGCCGATACTCGCCGGTTCTATTCCACCGTGCGTTCCACAGCTTCCAGCAGATCTGGAACGCAACGGCGGTTTTACCCGTGCCGGTCGCCATGGTGATGAGTAAACGCCGATCTCCCTTAAGGATCGCCTCGACTGCGCGGTTGATGGCGATCTGCTGGTAGTAACGCTCGCCCTTCCCGACCGTGTGATTGTACGGCGTCAGGAGCTGGTCGCTCTTCGCGTCATCAGCGATCCCGGCATGCGCCCGGTAACGCTTCCAGAGTGCTTGCGGCGTCGGAAAGTCTGCGACCTGTAGTTCGGTTCCGGTCGTATAGTCGTACTCAATGATCTCGCGGCCGTTGGTCGCGTAGGCGAACTTGAGCTCCAGCATCTCGGCGTATTGTTTGGCCTGCTGAAGCCCGGCCGCCGCCGTCTTGTATTCAGCCTTGGCCTCCACCACGGCCAGCGGAAAATCCCGGGTGTACCGGAGGAGATAGTCGACACGCTTCGGCGCTTTGCGCACGAAACCCGACCCAACCGGAATGATGCGCCCGTCGGTGACGCTTCGTTGCTCGGCAATGCTATGCGGATCGTTGTCCCAGCCGGCCGCCTGGAGTTTCGGGACTACGTATTTCCGACACGTATCAGCTTCGGTCATACCAGCACTCTGTCATCAGAAAAGCATACAGCAACCGCGTCAATTGGTCGAAGGGCGCGGGCAATAGGATGTCCGTGTGGAAGCCGGGCTCCCGCTCCTTGCGGAGCTCTTGTCAGTGGTTTCCCATCTTGCCGTAGATCAGGTCCTCTATCCGATTGTGGACACCCACTTCCGGTACATCGCGCGGCTTCGGCAACAGCGGAACGGCGCTTCTTGGTCGCCAGCACTTCACCCGCTCGCAGAATGCGTGTAAAAGCAAAGAAGAAAGCCGCCCATACGAGCGGCCCTCGGGGAGGCGACCAAATGAAACTGATCCTGCGCCGGGACCAGAAGTCGGCCGGCATGCTCTCGAAGACCATCACCTTTCTTCTAGACGTTCGGGCGGACCTAACGCCAGAGGAGCGAGCGAACATTCAGAAGTACAAGCTCGCTGATACGGTCCTCTACGAGAGGGCGACGATGACCGACCCTGGCTCGGGACTCTTGGGCGTCGCATCGCGTCTTGCGTTCAAGGCGGCGAACATCTCGATCAGCGTCGGCGACTTGGAACGCGGCAAGCGAATCGACTGCAAGGACATCATCGAAATGCTCGCGATCGAGGAACAGGTCCGCGAGGCCGCCCACACGTTCAAGAACGTGCTCGAAGCGGCGGCGCGGTTCGGCGGCGAGGAGGTCGTCGCGATCGAGTAACGGAGTGGCTTGGAACAACCTCCTCAATTTCCTCGCCGGAGGCACGCGGGAGCGTGAGCGCCGTGAGACCGAAGCGCTGTACGACCGCATTCGGGGGGCGTTCGCGCGTTCCGCGTACACCGACGACAAATTCGGCGAGTTTCGTGTCAGTATCATTCTGGAGGTGTGCGAGCGCGCGGAACGCATTCCGATTGATCCCCTGATCAACGCGATCGGCCAGCTCGTGGGCGATCTCGTCGACTACGACTTCCTCTTGTACGGCCTTCCGGACCGTCCGAATTTCGACGCGCTCACGGCTCACGAGGGCGTCGAACTCCGGACATATCTGAAGCGCAAGGAGCGGTTCCTCGCCAATCCCGAGCACCTGGCGTTCGAGTGGCGAAGCGCCGTTGTCTCCGCGATCGCGGGCATCCTTGGGTATCTGCCGGCCACGCTCTTCAAGGAGGACTGGGACGACCCGGACCCGCCGCCTGAGGATGGTCCCACCGTGCCGCTCGTCGACCTCGTGGAGAACCCGGCGCTCGTGATGAGCCGCCTTCTCGCAACTTTCACGAGCGACCTCGTGCTCAAGGCCGATCTCTTTAACGAGCTTCGCGAACAGTTCGACCGTCGCGTCTGCGTTGCCTCCGGGATCGAGTGGCAGGAGCGGTTCGAGACCAAGCGCAAACCCGTGCCGCCTGAGGCATACAAGCCGCAGCAGCCGTCACTTCTTGCGACCGCATACCTCGACGGCACGCCGTGGAAGATCTTCTTCGATACTCCGCTTCCGCTTACGATCCCGTTCCCGGTTCGCTTCGAGCACACCCACATCGTCGGGGGTTCGGGCCACGGCAAGACGCAGCTCCTCCAATTGAGCATTCTCCGTGACTTGGAAGCGAGCATCGAGGACGGCCGGTCGATCGTCGTCATCGATTCCCAGGGCGATCTGATTCAGAACGTGTCGCGGCTGTCGCTCTTCGCACCGGACGATCCTTCGGGTCTTAGCGACCGACTCCTCATCGTTGATCCGACCGACGTTGAGTACCCAGTCGCCCTCAACATGTTCGACTTCGACCGCGGGACCGTCGAGCGGCTGCCGCTCGTCGAGCGTGAGCGCGTCCTCAATGCGACCATCGATCTGTACGAATACTTCTTCGGAGCGCTCTTAGGGGCCGAGCTCACCGCTCGCCAAGGCATCATTTTCAAGTACATCGCCCGCCTTCTCCTTGAGGTACCCGATGCGACGATCCACACGTTCCGTGAGCTCATGGAGGACGGCGAGCCGTTCCGCCAATACATGGAGAAGCTGCCGCCAACGTCTCGCGCTTTCTTCGAGACCCGGTTCTTCGACCGCTCGTTCTCGGAGACGAAGAAGCAGGTTCTCACCAGGCTCTGGGGCGTCCTCTCGAACGCGACCTTCGACCGGATGTTCAGCCACCCGCGGAGCAAGGTCGATATCCACGGCGCGCTTCAAGGCGGGAAGATCGTGCTCGTCAATACCGCCAAGGATCTTCTCGGCCACGAGGGCGCGTCGATACTCGGCCGCTTCTTCATCGCGCTCATCGCCCAAGCCGCGCAGCGCCGCGCGATCATCCCCCAGCACGAGCGGAACCCCGCTTTCGTGTACATCGACGAAGCCGCCGACTACTTCGACGAAAACATCGACCACCTGCTGAACCAGGCCCGCAAGTACAAGGTGGGCATGGTGCTCGCGCACCAGAACCTTGATCAGCTCTCCCTGTCGCTCCGGGCGTCGATCTTCGCCTCGACGAGCATCAAGTATGCGGGCGGCGTTTCGAGCAGGGATGCGACGGTGTTTGCGGGCGAGATGCGATCCGAGCGGGAATTCCTCGAATCGATGCGCAAGCGGCAGCGGGAGACCATGTTCGCCTGCTACGTACGGAACGTGACAGCCCGGGCGCTCGGCGTATCGGTGCCCTTGGGCGTCCTCGAGGGCGAGCCTACCATGAGCGACGCTGATTGGCAGGTGGTGCACGCTGCCAATCGGGCAGCGTATTGCATTCCTCTTGCGGACGTACCGGAAGCGCAGTTCCGCCCGAGACAGAAGGCCGAGGCCCGTGCCGGGCGAGAGGCACCGCGTGAGGCGGCACCCGCTCCGTTATCCGCAGAACCGCAGCCAACCGTGGCAAGTGCCGTATCTCCGCGGGGGGAGGAACCTGCTCCTCCACGGCGGGAGACCGCGGCACCCGAAGCGAAGCAGCAACCCACCGGCAAGAAGCCGGTGCCGCCTCGAAAGGCTAAGGCCATGGCGGGCGCCGCGCCGCCACTGGGACGCGGCGGCAAGGAGCACAAGTACCTCCAAAACCTCATAAAGGAGTTCGCGATCTCCAAGGGCTACCACGCCGTGATCGAAGAAGAGATTCTCGACGGCACCGGCCGGGTCGATGTCTCTCTAGCGCTCCAGGGCAAGCGGATCGGCTGCGAGATATCGGTCACGACCGGCCGCGATCACGAGTTCGGCAATATCGAGAAGTGTCTCGCTGCAGGGTACGAGCGCGTGCTCTTCGTTTCGAGCGATCCGCGCCATGTGCGAGCGATGGAAAAGCTGGCGGAAAGCCACTTCGAAGACGAAGAGCGCGGGAAGCTTCATTTCCAGAGTCCGGACGGTGCCTTGGAACTCATTGGCGGCTGGGCCGGGGGCACGACGGTCTCGACGGTGCGCGGATACAAGGTGCAGACGACGACGAAGACGGTGAACCACGAGGAGGCGGGACAGCGCCGAAATGCGGTCGCGGCGGTTATCGCCCGGTCCATCCGCCCGAAGACCAAGTAGGCTCGCTACTCTTGAAGCTCCTACCAGACCGCCCGCACGCTGTGGATTTTGAGCCCATGAACCCATATGTCCGTACCGAGAATGTTATTCCCAGGATCCCCACAGTGACTCACGATCTCCAAGTGCATTGCGTGTGCTGTGGCGACATTGCTCGGCTGCTGCCCTGCCACGTCGATTTGCTGTTCGACCGGGCGAACGACAACGACAGGTACCAGCGCGAATCCGCGATAGTCAGACCGGGCTACCGCCTCGCCGGGGAACATTTTGAGCTGCCGCCGACCGGCGCCGGGGACTGACCAAGTCCCGTTAAGTCGAGCTGTCCTAACCCACCCGGGCATATGGCGATGCGGAAGCCAACCCCCGTCGCCCGGCGCGTCGCGCTAGCCGCTCCGCCAAGGTCAGGGGGTTCTCAGAATAGTCGGCCGGCAAGCTGATCCACCGGCGAACTCGGTAGATTTGGGTAGTGGTATATCGCTTAAGGACGATTTGCATGGATCGCGAGTACACTCGACGTGAATTCTATGACCTTGTCTGGTCTCAGCCCATGAGGACGCTCGCTGGAGGCTTCGGCATCTCGGATGTCGCGCTCGCGAAGCATTGCAAGAAGGCCAACATCCCGGTGCCCGAACGCGGCTATTGGGCGCGAAAGCAGGCAGGCAAGCGCGTCAGTCAGATTGCGCTACCGCCCCGCTTCTTCGGTGCGAGCGACCGGATCGGCTGGTCCTCTCTCCACCATACGTATGGCTCGGATTGGGCTGAGCAGTACGTGAAGATGTCAGTGCCGGAAGTTCCAGAATTCGAGGAAGTCATAGAGGCGGTGCGGCAGCGCGCCATCAAGGCAGTTGGCAACGTGCGCCACCAGAAGACGTTTGAACCTGCGCATCCACTTGTTGCTCGGCTGCTGGCCCATGACGAAGAGCGGCGGCAAGATTCTATGAGATGGCAGTCTAGTTATTTCTCTCCCAAGTACGAATCGGGCACCGAGCGCCGACGTCTCTTGATCATCAATACGCTTTTCCTGGCGTCGGCTCGCATTGGCTGCCGTCCGTCGATGAGCACGTCGAAGTACCAAGATGCGCGCGACGGCCGCCAGCTCGAGATTCTGATCGGTGATCAACCCGTCTACTTTACGATTGAGGCTGTCACATCTCGAAAGGGTCAACAGCGCGAGGGCCTTCGGCTCTCGCTCGGCTCGGTGCACAGCCGGACGCCGCATCCGCAATACTGGGAGGACAACGAGGAAGCATCGCTCGAACATCAATTGACCACGGTGCTGGTCGAGATGCTTGTTGCTTCGGAGACGGCCTATCGGCGGAGCCTCATAGAACGACGAGAGTGGATCATCGAGCGAAAGACGGCAGCTGAAAAGGAGCTCAGGGAACGCAAAGAGAAGGCGGAGCGGGAAGCGAAGGTCCTGGCCGAGAAGAAGGAACGCGAACGGATCGGCCGTTTGCTCGCCCAAGCCCGAGCGCTCAATCGAGCAAATCAGATTCGGGCGTATGTTTCCACGGCACTCTCGCGAGCGACGGAAATGCCGCTCGATATCTCGGAGATCAATGAATGGGCAGCGTGGGCGCGCCGACAAGCGGACCAACTTGATCCTGTAGCGAACGGTACGATCCTGAACGCGATCAGAACAGATTGCGCTTCAGACGAGTAGATTTAGATGGCCGAAAAATCCGAAGTCATTCGACGACGCTGCCGACGAGCATTGCGACTTCGTCGGGGGGAAAGACTCGCCGCGCAATGAACACGGCATTTATGGGTACCCCAGGATACCGTTGGGACAAGACGGTGTGCATTGCGCGGTAGTGGGTGCCCGCAGTAAGGACATCGTCGATGATCAAGATGCTTTTCGGTGCCGGATGGGCGACCGTTTCATCGATGCTGTATATTCCAAGGAGATCTTCTACAGTCGGTCGCTGGCCCGGTGCCGCCTCGTGCGCTGCAGCTACCGACTTGGACTGTACCACCAGCTCTCGAATATCCAGGGACCGTGTGGCGCCGGTGAGCAAATGACAGATGCGTAACAGCCTGTCGTCATAGGCGGGATCGCCCTTGGCTTTGGAGGGCGGCACCGGGACCATCGTCCAATCCGGCAGATTGTCCATACTGACCGCGGTCGATATGTACGACGCACATCGCTGGATGGCCTGGGCCTTGTAGCGCAACTCCGCCGGACTCGATGATCCGGGCTTCTTCTTGAGGTTCGAGATCAAGTTGTTGGTGGCACTATAGCTATAATTCTTGTGAGCGGTGTACTCGAACAGGAAGTAGCATTCATCCGCCTCTGTCAGATGATAGTGGTCGGCGATATTGGTGGAATCGATCCGTAGGAAGCGAGGCGGGTCAGCCAAGCGCGCTCCACAAATCGTCGAAGTCGCGTACGCGCACGGCCCCCTGCTTTTCGAAGCGGGCAGGCCATGCGAGGCCGGGTTGCTCGAAGCAGGAGCTGAGAATGAACAGCTTGCGGCCTTGATGCAGCGCGGCGCGAGCTTGTGTCAGGGTTCCAGACGTGTCGCTTGCCTCGACGATAACCGTCGCCTCTGTGAGTGCGCTCATGGTGATGTTGCGCTCAGGAAAGAAATAGCGATTCTGCGGTGGCTTCTGTAGCCGGTACCGCAGGACGGGGACCTGGGAGATGAGCAGGTACTCGCGCGCAATGCGCTCCTGAAGCTGCTTGTTCTGGGGCGGATAGCAATCGCTGATCGGCGTGCCAATGACTGCGATCGTCCGACCTCCGGCTGCCAATGCCGTTTCGTGAGCTGTCGTGTCGACCCCCGCAGCCAAACCGGATACGACCGTGAAGTCACGTTCGACGAGCGCCCTCGCGAGCTTCCTGGCCCGCGCCACTCCGGCTTCCGATGGCTTGCGCGTGCCGACGACAGCCACGCACCGAGTCTCCGTGAGTTCCCAGACGCCGCGATAGTACAGAAGTTCAATGGGGTGCCTGGCGTGGCGCAGGCGCTCCGGATAGTCGCCGCCATGGTTGATCCTGATCCCGAACCGGTCGATGCCCCCTTCCTTGAAGATCCTCAGCACGTCGCTGGCACACTTCTCCGCCTGGGTACGGGACACGAAGTCCGACGGAAGGGCGTCAGGGTTCGCGGCAAACTTCTCGGCGATGTTGGTGAACCAGGCACCGTCTTGAAGCCACATGGCCTCGTAGGCGCCCAACTCAAGCCGAGGCGAGATCGGGGCGCTAACGGGGCCGTGGTCGCGGCTGAGGGCTAGCTGCATTCACTGATTTCCTTTGCGCAGGGAGTCTAACGGGTGGAACGGACAGGACAAAGTGTTCCCGGTGAGACCATTCCGCCGTGCCGCCCAAGACCTAACTCCCCACGCTGCGAGGTGGCTCCCCGGGAAACAGTCCGTCAAGGAAGCGTTCCAGAGCGTCGGCGCGTCCGGCGGGCATCCGCCACGTGCCGTTAAGGTAACGGGTCAGGGTGCCTGGGTCCCATCCGAGGTGCACGGCAGTCTGCTCGAAGGTCATCCCCATTGCCCTCCGTTTTGCAGCGAGCCGCTCAGCCAGGGTCGCCGGGGCCGGTGTAGGATCGAAGCCCAGGAAGTCGATCACCGGCCGAAACTGGGACGACACTGGTTTGGTCTTGTCCTTTTCCCAATTGATGTACGTGAAGTGGTTGATGCCCATTTGGGCGGCTACTTCGCGTTGGAGCAACCCGAGTTCCTTCCGACGCTTCTTGAGGTGCTCGCCAAGCGTCTTGGGGTGTTGGCAATAGTCCTTATTTCTCAATGACTTGAGGGTCAGTGGGACACCCGGCAAAATGGCAACGCGTCTCTGCCGCTGCGGCCACCTGATGGACCCGACCCGCTCCTGCGCCCGCGGCCCGCGCTGTGGTGCGGACTACCAGGCCAAGCTCTCCGGCCCGCTGCTCGACCGCATCGACCTCACCATCGACGTGCCGGCCGTCGCCGCCGCCGATCTCGCGCTGCCGCCACCGGCCGAAAGCTCCGCCGACATCGCCGCCCGGGTCGCTGCCGCCCGCACCGTCCAGCGCGAGCGGCTGGCCAGACTGGATGCCAAGGGCAAGCTGACCGCCGTCGAGCCCGATCCCGCCGCCGGCCTTCTGGCCGACCGCGCCCGCAACTGGGCCAAGCCGCGCTGCAATGCCGACACCGACGGCGCCCTGCTGGCCGCCATAGCGGAACCCGACGCCGAGGGCCGCGCACTGCTGGCCCGCGCCGCCGAACGCCTCGGCCTGTCGGCGCGCGCCTGGCACCGCACGCTCCGCGTTGCGCGCACCCTCGCCGACCTTGACGGCTCCGACGCCGTGCGCCGCCTGCACATCGCCGAGGCGCTGAGCTACCGGCGGCCGCAGTCCCGGTCGATGCTTGCCGCCTGAGGCGACCGCTCGCCACTACCGGAATGACAGTAGGGGAAGTGAAGGGGGCCAGTCGGTTGTGATCCGGTGTCGCCGTTGACGGCGTCGGCTTCAGCAGGGGCGCAATATGCGAGATTGCTCCCGAAGAGACCGCTCGATTAGGGTCGGGTTGTCGCGGCCGGGGGATGGCCGGCGACGTCGCGGAGAAGGCTCTCGATGATTCGCTCGCTCATGCTCGGTCTCACGTCGCGTTTCACGATCGGCCTCCTCTCGCTCCTGATCTGCGTGCCCATGACCATCACCCTGTTCGAGGTCTCCAGAGCGCTGTGGGTCAAGCCCGACCTGAAGGAGGAGATGGAGATCGTCACCGGCATCGGCATCATCATGATCGGCTGGGG
>LNFM01003136.1_pt1 | contig 33158 bp, 32 predicted proteins | sample 596031 | NCBI WGS metagenome assembly LNFM01 (sample SAMN04254537, study PRJNA301005) | activated carbon metagenome | isolation source: dual media filters at the Ann Arbor, Michigan drinking water treatment plant | place: USA: Ann Arbor | reverse complement strand
TCTCCGCGCCTCCGCGTGAACAAATCTGACTCACGCGGAGGCGCGGAGACACGGAGGAAAAGAGGAATGCCTGCGGCGCTCACGCGGTCACCCCGGCATAGCCTTCCGCTTCCAACTCAAGCGCGAGTTCCGGCCCGCCGGTCTTCACGATCCGCCCGCCGCTCAGGATGTGCACGAAATCGGGCGCGACATAATCGAGCAGCCGCTGGTAATGCGTGATCAGGATCACGGCCTTGTCGGGCGCGCGCATGATCCGGTTGATGCCGTCGCCCACCGCGCGGAGTGCATCGATATCGAGCCCGCTATCGGTCTCGTCGAGGATCGCGAGGCGGGGGCTGATGATACCCATCTGCACCATCTCGTTGCGCTTCTTTTCGCCGCCCGAAAAGCCGACATTCACCGGCCGCTTGAGCATGTCGTAATCCATGCCAAGGCCAGCAGCCTGCGCCTTGGCGAGCTTCAGAAACTCGCCGCCGGAAAGTGGGGCTTCATCGCGGCCCTTGCGCTGCGCGTTGAGCGCCTCGCGCAGGAACTGGACGTTGGACACGCCGGGGATTTCGACCGGATATTGGAAGCCCAGGAACAGGCCAGCGGCAGCGCGTTCGTGCGGCGCGAGGGACAGCAAGTCCACCCACTCCCCTTCTTCGTCACCTGTGCTCCGGCGAAGGCCGGAGCCCTGGCCAGCATCCACCTCACCTTCGCCAACGCTCCGGCCTTCGCCGGAGCACAGGGTGGGAGCGCGAAACTCGACCGACCCCGCCGTCACCTCATACCCCGGCCGCCCGCCGAGCACATAGCCCAGCGTCGACTTCCCCGCGCCATTCGGCCCCATGATCGCATGCACCTCGCCCGCATTGACGGTGAGCGAGAGGCCCTTGAGGATTTCCTTGCCGTCGATTTCGGCGTGGAGGTCAGTTATTTTGAGCATCAGAACCAAAACTCATTCATTTCTTTGAGAAACGCTTTGTCCCTTATGGGAAACCCCGAAGCATCACCGATCACGGAGTCGATGCCGCAGCGAGGACACATCGCGCAGTCGTCATTATCGACCCAATCTTCGATCTCCGAAGGCGAAAAGACTTCGAGGCAGTAGAAGCATCCCGCCTTGGAGCTAGCCTCGAGCTCAGCGCGATGACGAACGGTATGCGTGTGCGCATCAAGGATGTGGCCGCGCCCTTCTGCACGAGCCTGAGCTTTCTTGTGCTCGTGGGTTTCGACAAAAATCACCCCACGCTCCCCTCAAGCGAAATCCCCAGCAGCTTCTGCGCTTCCACCGCGAATTCCATCGGCAGTTGCTGCAGCACTTCCTTCGCAAACCCATTCACGATCAACGCCACCGCCGCTTCCTGATCGAGCCCGCGCTGCATCGCGTAGAACAACTGATCGTCGGAGATCTTCGACGTGGTCGCCTCATGCTCGATCTGTGCGCTGGGGTTGCGGACTTCGATGTACGGCACGGTATGCGCGCCGCACTGGTCGCCGAGCAGCAGCGAGTCGCACTGGGTGAAGTTGCGCACGCCCTCCGCCGTCGGCGACACGCGCACCAGCCCGCGATAGGTGTTGTCGCTGCGCCCCGCCGAAATCCCCTTCGAGACGATCGTCGAACGGGTGTTCTTGCCGAGGTGGATCATCTTGGTGCCGGTATCGGCCTGCTGGCGATTGTTCGTCACCGCGACCGAATAAAATTCGCCGACCGACCCGTCGCCCGCGAGCACGCAGGACGGATATTTCCAGGTAATCGCGCTGCCGGTCTCGACCTGCGTCCAGCTGACCTTGCTGTTCTTCCCCTGGCACAAAGCCCGCTTGGTCACGAAATTATAGATGCCGCCCAGGCCGTTCTCGTCGCCGGGATACCAGTTCTGCACAGTCGAGTATTTGATCTCGGCATCGTCGAGCGCGACCAGTTCAACCACCGCGGCGTGGAGCTGGTTCTCGTCGCGCATCGGAGCGGTGCAGCCTTCGAGGTAGCTCACATACGCGCCCTTGTCGGCGACGATCAGCGTGCGTTCGAACTGGCCGGTATTTTCGGCATTGATGCGGAAATAGGTGCTCAGCTCCATCGGGCAGCGCACGCCCTCTGGAATGTAGACGAACGTCCCGTCGCTGAAGACCGCGCAGTTGAGCGCCGCGAAATAGTTATCGTGCATGGGGACGACCTTCCCCAGCCACTTACGGACGAGATCGGGATACTCCTTGATCGCCTCGCTGATGCTGCGGAAGATGACACCCGCCGCCTCCAGCTCCTTGCGGAAAGTCGTCGCGACCGAAACGCTGTCGAACACCGCATCCACCGCAACGCGCCGCGCTGGCAGGCCGCCCTCTTCCCCGCCCTCGACGCCCGCGAGCAATTTCTGCTCGGCAATGGGAATGCCCAGCTTTTCATAGACGCGCAGGATCTCAGGATCGACCTCGTCGAGCGAGCCGAGCTTGGGCTTCGCCTTGGGCTCGGCGTAATAATAAGCGTCCTGGTAATCGATCGGCGCGAGGTCGAGCTTGGCCCAGTCCGGCGATTCCATCGTCAGCCAGTGGCGATACGCCTTCAACCGCCAGTCGAGCATCCATTCGGGCTCGCCCTTCTTCGCCGAAATGAAGCGGACGGTGTCTTCCGACAGCCCCTTGGGAGCGAATTCCTGCTCGATGTCCGAGCTGAAACCCCATTCATACTTCTTGTTGGCGGCGGCAATCGCCTCGGCATTCTTGATGGCCATTATCGGGCTCCTGCCGTTTGGCGGCTATTGAATAGGTCGCGCGGAGACGCGGAGACGCGGAGGGGTTGTACCAGCACGATGCGCGAAGCGCTTTCATCGCGGGCCGGTGAAAACGAGATAGCTACGCCGCTGACGCTGCCCCCCTTCTTCTCCGCGTCTCTGCGTCTCCGCGCGAACAAATTCTTCGTCATGCCACCACCTCAGCGCTCAGGCTGGCAAGCGACACCCCGGCAAGCGCCCCACGCACCGCGCCGTTCACGACATTCCAGTGCGGCTTCACGCGGCAATTTTCTTCGATGATGCAGTCGTGTCGACCCTCGTCGACGCAAGACGTCAGCACGATCGGCCCTTCGACCGCTTCGATGATGTCGGCGAGCGAAATCGCCGCCGCCGGGCGCGACAGGCGGAAACCGCCGCCGGTGCCGCGCGTGCTTTCGATCAGGCCAGCGGAGGACAAGCGGCTGACGAGCTTTTGCACCGTCGGCAATGGAATGCCCGTCTCGTCGCTCAGCAGCGTCGCGTTCAGCCGGCCGGTCACGCCGCCCCGGCACCCGCACTGCCGCGCAGAGGCGCTCATCATCACGACGGCGTAATCGGCAAGGCTGGAAAGACGCATGCATTTCCTAATCGGACAGATTCGATCTGATTGGTAAATGGCGTCGGGGGACGCCCGCGTCAACCGTTAAGCCGCGGGTCGGGAGAGCTTTGAAGAAGAAGATTTGGTTCGCGCGGAGGCGCGGAGGCGCGGAGAAGAAGAATGAGGAGGGCGATCTCGTGGCGCAGCCATCGCATTTCGGCGGCTGGTGATGAAAGCGCTACGCGCCTTACGCCGCGCACCCTCTCCGCGTCTCCGCGCCTCCGCGCGAACCAAATCAACGCCCGACCAAAACGCGCTCCGCCCAGTTGCCACCCAGCCAACCCCCTGCCAAACGCCTCACCATGTTCAGCCTCATCCGCCCCGCCCTATTCTCGCTTGATGCCGAACAGGCGCACGGCCTGACGATCGACGCGCTGGCAGCATGGGCAAGGCTCGGCACTCCCTTCGCCGCCCCTCCGCCCGACCCCATCCTGCGCACCACCGTCGCGGGGGTCGACTTCGCCACCCCGCTCGGCCTCGCCGCTGGCGTCGACAAAAATGGCGATGCGATCGATGGCTGGTTCGGGCTTGGCTTTGGCAGCGTCGAAATCGGCACGCTCACCCCCCTGCCCCAGCCCGGCAACCCCAAGCCCCGCATCTTCCGGCTGGTCGAGGATCGCGCGGTGATCAACCGATTGGGCTTTAACAATGGCGGAATCGACGCCGCGATGCCCCGCGCGGCTGCTGCTAAACGTCCGGGCGTGCTCGGCATCAATGTCGGCGCGAACAAGGACACGACCGACCGGATCGCCGATTACCGCACCGGCGTTTCCAAAGCCGCCGAGATTGCCGATTACATCACGATCAACATCAGTTCGCCCAACACGCCGGGCCTGCGTGACCTGCAATATGGCACCGCGCTCGCCGAATTGCTGGCGGCGTGCAGCGCAGCGCGCGGGGCCATCCCGCTGTTCCTGAAGATCGCGCCCGATCTCGATCCGGCAGCGATTGACGGCATCGCCCGCGCCGCGATTGAGCACCGGATCGATGCGCTGATCGTCAGCAACACCACCATTTCCAGGCCCGACTCGCTCCGCTCGCGCCATGCCGCTGAGTCGGGCGGACTGTCCGGCGCGCCGCTGGCATCTCTGGCGCGCACCCGGCTAGCCGATGTCCGCAGCGCCACCGGCGGGCAGCTCCCGATTATTTCGGTGGGCGGCATCGATAGCGCGACAGAGGCCTATGCCCGCATCCGCGCCGGGGCGAGCCTGGTTCAGCTCTATAGTGCGCTGGTCTATGCGGGGCCAAGTCTGGCCCGCCACATCAATACCGGGCTCGCCGCCCTGCTCAAGCGCGATGGGTTCGCCAGCCTGGCTGATGCCATCGGATCGGCATGACGAAGCATGTTTGCGCTGCGGGCAAACCGGTCTAGGTTTGCTCCCATGAAAAAGCTGATCCTCGCATTCTTCGCCTTCACCCTGCCCACCGCCGTTCAGGCCCAGTCGACGACACCGGGCGTCGTATCCGCCGCCGATCCGCGCGCCGCCGCTGCCGGGCAGGAAATTCTGCGCGCCGGTGGCAGCGCGGCCGATGCGCAAATGGCGATGATGCTTGCGCTGACCGTGGTCGAACCGCAATCGAGCGGCATCGGCGGGGGTGGTTTCTTCCTGTATCAGGACGCGGTGACCGGACTGCTCACCGCGATCGACGGTCGCGAAACCGCGCCCGCTGCCGCCACTGCGGATCGCTTCCTTAAAGCCGATGGCACCGCGCTGGGCTTTCTGCAGGCCGTCCCCGGCGGCAAATCGGTCGGTGTCCCCGGCAATATGCGGCTGATGGCGATGGTGCATCAGCGCTGGGGCAAGCTCCCATGGAAAACGCTATTCGCCCCCGCGATCAAGCTGGCGGAGGAGGGTTATACCGTCACCCCACCGATGGCGAATGGACTGGGTTTCGTATCGACATTGTGGAAGGATTTTCCCGCCACCGCCGCGCAGTACATGCATGACGGGAAGCCCTATGCGGTGGGCGAGACGATCAAAAACCCCGCGCTTGCGCAAACCCTGCGCCAGCTTGCCGATGGCGGCGCGGATGCCTTCTACAAGGGCCCGATCGCCGAAGGCATTGTCGCTGCCGCCACGGGATCGACCCGCAGCCCAAGCGACATCACTTTGGCCGATCTGGCCGCCTATCAAGCCAAACAACGCCCCGCCGTGTGCGGTCATTACCGCGTGTACCGTATCTGCGGCATGGGCCCGCCCTCATCCGGGGCGACCACAGTGCTCCAGATTCTCGGCATGCTCGAACGCTTCGACATGAAGAAGCTTGGGGCGGCAAACCCGGTTTCCTGGCACCTGATCGGAGAGGCCATGCTGCTCGCCTATGCCGACCGGGAGAAATATCTGGGTGACCGCGATTTCGTCGACGTGCCGGTCGCGGGGTTGATCGATCCGGCGTACATGAAGGCGCGGTCGAAGCTGATCTCGCTCGACAAGACGTTGCCCGCACACGAAGCTGGCACCCCGCCCGGTGCCAAACCGCGCACCGCCGCCCTACAGGCTGAAGTTCCTGGCACCACCCATTTCGTCGCGGTCGATCGTGCGGGCAACGTCTCGACAATGACCTCGACGGTCGAGGGGCCGTTCGGCAGCCAGCTGCTTGCGGGCGGCTTCGTGCTCAACAACGAACTGACCGATTTCACCTATGTCCCCGAAAAGGACGGCGCGCCCGTCGCCAACCGGGTGCAGGGCGGCAAGCGACCGCTGTCCTCCATGTCGCCGACGATCGTCTATGACGAAAGCGGCAAGCCAATTTTCACCGTCGGCGCGGCGGGCGGCAAGACGATCATCATGCAGGTCGCCAAGGCGCTGATCGCGCATCTCGACTGGGGGATGCCAGGACGTGAGGCGCTGGGGCTGGGGCTCGTTTACTTCAATTCAAAAGGGCTGGTGCTTGAAGAGGGTACCGCCGTCGCGCCAATGAAGGCCGATCTCGAAAAACTCGGCCATGTCGTGTCGGTCAGCAAATTGGGTCTGAAGGCCAATGCGGCCGAACTGACCCCGAATGGCTGGGTCGGTGCAGCAGATCCACGCAGCGTAGGCGTTGCACTCGCCGAATAATCGTCCCAAACGGGCAATGGAACCAAGATCGCGCAAGCCGTAACGGCTGCGCCTAGAAGCGACTCCAGGAGAGACGATGCGCAAGCTCGAACATTTCCCCAATCTCGTCACCATGTTCTTCACCCGCGCCCGCGAACAGGGCAACAAGCCGTTCCTGTGGCACAAACAGGATGGTCGCTGGGTATCGCGCAGCTGGCGCGAGGCGGCAGAACAGGTCGCCAGCCTGGCCGCCGGGCTGAAAGCGATCGGCATCCAGCCGGGCGACCGGGTGATGCTGGTCGCTGAAAACCGCCCTGAATGGTGCATCAGCGATCTGGCGATCATGGCAGCGGGTGCGATCACCGTGCCAACCTATGTGACCAACACCGAACGCGACCACACCCACATCATCGAAAATTCGGGCGCGCGCGCCGTGATCGTGTCGAACGCCAAGCTTGCCCGCACCTTGCTGCCAGCGGTGGTGCGCGCGACCCAGGCGCGGATGGTGATTGGGATTGAGGATCTGCGGATCGGCCAATCGGGCGACATGGATTTTCACAGCTGGCAAAAGCTGATCGACGATCACCCGACCAGCCCCGACGCCTGTGCCGCCCAGGCGACCTTCACACGCGAGGACACAGCCTGCATCATCTACACCAGCGGCACCGGCGGCGCACCGCGCGGGGTGATGCAGCATCACGGCGCGATCCTGCACAACGTCAATGGCTGCTGCACCGTGATTTCAGAGGATTTCGGCTGGGAGGAAGAGGTTTTCCTGTCCTTCCTGCCGCTCAGCCACGCCTATGAACATACCGGCGGCCAGCATTTCCCAATCGGGCTAGGCGCGCAGATTTACTATGCCGAAGGACTCGACAAGCTCGCCTCCAATATCGAGGAAACGCGCCCCACGCTGATGGTCGTGGTGCCGCGGCTGTTTGAGGTGCTGCGGGCGCGGATGCTCAAAACGATCGAGAAGCAGGGCAAGCTCTCCAATTATCTGCTCGATCAGGCGCTGGCGATTGGCGGGCGCGAACATGTCGGCAAAAAGGGCTTGCTCGACGGGCCGATGAACCTGCTGCTGGGCGCGACCTTGCGGCCCAAGGTATCGAAGAAATTTGGCGGACGGATCAAGGCAATGGTCTCGGGCGGTGCGCCGCTCAACCCGGAAATCGGCGTATTCTTCCAGTCGCTCGGGCTGACCTTTCTGCAAGGTTATGGCCAGACCGAGGCCGCGCCGGTCATCTCCTGCAACCGGCCCAAGGTTGGGCTGAAGATGGACACAGTCGGCCCGCCGCTCGCCAATACTGAGGTGCGGATTGCCGATGACGGTGAAATCCTGGTGCGCGGCGAGCTCGTGATGCACGGCTATTGGCGCAATCCAGAGGAAACCGCGCGGGTGCTGAAAGATGGCTGGCTGCACACCGGCGACATCGGAATCATCGACAAAAAGGGCCGGATCAAGATCACCGATCGCAAAAAGGATCTGATCATCAACGACAAGGGCGATAACGTTGCCCCGCAAAAGGTGGAAGGGATGCTGACCCTGCAGCCCGAAATCCTGCAAGCGATGATCGCTGGCGACCGGCGACCGCATATGGTCGCGGTGCTCGTCCCCGATCCCGAATGGACGCAGGAATTCTGCGCGAAATCGGGCACGCATTGCGATTTCAACAAGCTGCGCGACAATAGCGATTATCGCGCCGCGCTGAGTGCTGCGGTCGAGCGCGTCAACAAGGACCTGTCGGTGATCGAACGGATCCGCCGCTTCACCATTGCCGATGAACCCTTCACGATCGAAAATGAACAGCTGACGCCCTCGCTGAAGATCAGGCGGCCTGTGCTGAAGCAGGTCTATGGTGATCGGCTCGACGCGCTATATCGCGCCTAGGGGTGCTATTTCAAGCTTTGGGGGTATCTTTTCGTCCAGCGGTGTAACGTCTCGCGCGCTATGCGCGTACCCTGGGGACCATCGTCACCAGGAGACATACTTCATGCGCCCCGTCCTTTCGCTCGCCCTGTCGCTTGCCCTTGCCGCCCCGCTGGCTGCCATCGCGACCACTGCCGCCATCGCTGCCCAGCCTGTCGACGTTGGTAACAAGGTCCCTGCCGGCTTCACCGCGCTCGACATCACTGGCAAGCCGCGCGATTTTGCGTCGATCGTCGGCAAGAAGGGCGTGGTTCTGGTGTTCTTCCGCTCGGCCGCCTGGTGCCCCTATTGCCAGAAGCAGCTGAAGGAAATTCGCGATCTGACGCCTGAACTGGCCAAGCGCGGCTATACGCTTGCCGCAATCAGCTATGATTCAACCGATGCGCTGAACAAGTTCAACACCAAGGTGCCCGTCAACTACACGCTGCTGTCGGATGTCGGCTCCAAGCAGATTGACGCGTTCGGCCTGCGCGATCCGGCCTATCCGAAGGACAATTTTGCCTATGGCGTGCCAACAGCGACGATCCTGGTCATCGGCAAGAATGGCGTGATCAAGAAGAAGCTGTCGACCACCGACTATAAGATCCGCGCAAGCAACGAGACCATCCTGGCCAGCGTCGACGCGGGCTGATGCCAATTACCCCTCCCCCGTTCAGGGGGAGGGGTTCACCCTTTTTTCATGCGATGACGTGCCGCGTAGCCGGGCAGGCGCCTTATTTGCCGGCCACCGTGGCCGCCGCCTTGGGCGTTACCGCCAGCAAAAAGGCCCCATCGGGCTTCAGATATCGCTGGGCCACTTGCTGGAGGATTTCGGGCGTTACCTTGCCGATATCGACCGCAAGCGAATTGACCGCAGCAATCCGGCGCGGATCATAGCTCGCCCCCGCCAACTGCGTGAGCCAGAAGGTATTCCCGGTCGATGCGCGCGCGATATATTGCGCATAGGGCAGCAGCGTGCGTTTCAACTCGTCGCGCTCGATCGGTTTGGCGACGAGATCAGCGGCAATTTCCTTGGCCAGCGTGAAGAAGAAGTCCACCTTGTCCGGCGGCACTTGGCCGATCGCGATCAGCCGCCCGCCGCTGGGCAGGCCAACTGGCCACTCGCTCTGCACGCTTGGCGAATAGCTCGCCCCCGCCTCTGATCGCAGCCGATCAAACAACCGATCGCTGAAAATCTGCGCGAGCAGTTCCAGCCGTCGGCTATCCGAAATACCGTCAATGCCGCCACCCGTCGGCCAAGCGACCACTGCCACTGCCTGGTTGGCGGGGCCGTCATGGCTGAGGATCACGGGCTTGCCGGTACTGGCCGGGAACTTCACCGGCGGAATCGGCCGGGTGCTGGCGCGCCGGGGGGCAATGGCACCAAGGCTTTTGGCGACCGCTGCAACCGCATCGTCCGCCTTGAAATCGCCGAACACCTGGACCTCAACCGGACCGGAGGCAAGAATCGGCGCCCATAGCGCCCGGAAACTGGCTGGCGTGGTCGCCCGCACCTGATCCGGCGTCGCGGTCGCCCAGCGCGGATCGCCGGCATGCAGCAGACCTTCCAGATCGCGCGACAGGATGCCGCCGGGGGAAACGGCATTGGTGTCATAGGCCGCCAGCGTAACCGCCTTCGCGCGCGCCAGCGGGTTCGGGTCCCAGCGCGGAAAGGCGAGCTTGGCCGCAATCAGCTGAAGCTGATCGGCCATATCCTCTGGCGACGTCACGGCAGAAAGCACGAAGGCATCTTCCTCGACGTCAAAGCTCATCCCGATCCGCCGCCCGACCGTCAATTGATCGAGCTCCTCCTGGCCAAGCTTGCCGATCCCGCCGGCGATCAAGGTTAGCGGTGCCGCCCAGGCGGCGGTGGTCCGATCGGTCGGCAGCGCATTGAGTCCGCCACCAAAGCGGACACGCACATAGACACGATTGGATTCGCCGCTGTTGGGATAGATCATCAGCCGCACACCATTCGCAAAATCGATCCGTTCGATTTCGGTGGGGCCGGAGATTTCGCGAATCGGCGTGCGTTTGACGATCTTGCCCAGCGTCCTGAGCCTTGGCAGCTGCGCAAAACTGATCTTACGCACGGCGTTGCGGGCATTGGCCAATCCGGATACATCCGCCTTCAGCGCTGTTTCCAGCCGAGCCGAGGCGGTCATATCAGCGGTGCGGCTATTGACGATCGCATGGGTTGCATCACCCACGAACACCCGGCGGGTTGATTCAAGCAGGGCTTCCGGGGTGAAAAAGCCTTTGGTGCGCGCGCCAAGGAAAATATCATAGGATACCTGCGCACTGGCGATGGTTTCCCGAATATCGATCGCTTCGCCCATGTTATCGGCCTGTTGCGCGCCCTGCTCGGCCCGCGCGGTATCGACCTGCGCCTTCATCGCTGCATCGAATTCGGTAACTTCGCGGTCGATCTCTGCCTGCGCAGGTGGGGCCTGCTGGGCATCGGCGATCGCCGCACGGACGTCACGCAGCGCGGCCTCCCAATCATCCCCGATCGGCAGCACGCTGACAAAAGTGCCATTGGCCGATCGCGATACATCGTTGAGCGAAACGCTGGCCTGGATGAAGCTGCCGCCGCTCCGCGCGCGCGTTTCCAATCGCCGATTGATCAGCCGCAACGCCATTTGATCGACCATCCGCTTCTGATTGAAGATGATCGTATCGTCCCGATACACCCAGGGCCGCAGCACCGCCCAGGTGACGAGTGGCGGCAGCGAGGGTTCCGTCGTTGAAACGGCAAAGGGTTTGGTCGGATCGGGCTTGCCAAAATCGGGCTCGGGTGGGGGTGGGCCATTGCCCTGCCACGCCGTGAAATACTTGGCCACCAGCTGTTCGAAGATCACCGGATCGACATCGCCCGAAATGATCACAACGACCCGCGACGGCCGATACCAGCGTTTGTGGAACGCCTGCACCGATTGCGCCGTCGCCCCCTCCAGCGCCGTGATCGTGCCGATCGGCGAGCGATCGGCCAGCGGCTGGCCGGCAAAAAAGGTCTGGCGCACGGTATCGCCGAACCGCACCTGCGCGCCCGGCTGTTCGCGCTGCTCGGCGAGCACAACCGGGCGTTCGGCGGTAAGTGCCGATCCTGTCAGATTGGGCTGCGCGATCATGCCCGACAGAATTTTTAGGCTCTCATCAAGCCCATCCTGCGTCGCGCTGGGCAGATCGAGCTTATAGGTCGTGCTGGTTGGCGTCGTCTGGGCATTGGTGTCAGAGCCAAAAGTGGTGCCAAGCCGCTGCCAAATCCGCTTGGCCTCGCCATCGGGCACATAGACCGAACCCCGAAAGGTCAAATGCTCGATCAGATGCGCAAAGCCGCGTTCACTGTCGCTTTCCATCAGCGATCCGGCATCGACGCGCACCCGGATTGCAACCTGGCCGGGCGGAACGCCATTGCGGCGCAGCGCATAACGCAAGCCATTGGGTAACTCGCCAAAGGTCCAGTCGCGATCGGGCGGAATATCGCTGCCGCGGAACAGCCAGGGAATCTCATGCGCATTGGCCGATTGCGGCGATGAATTGGTGGCGCTGGTCGTGGCGGGCGTCGCAGACGGCGCTTCGCGGACCCGTTCGGCTCGGTTGAGATCGGACCTGCTGGCGCGCTGCGCCCCTGCCGGGACCACGCCACCTGGGAGCACAAGGCCGATGAGGAGAAAAAGGGCGACGGGGCGCCGAAGCGCGCGGGCAAGACGAAGCATCACCAATGTCTAGCGGGGTTGGTCCGCTTCCGCCAGTCACCGGTGTCGGGCTGCCACTGGCAAGCTGCTCTGATCCGTCAGCTTTCGGCATTTGTTGGACACCTGGGACAAATTCGGGCGACAAGCAGCCGCTGCAAATCTTCCGCCGGGTTGGTCTTGATCAACCGATCAGGGTGGCCCACATGGGTTGGCATGTTGATCGAAACCGAAACAACGCCGAATCCGGCGACGCTCAAATTCCTGCCGGGCCGCATCGTGATGGATGCAGGCACGCGTGATTTCGCAAGCCCGGAAGAGGCAGAAGCTTCACCGCTCGCCGCCGCTCTGTTCGAACTCGGCGATGTGACCGGCGTCTTTTTCGGGCGGGATTTCATCTCCGTCACCGCCGCGCCGGGCGTCTATTGGCATGCCTTGAAAAGCGATGTGCTTGGCATTTTGCTTGATCATTTCGCCGGCGGCATGCCCTTGTTCAATCCGGGTAGCGCCGCCGCCATTACGGTCCCGATGGAGGGCGGCCATGCGGATGACCCGGCCGATGCCGAAATCATCGTCCAGATCCAGGATCTGATCGAAACCCGCATCCGTCCGGCAGTCGCCAATGATGGCGGCGACATCATTTATCAGGGCTTTGACAAGGGCAAAGTCTATCTGAAGATGCAGGGGGCCTGTGCAGGCTGCCCTTCGTCCACCGCGACGCTGAAGAACGGTATTGAGCAATTGCTCAAATATTATGTGCCCGAGGTCACTGAAGTCCGCGCGGTCTAACTTTCCATTAAATCAACAATACAGGAACCGTGATGGGCGAGAAATTGTCTGATGCCGCGCTGGATACCATTTTGCGGACCGCGCGCAGCTATAATGGGTATCTCAACCAGCCCATCAGCGAAGACGATTGCCATGCCATCTGGGACCTGATGAAATGGGGCCCGACCTCTGCCAACCAGATGCCCGCCCGGCTGATCTGGTGCCGCAGTGATGACGCCAAAGCCAAGCTTGCCGCCTGCGCAAGCGGCACCAATGGCCCCAAGATTCTGGCGGCGCCGGTTACGGTGATCATCGGCCATGATGAAAATTTCCATGAAAAACTGCCCGAACTGTTCCCGCACACCAATGCCAAGGCGTGGTTCGACAATAATCTGCCGCTCCGCCAATTGTCGGCGATGCGCAACGGTACGCTGCAAGGGGCCTATTTCATCATCGCTGCGCGCGCGCTCGGCTTCGATACCGGGCCAATGTCAGGCTTTAACAATGCGGCGGTTGATGAAGCGTTCTTTGCCGATACGCCGCATATCAAATCAAACTTCATTTCAACGCTTGGCATTGGCGATCCGGCAACGATCTTCGATCGTCTGCCCCGCCCCGATTTTGGCACTTTCAACAGCGTCGCCTGATCCACAGCTCCTTTTGCAATCGGCGCGCTAGCCGCTAAGCGACGCTGATGCGCACGCTTGTTATCGATACGGCCACGGCGGCCTGCTCGGTTGCCTTGATTGAGGGCGACTGCCTGATCGCTGGCCATCATGAACGCGTCGACCGCGGCCATGCCGAGCGGCTCGTACCGATGATTGGCGATTTGCCGCAGGGTGGCCGCTGCGATCGCATCATGGTCGATTGCGGCCCGGGCAGCTTTACCGGCATCAGGGTTGGCATAGCCGCCGCGCGCGGGCTGGGGCTCGGCTGGGGCGTGCCGGTGTCCGGCTATTCATCGCTCCCGTTATTGGCCGCTGCCCATTTCACTGGGCATCCCGGCCATGGCCCTGTCGTTGTCGTGCTCGAAGGGGGGCATGGCGAAGTCTTCGTTCAGGGCTTCGCCGCCGGACCGTTCGCACCCACCAGCAACCTAGAGTCACTCTCCCCCGCCGCCGCCATCGCCCTTCTGGCAGGACGCACGGCGATTGGCAGCGGTACGCGCTTTCTGGCAGCGATCGATCCTTCTCTGCCCTTGATCGACGCCTTGCCCAACGCCGCTGATCTGATCAGTTTGCCCGCGGCTTTCACGACTCTGGCCGCCCGGCCAATCTATGGCCGCGCGCCCGACGCGACCCCAGCAAGGCCCAAAGCAGGGATTTCGGCATGAGCACGACGCTGAACATGATCACGTTACGACCCGGCATGCCCGCTGACATTGCGACGATCGATCGGATCATGCAGCGCGCCTTTGATCCGCGTTTTGGCGAAGCATGGACGCGTGGCCAATGCCTCGGCATCCTCGCCATGCCGGGCGTTTGGCTGACATTGGCAGCGCTTAACGGCGACGTCGCTGGCTTTGCCCTGGCGCGCGCCATCGCTGGCGAGGCCGAATTATTATTGCTGGCGTGTTTACCAGAGGTGCGGCGACGAGGCGTAGGAGGTGCTTTGTTACGCTCGGTGATAAACGATGCGCAAGACCGCAACGCCACTAAAATATATTTGGAGGTACGGCGCGGCAACGAAGCGCTTGATCTTTATCGGTCATCCGGTTTTTTGAAGGTAGGCGAACGCCTTGCTTATTATCGCGGCACTAGCGGACAATTGTATGATGCTTTGACGTTTGAACGACAATTAGCATAAAAACCCTGTTTCATGTAAATTGTTGCTTGCGCATTGACTTATTTGAGCCGATATGGGCCGGGTGAAGCCAGTGTATGGCTCCGCTTAGTATCGAAAGGACCATAATGGACACCCACACCGAAGTTCAGGAAACGCTGATAACGCTCACGGCGGACATCGTTGCCGCTCATGTAAGCAATAATAGCGTCGCTGTTTCCGATCTGCCGGTACTTATCGCCAATGTGCACGGCGCACTTGCAGGCCTTGGCGGGCCTGTGATTGAGCTGGAAGTAAAGCAGGAACCAGCAGTCTCTATCCGCTCGTCGATCAAGCCAGATTACATCACCTGTCTGGAAGACGGCAAGAAGTTGAAAATGCTCAAGCGCCACCTGATGACGCATTATCAGATGACGCCAGAGCAATATCGGACCAAGTGGAATTTGCCGGCCGATTATCCGATGGTCGCGCCCAACTATGCTGAACAGCGCCGCACATTGGCCAAGAAAATTGGCCTCGGTACCAAGCGTCGCAAGATCGCGCGCTAAGGCTGATATCGCCTTTGCGTCGACATGCCCCTCCCCATTGCGGGAGGGGCACTTTCCCCCAGCGCCCATTGCCGCTACACCGCTGACCATTGGCTAGCAGGAAACAAAGACGAGCGGATGGCGCGAAAAATCGACCTTGAAGCGCTGTGCAACGAAAAGGGGCTGCGGATCACCGAGCAGCGCCGCATCATCGCGCGTGTGCTTTCGGATGCCGAAGACCATCCCGATGTCGAAAAAGTCTATGAGCGCGCCTCCGCCATCGATCCCGGCATTTCGATCGCCACCGTTTATCGCACCGTGCGCCTGTTCGAAGAGGCCGGCATCCTGGATCGGCATGACTTTGGTGATGGCCGCGCCCGCTATGAACCGGCCCCTGAATCGCATCACGATCATCTGATCGATGTCGAAACCGGCCGGGTGATCGAATTCGTCGATCCCGAACTCGAACAATTGCAAAAGCAGATCGCCGAACGGCTTGGCTTCAGGCTCGTCGACCACCGCATGGAGCTTTACGGGGTCGCTCTGGACCGCAAGGTCTAGACTTGACCCCTGCGAGCGACCCGCCGGCTGCGGCGATGCTGGCCACCAGCACCACCCCGGCGCGTGAGGCAGCGGCGGCGGGGCACCCAAGCCCTGTTCCCGTCATTGGCTGGATGCGGCTTGGCTGGCGCATTTTGGGGCTGGCGCTGATCGCGGCGATCTCGATCCCGGCGCATTATCTTTTTCAGCTGCTTCGGCTGTCCTCGCCCTGGCCACGGCTGTTCATGACGACCGCCGCCCGGATCTGCGGCGCGCGCGTCGGCATCAGGGGCGTGCCGCTCAAGCGCGATGTTTTCTACATCGCCAATCATGTCAGCTGGGTCGATATTCTGGCGATCTCCAGCGCAAGCGGCACTGCTTTCGTCGCCAAGGCGGAACTGGCGAAAGCACCGGTGGTCGGCGTGCTCGCCAAGATGAATCGTACCGTGTTTGTCGAACGCGAAGACCGGCTGGGGGTCGCCGACCAGATCAACCGGCTCCGCGATGCGTTGACCGACAATTGGTCGATCACGGTCTTCCCCGAAGGCACCACCACCGATGGCCAGTCGCTGCTGCCCTTCAAGACGCCGATGCTGAAAGTGCTCGAACCGCCACCGCCCGGCGTGATGGTCCAGCCCGTGCTGCTCTGGTATGGCGGCGATACCGGCTATGAGATCGCCTGGCTGGGCAGCGAAAGCGGCAAGGACAATGCTGTTCGGGTCCTGTCGCGCAAGGGCAGCTTCAAGGTGATGGTCGAGTTTCTCGAACCCTTTCACCCGCGCGATTACCCTGGGCGCAAGGCCATCGCCGCCGAAAGCCGCCGCCGGATCGAAGCCGCCTTGGCCGCGCAAGTCGGCGCGCCGCTGCTGCCGTTCAGAGGGCATGATTGGTGGGAAAAGGAAGCGGCGGGTGAGAAAGCTGCCGGGGGAACGCTATAGCCGCGAGGTAGATTGGTTCGCGCAGAGGCGCAGAGACGCAGAGGTGTTGCGCGCCGACTGCGCGAAGCGCCACAAATCACCCGCAGAAGAACTGTCGGCACCCTCACCCCAATCAACACGCTCTTCCTTCTTCTCCGCGTCTCTGCGCCTCCGCGCGAACAAATTCTTGCCGCCTCCACGCCCGCCAAAGGGGTTCACGCGGAGGCGCGGAGACGCGGAGGTGTGACGCAATCAATGCGCGAAGCGCCCCAAATCACCCGTCAAGAACCTGTCGGCACCATCACCCCAATCAACACCCTCCTCCTTCTTCTCCGCGTCTCTGCGCCTCCGCGCGAACAAATCTTCCTTCTCCACGCCCGCCAAAAGGGTTCACGCAGAGGCCGGGCAGAAATCTTGGAAACGGGCGTCCTCTCCGCAAACCCGAACCGACATTTGTCGCGCCCGCCCTGCCCCGCTATAGCCGCCGCGATGAACGCGCCCCCCAAAACCTTTCACGTCAAATCCTTTGGCTGCCAGATGAACGTCTATGACGGCGATCGAATGGGCGAGCTGATGACCGCGCAAGGCCTGACCGCGACCGACGACCAATTCGCCGCCGATCTCGTCATCCTCAACACGTGTCACATCCGCGAGCGCGCGACCGAGAAGGTCTATTCGGACATCGGCCGCATCCGCAAAGAATCCGGCAAACTGGGCGGCAACCCGATGATCGCGGTCGCCGGCTGCGTCGCGCAAGCCGAAGGGGCGGAGATCGTCCGCCGCGCGAAGGTCGACGTGGTCGTCGGCCCGCAGGCCTATCACAACCTGCCCGACCTCGTCGCGCGCGCGAGCCGGGGCGAGGCCGCGCTCGACACCGACATGCCCGTCGACATGAAGTTCGGCCACCTCCCCGCGCGCCGCCGCGTCCCGCCCAGCGCCTTCCTGACGGTGCAGGAAGGGTGCGACAAGTTCTGCACCTATTGCGTGGTGCCCTACACGCGGGGCGCCGAAGTCAGCCGCCCCTTCGCCGCGATCGTCGATGAGGCCAAGGCGCTGGTCGATGCGGGCGCGAAGGAAATCACCCTGCTCGGCCAAAATGTGAACGCGTGGGACGATGAGGGGCGCGGATTGCACGACCTGATCGCCGAGCTAGACCGCATCGAAGGCCTCGCCCGTATCCGCTACACCACCAGCCACCCCAATGACATGGCCGACGGGCTCATTGCGGCGCACCGCGACATCGAAAAGCTGATGCCGTTCCTCCATTTGCCCGTCCAGTCAGGCAGCGACCGCATCCTGAAAGCGATGAACCGCAGCCACTCGCGGGGCGGCTATCTGCGCCTGCTGGAAAGAGTCCGCGAAGCCCGCCCCGATATCGCGCTGTCGGGCGATTTCATCGTCGGCTTCCCCGGCGAGACCGAAGCGGATTTCGCCGAAACGCTCAGCCTCGTCGACGCAGTCGGCTATGCCCAGGCGTACAGCTTCAAATACAGCCCCCGCCCCGGCACCCCCGCCGCGACGATGCCCGACCAAATCGCGCCAGAGGTGATGGACGATCGCCTCCAACGCCTGCAAGCGGCGCTCAACCGCGATCAGTCTGCGTTCAATGCTTCGAGTGTGGGGAAGCGGTGCGCGGTACTACTGGAGCGCAAAGGCAAGCTGGAAGGCCAGCTGATCGGCAAGTCGCCATGGTTGCAATCGGTGCATCTTGTGGGGGATGCGGCGATCGGGGACTTGGTCGAGGTGGAGATTGTCGAAGCAGGCGCGAATTCGGTGATGGGCGAGCGGGTTGCGCCCATTTGATGCATCCATGGCAATCACCGCGCCTTACGTAGCACCCATTGAAAACAGTTGTCGAATTACTGCCTGCGGTCGGAGCATTATCCGTTACTATTCAACCAACCGATTATAACGCTTGGCTAAACTAATGACAGGCACAACAACGCAGCTCAAACCCGTAACGGTCGCGTACACAAAATTCGTGGCAATGACTAAAAATAGTTTTGGGTAAAATATCGATGAAATAATAATTACGCCTGTTGCGAGCGTAATTCCGTCAAGAATACTGCTGGGCAAATTCTGTGAAATCGACACTTTCTTGTGTTTTCGACTGTCGGCAATAATTATAAATGCACAGTATGCCGTTGTAATACATAAAAAAGCAATTCCCAAATACGCACTTGCTTCAGCATTGTCTTGAACTATCTGCTTCCCGGAATTGGCCATTATTCAGTCGGCCCTGTCTTCGGTATCGAGTTTTGATATTAGGGTTTTTGAAATTTCGACCCGGACATGAAATGCTCTAAATCGGGCCATTAGTAATAATGCAATTATAATTCCGCCAGACAGCGCGATTTTACTGCTGTCATCACTCTCAAAAAAGTGTTGTATTTCCGTACTGAGAGTTATTGCTGCTGTTGCACTTAAGGCAGTCTCAGAAACGATTGCTCCAATAGAAAATGCGGCGATGGCTGGTTTAATAGCAACAATTAGATTCGCGGCTAGCCTCAAGAGAGAGTTCAGCTTTGGCACACCCGAATTTCGCATTCCCCGATTTCGCATACGGAAAGCCAGAGTGTCAATTCAGTTTGAGATTTGCTGTCCGCTCCTGATAAATATTTGGGCTCGGCACGGTTTGTTTGGGCGTTTGAAGACCGCACACTCTGCACCCGAAGTCTTGGCGAGGTTGCACAATCGATGTCGTCAACTAGATTGACGCCTGGCATCCATCTACAGGTGCAGGATACGAACTATGTCGATGCCGTAGTGCGTCGGTCGAAAACACACGACGTGCTGCTCAACGCTGCGGCGCCGATACCCCGGTCGGATTGTATCGCAACCCGGCGCCCGTAGAGGCGCTTCGGCCAGATCGTCACAGGCGGCTTCGATAAGAACGATGTAGCGCAGCGCCTGGGCCAAGCCCCATTCCGCCACCGTATAATCGAACACACCATCAAGATCGCGCTGCGCCCTTGGGCTCAGCCGATATTCAGCCATGCTCGGCGGCTTTGCGCTGCTTGAACGCAGCGAAGTCGAACGGCTCGGGTTCTCCACTCGCCTCGCCCTCGATCAATGCCTCACGGATGCGATCGACCTCAAAAGTCCGCTCCTGCTCGCGGCGGATCAGGTCGCGGATTGCCTCGCTGTCATTGGTGTAACGGCCAGCCTCGATTTGCGCGGCGATCCAGGCATCTTGCTGGACGGAGACGGTGATGGTTTTGCGGACGGTCGCCATGTTTGGTGTCCTTAGAATACAATTCGCCCTGATGGGATTATCATACTATTGGTGCAATTTAGCGCAATCTTTTGCGCCAAACAAGAATGCCGTTCCACCACTTTCCGCTGTCCTACACGCGCCCAATCTGCCAAACTCCGCGACGGATGCAGCACACTCGCCCTCCCCGCGCGACCCTCGGCCTTGTTCGCCGCGCCGGTGCTGTCGGCCCCTCGCCAAAACCGTTCCAGACCCGCAAAACTTCCGCAACTTTGCCCTCCTCCTTCGCGAAGGAATCGCATGAGCCGCAAGCCTGTCCCCGCGCAATCCGGTGATCGCAGCCGCGCCGAGCTGACCTTTGATCGGCCCCAGCTGATGCCGCAGCTGTTCGGGGAGTTCGACAAGAACCTGTTGTTACTCGAAAACCGACTCGGCGTGTACATTACCGCGCGCGGTAACAAGGTGGGGCTTGAGGGGACGGCAGAAGCGGTGGCATCGGCCCGCGACGTGCTCAACGGGCTCTACAACCGCATCATCCGCGGCGAGATTATCGATACCGGCCTGATCGAGGCCGTGATCGCGATGTCGGCCGAACCGACCTTGCACGGCATCATCAGTGCGGAGGCCTCCGCGCCGCCCTCGATCATGATCCGCACGCGCAAGAAAACCATCGTGCCCCGCACCGTGGCGCAGGCGCATTATATGCGCGAATTGCTCAACAACGACATCATCTTCGCGCTTGGGCCAGCAGGCACCGGCAAGACCTATATCGCCGTCGCGCAGGCCGTCGCGCAGCTCATCACCGGCAGCGTCCAGCGGCTGATCCTGTCGCGCCCGGCGGTGGAGGCGGGCGAAAAGCTCGGCTTCCTGCCCGGCGACATGAAGGAGAAGGTCGATCCGTACCTTCGCCCCCTCTACGATGCGCTTAACGATTGCCTGCCCGCCGAACAGGTCGAACGCCGGATCGCATCGGGCGAAATCGAGATCGCGCCGATCGCTTTCATGCGCGGGCGCACGCTGGCGGATGCGTTCATCATCCTCGACGAAGCGCAGAACACCACACCGGCGCAAATGAAGATGTTCCTGACGCGCTTTGGCGAAAACAGCCGCATGGTCGTGTGCGGCGATCCCAAACAAACCGATCTGCCCGGCGGCATGAACGCCAGCGGCCTGAACGACGCGGTGGGGCGGCTCGACGGCGTCGACGGCCTGTCAATCTGCCGCTTCGGCGCGGGCGATGTGGTGCGGCATCCGATTGTCGGGCGGATCGTTGAGGCGTATGAGGGAGCGTCATGAACGCGCCGAATGATCCACCGACACGAGCCGAACAACAGGCCCTATCCGCGCCTTTCCTGGTCGAGGATGCCGAGGTTGTTCGCACCATCGCCCGGCTTGCTGATGAGCGGGGCACGCCGATGGCGGAGATCGTCAAGTTGGCGGTGACCGATTATTTCGATCGCCATTCGCGCGACAGTGCAGCGCCCGAATGGTTGCAGAAATTCTGGCACGACCATCCGCTCCCGCTGCCGACCGGTTTGAAAGCCGACAAGCGCTTTTACGATTCGCTGAACGATGAACTGTGACGATTTTCGTCGATGCGTCTGCGATTGTTGCGATGATCGCGAAGGAACCGGAAGCGCGCTCTTTCGCTGATTGCTTGCACAATGATCCGGTTCGGATCACGTCGCCGCTCGCGGTCTGGGAGGCGGTACGCGGTGTGCAAGGTGCGCGGGCACTGACCTTGACGGAAGCACGCGGGCTTGTGGCCGATTTTATCGCCGCCGCCAAGATTCTGGTCGTCGCGATCGACCCTAGCGACGCTGAACTGGCGTTGGAGGCGCATGCGCGGTTCGGCAAGGGTGTCGATCCGGCAGCGCTCAACTTCGGCGATTGCTTCGCTTATGCCGTTGCTCGACGTCACGATGCTGCCCTTTTGTTCAAGGGGGACGATTTCGCCAAGACCGATATCAAGGATGCAACGCTGATATGATCGCGGTCGAAGTTCAGCACGTCGAGCCTTGGGCCAGCACGACCGATTGGGAATCGCTCGCCACCCGCGCCACGACCGCCGCGCTGAACGCGACTCCCTATGGCACGCTGGCCGACGCGGCGGCGACGGTCGAAATCTCCATCCGCCTCACCGACAATGACGAAGTGCAAGCGCTCAACCACGACTACCGCCACAAGGACAAGCCAACCAATGTCCTGTCCTTCCCGATGATCGCGCCAGACCTGCTGGACACGGTCGCCAATACCGATGACGGAGAGGTCCTGCTCGGCGATATCGTCCTCGCTTACGGCGTCTGCGAATCGGAGGCCAAGGACAAGGGCATCACCCTGCAAGACCACGCAACGCATTTGATCGTGCACGGGACGCTGCATCTGCTAGGATATGATCACCAGGGGCAGGCAGAGGCCGAGGCGATGGAGCAGATCGAACGCGATGTGCTGGCCGCGCTCGGCATTGCCGATCCCTATTTGAATGATCACGCTAGCGAGGACTAACCAACCCCAATGGCCGACGGCCCCAGTACCGAGACCGGCAATGCCGGCTCCCCCGAAGGCAGCTTATGGCGCTCCTTCCGCACCTTCATCTTCGGTGAACCCGCTGATGACTCGCTCCGCGCCCAGCTTGAAGAAGCGATCGATGCGCATGAGGATGATCCTGCCCCCGATGCGCGCGGCGATCTTTCCCCGCTCGAACGCCAGATGGTGCGCAACCTGCTCCATTTCGGCGAACGCGACGCGGGCGATGTCGGGGTCCCGCGCGCGGACATCCTGGCGGTGGAGGAACAGACCAGCTTTGCCGATCTGGTGACCTTGTTCGCTGAAGCGGGGCACAGCCGCCTGCCGGTATATCGCGAACAGCTCGATACGATTATCGGGATGATCCATATCAAGGACGTCTTCAACATTCTGGCGACAGGCGCGCCGCACCCCGCCTCGATCGCCGGGCTGATTCGTCAGCCCCTGTTTGTGCCGATGTCGCGCGGGACGCTCGATCTGCTCGCTGATATGCGGCAGAAACGCGTGCATCTGGCGATCGTGCTCGACGAATATTTCGGCACCGAAGGACTGGTGACGATCGAAGATTTGATCGAGGAAATCGTCGGCGATATCGAAGATGAGCATGACGAAGCACCACAACAATTGCTGATCCCGATCGACGGCGGTGCCTGGGACGCCGATGGACGTGCCGAACTGGAAGATGTTGCTGAGACAATCGACCCACGGCTTGCTGAAACCGATGACGATATCGACACAATTGGCGGCCTTGCCGCCGTATTGATCGGACATGTACCAGAAGCGGGAGTGTGTATTACCCATCCCAGCGGCTGGCGACTTGAGGTGACGGAGGCCGATACCAAACGTATTCAGCGGTTGCGACTACACCCGCCGATCAACGCCGCTATCGACAGTGATTGAGCAAGCGTGGTTACGCGCAACAAAATAAAACTTGGCATTTGCCGTGCATAATTATCGATCAGGCGACAAAATGCGTTTCAATCTCCTTTTGCCAGAATCAAAAAGAGATGCTATGATTGGGAATAATGCAGCACAGTGCGTGATTTGTTTCTGAATAGTTAATGCGACAATTACATATTTAGGCTTCAATCAGCACGCTAAAGACAAGCGCCGTCCCCCCTTCGCTCGTCTCCGATCATAGTCGGGCTGATTGATATGGCCGCCGGCACCCCCCCTTCGCCGGCGGCCACTTATTTCGCGCTTGCCTCGCTTGCCCCTTTCCCGATTTGCCGATGCCGCTTACCTAGGGCTCCATGCGCAAACATATCCTTATCCTTCTCGCCATTTTCGCCGTGCTCGGCGGCGGATTCTGGTTCTGGGCAACGCAGCCTGATCAAGCCCAGCTGCCGATCGCCGCTTTGCAGGGTCCCCGCCCGACAATCTCCGCCCCGCGGGTCCAGACCATCCCGACGATCAGGGTCGCCGATGTGGTCGGCTGGCAAAATGGGGCTATGCCGGTGCCCGCGCCGGGCCTGAAGGTCGCGGCGTTCGCCAAGGGTCTGGATCACCCGCGCTGGATCTATCAGCTGCCCAATGGCGACATCTTGGTTGCCGAAACCAATTCGCCGCCGCGCAAAGCCGGGTTCAGCATCACCAATCTCGTGATGAAATGGCTGTTGGGCAAAGCGGGCGCTGGCGTTCCTTCTGCCAACCGTATCACCCTGCTGCGCGACACGACTGGCGATGGCATTGCCGATGTTCGAACGGTGCTGATCGGCGGGCTCAATTCACCATTGGGCATGGTCCTGGTCGGGGACCAATTATACATCGCCAACACCGATGCGCTGGTCCGCGTGCCTTATGTGACTGGACAGACAAAGATCACCGCCAAGCCTGAAACCGTGGTGCGCTACCCCGGTGGCGGCAATCACTGGGCGCGCAATGTCATCGCCAGCCCAGATGGCAAGACGCTGTATGTCGCTGTCGGCTCATCGAGCAATATCGCCGAAAATGGCCTCGATATCGAGGTGAACCGCGCGAACATCCTTGAAGTCGACCCGGCAACTAAGACATGCCGGGTATTTGGTGCCGGGCTGCGTAACCCGCAGGGACTAGCCATTGAACCGCAAAGCGGCCGACTTTGGACCACCGTGAATGAGCGCGACATGCTTGGATCGGATCTTGCGCCAGATTATCTGACAGCCGTCGGTCTCGGCGATTTCTTTGGCTGGCCGTATAGTTATTGGGGCGGGTATACCGACAAGCGGGTGCAGCCCGAACGGCCCGATCTGCTCGAATATTCAAAGCGCCCCGATTATGCGCTGGGACCGCACACGGCGTCGCTCGGCCTGAGCTTTGCCAATGGCGCAACCCTGGGCGACCGTTTTGCCAGCGGTGCCTTTATCGGCCAGCATGGCAGTTGGAACCGGGTGCCCGTGTCCGGATATAAGGTCATTTATGTCCCCTTTGCGCCCGATGGTTTTCCCGTGAAAGGAACCAAGCCGATTGATGTGCTGACGGGCTTTCTGGACAAAAATGGCGATGCGCAGGGCCGCCCGGTGGGTGTGGCGCTGGATCGCACGGGCAGCCTGCTGGTCGCCGACGATGTCGGCAATGTGATCTGGCGCGTCAGCGGTTCATAGCGCCATTTGCCAATCTTGCCGTATCGGCGTGGCAACGTTGTCATTTCATTTGCCCGATTGCGGCTCGATGGGTTATCAAACGGCGATAGACCCATAATGGGTATCAGCTGACGATCGCCGGGCACGGTGATTTCGGGGAGGAACATCGCCACACCATGACCGTGCGGATCGCCACAAATCCTCAAAAAATGGAGGCAAATTGGCGGGTCGCCATGTTCGGTATTGCCAATCTCTTTCTGTCAACAGAACGCGCTTTCACATCGGGCACCGTGCCGATTTCCCCCAGTGAATTGCTGATTTATCTGACCGTCTGTGTCGCCAATGTGCAGAAATTGATGCGGGAGCGCACCATTCCCGACCAATTTACCGCCACGTCGATTCTGCCGCGCGAATGGGTGGTGCCGATCTCCCGCAACGCCATCGCGTCTGCCACTGGCCTCCCGCGTGAGACTGTTCGTCGGCAGGTCGAAAAGATGATCGAACGCGGGCTGCTGATCGAGGATTGTCGCGGCGGCGTCACCCCACCGGCAGGCGTGATCGACTTACTCGGGCTCGGGCCGATGCTCGCCCCCTTGCTCGCCGAATTCACCAAGACTGCCGAACAGCTCGCCCGAATTGGCGTTATCGAGATTCACGACGACTGATATTGCGTGGCGCGGTGCGACCAAGCTTCAGCTCGTCGCAAAAATCATTGAATCATCAGCAAAGGCTTTGAATTCTAAAGCATTACCGCTTGGATCCTGAAAAAACATCGTCGCTTGCTCGCCGGGTTGGCCGGCAAAGCGGATATGGGGGGCAATACCGAACGGCACCTGCGCCCTTGCCACGCGATCCGCCAGCGCCTGCCAATCGTCCATCGTCAGCACCACGCCAAAATGCGGCACCGGCACCGCATGGCCGTCAACGGGATTGACCACGGCAACGGGTTTTGCCTTCGGATCAAGATGGGCGACGATTTGATGACCGAACAGATCGAAATCGATCCATTGATCCGATGAGCGCCCTTCGGGACACCCAAGCACATCGCCATAAAATGCGCGCGCAGCAGTGAGATCATGGACAGGAAAGGCGAGATGAAAAGGCCGGATCATGCAATCCTGCTAGCAAATCCCCGCGTTCCACGCGATAGCCAATGGGTGAATCAGCGCCCCGCCCTGTTGTCGCTCCTGCTTGGTGCCGTTGCCGCGACTGGCTTTGCCCCATTGCAGCTCTGGCCAATCACCTTGGCCTGTTTCGCCGCCTGGCTATGGCTGGTGCATGATGCGCCGACGCTGCGCACCGCGCTGTGGCGCGGCTGGCTGTTTGGCATTGCCCATTTCACGATCGGCAACAACTGGATCGCCCGCGCCTTCACGCTGCAGGATGCAATGCCGGCCTGGCTCGGCTACCCGGCCGTGACGATCCTCGCGGCCTATCTGGCGATCTATCCGATGCTGGCGGCTGGGCTGATGTGGCGGCTGGCCAGCCCGCGCGCCACCGGCGATCAGACAACGCCCGTCGGCGGCAGCTTTGCGCTGGTCGCCGGGGCGGCCTGGATCGCGACGGAATGGCTGCGCGGCACGATGTTGACGGGCTATCCGTGGAACCCGCTGGGCGTGATCTGGCTGCCGGTGCCGGGTATGGCCTGGCTGGCGACGTTGGTCGGCACCTACGCACTGTCGGGGCTAACAATTGTGGTGGCTGGCGCGCTGGTGCTGCTGGCGGCGCGGCGATGGCGCTTTGCTGCCCCCGTATTGGCGGCGGCTGCCTTGCTTTCTGTGGGCGGGCTACTGGTTCGGTCCCCGCAACTGACGGCGGATCCAAATGCACCCCGCATCCGGGTTATTCAGCCCAATCTCGATCAGGAAGAGCGCCCGCGAGACGATTATCCCGAAGCCAATCTCGCCGCGATCGAGCGGCATATCGGCACACCCGGCCCCGCCCCGCGGCTGATCGTTTGGCCCGAGGCGGCGTTGCGCTTCTTTGTCGAGCAGGGTTACCCCAGCCAATATTATTGGAAGGGCAGGCCTGAGGTCACGCTTGCCCGAATCGCCGGCCAGCTCGGCCCGCGCGATATCGTCATGACCGGGGGCAACAGCCTGCAATTCGACGCACAGGGAGAATTGGCCAGCGGCACCAATTCAGTCTTCGCGATCGGTGCCAATGCTCAGGTGCTTGGCCGGTACGACAAGGCGCATCTGGTCCCCTGGGGCGAATATCTGCCCGCCCGTCCGATCATGTCGGCCCTTGGTCTTTCGCGGCTGGTGCCCGGTGACTTTGATTTCAAGCCTGGACCAGGGGCGGCGACCATCGACTTGCCCGGTTTCGGGCCGGTCGGCCTGCAGATTTGCTACGAGATCATCTTTTCGGGGCAGACCGTGGACCAAGCCCATCGCCCGGCCTTCATCTTCAATCCCTCCAACGACAGCTGGTATGGCCGCTGGGGCCCGGTTGAGCATCTCGCCATGGCGCGGTTGCGCGCAATTGAGGAGGGGCTGCCGATCATCCGCTCCACACCGACCGGCGTATCGGCGATTATCGATGCCGACGGCCGCGTGCTCGGCACGATCCCCGCCGACCGGGATGGCGCAATTGAGCTGCCGATCCCACCGGCGCATCCCGCCACGCTGTTTGCCCGACTTGGCAATCTAATGGCTGCGTTGGTTGCCTTGGGCTTGCTCGTGCTGGCAGTTGCCATTCGCCAAAGAGCGCGATAGGGCGCATATAACGAAAGCTTTATATGTCGTTCTCGGCCTATTTTCCGGCCTAATCAGAGGGATTTCCATGCGCGCATCGTTTCTCTTCACTTCCGAATCAGTTTCCGAAGGCCATCCCGACAAGGTCGCCGACCAGATTTCGGATGCCGTCGTCGATCTGTTTCTGTCGAAGGATCCCTATGCCCGCATCGCTTGTGAAACGCTGACGACCACCAACCGTGTCGTTCTGGCCGGCGAAATCCGCTGCAAGGGCGTGTATGAGAATGGCGAATGGACGCCGGGCTCGCGCGAGGAAATCGAAGCTGCCGTCCGCGCGACGGTGAAGCGCATCGGCTATGAGCAGGACGGCTTCCACTGGCAGACCTTTGATTTCGCCAACCATCTCCACGGCCAGAGCGCACACATCGCGCAGGGCGTCGATGAAAGCGGCAACAAGGAAGAAGGCGCTGGCGACCAGGGCATCATGTTCGGCTATGCGACTGACGAGACCCCCGATCTGCTGCCTGCGACGCTTTATTATTCGCACCGCATCCTCGAAACCATGGCCGCTGATCGTCATTCGGGCGCGGCGCCCTTCCTGGAGCCCGACGCCAAGAGCCAGGTGACGCTGCACTATGAAAACGAAGTGCCGGTCCACGCGACCGCGCTGGTCGTTTCAACCCAGCATGCCCCGGGCTATTGCGACGACGGTGCCGAGGGCAGCGATCCGGAGAAATATGCCGTACTGCGCGATTATGTGGTCGGCGTTTTCCACAAGGTGCTGCCTGCGGGCTTCATCACTGACGAGACCAAAATCTACGTCAACCCGACCGGCCGCTTCGAAATCGGCGGGCCGGACGGCGATGCGGGCGTGACGGGTCGCAAGATCATCGTGGACACTTATGGCGGTGCCGCCCCGCACGGCGGCGGCGCGTTCAGCGGCAAGGACCCCACCAAGGTCGATCGCTCAGCGGCTTATGTCGCGCGCTATCTGGCGAAGAATGTCGTCGCGGCCGGCCTTGCGCGCCGCTGCACGATCCAGCTCAGCTATGCGATCGGCATCGCCGAGCCGCTGTCGCTCTATGTCGATCTGCACGGCACCGGTACCGTTTCCGAAGCGAAGATTGAGGAAGTGCTGCCCCAGCTCGTCCGCCTGACGCCACGCGGCATCCGCGAGCATCTGAAGCTCAACGCGCCCATCTATCAGCAGACCGCCGCCTATGGCCATTTCGGTCGCAAGGCAGACGGCAATGCCTTCACCTGGGAAGCCACTGATCTGGTCGAGAAGCTGAAGGCAGCGGTAGCGTAAGCCGGAGGTCTATTGTCTCCGATCCGGATGTAACGCCCTATTTAACTTGATTAATGCCCCCATCGCCGCCTTAGTCGGCGCAGTAGGGGGCGTTTTTCATGCTACGACTACTCGCCGCATTGTTATTGCTTTTCGCCGCCCCGGCGTGGGCGCAGAATAGCAGCGCGCCACAAACAGCCCCCGCCGCTACCGCGAAGATGCTTGCGGAGCGCGAAGCGGCACTGACAGCCCGCGCTACCGCAATCGAGAAAAGCGAAGCCGATCTAGTCCTGCGCAAGGAGATCATCGAGGCCCGTGCGGCGTTGGACGATGCCGGACATGCCCGGTTGCAGGTAATCGGGATATGGCTCAGCGCCTTGATCGGGCTCTTCGGCATTGCGATTACGATCGCGGTGCTCGTGCTTTCGCTCCGCGCCGAACGCGCAGCGGTTGCGGCGGCAAAGAACGAAGTCAGTTCGGAGAAAGGCGCTATTGAGGCGCTTGTTCGCGATGCGCGTGTCCTCGTTGAGAGCATCAAGGTACAAGAATCGGAAGCATCGAAAATCATCGCTGGACTGAAGCCCGGCGAAAAGCCGGCAACAGAGGCCGAGCGCCAGATTGTCGAAGATGCCGCATCTCTCGCTCGCAAAAAGCCGCCAGCGGAACGCACTCTCGATGACCTCCGAGCACTTTTGGTCGACAGCTTCGACAAGGCCGACTGGCAGGCCATGCGCGATCACGCCCGTGCCCTGCTGTATCTGCACGGAGCTGATCCAGAGGCGGCCGCGGTGGGGCTGTTCAATCTAGCGTATGCCTATGGCGAGCTGAATCGCCCCGCAGATGAAATTGTCACCTATGATGAACTTATCACCCGCTTCGGCACCAGCAACGATCCCACCTTGGGCGAACGGGTCGCCAAAGCGCTCTTTAACAAGGCCGTCGCCCTTGGTCGGCAAGGCAAGCCCGACGACGAAATCGCCGCTTATGACGTCGTGATTGCCCGTTTCGGCACCAACAACGACCCCGCCCTGTGCGCGCAAGTCGCCATGGCGCTGTTCAACAAAGGCGTCGCCCTTCATCTGCAAGGCAAATTCGACGCTACCATAGCCACCTATGACGATGTGATCGCCCGCTTTGGCGCCAGCGACGATCCCGTGCTGCGCGAGCAGGTCGCGATGGTGAGCTTCAACAAAGGCTTCGCTCTTGGTCTGCAAGACAAGCCCGACGTCGCCATCGCCACCTATGACGAGCTGATCGCCCGATATGGCTCCAGCGAAGATCCCGCCCTGCGCGGACCGCTCGCGAGGGCGCTGGTCAACAAGGGCGTCATCCTTACCCAGCAGAACAAGTCTGACGATGCCATCGCCGCCTATGACGACGTGATCGCCCGCTTTGCTGCTAGCGACAATCCCGCCCTGCGCGAACAGGTAGCGCAGGCGCTCGTCAACAAGGGTGTCGCCCTTCGTCAGCAAGGCAAATCCGGCGAAGCAATCGTCAACTATGACGACGTGATCGCCCGCTTCGGCACCAGCGACCTACCCATGCTGGGCAACTTGGTAGCCAAGGCGCTCAACTGCAAGGCCGTCACCCTACGACAGCTCGGCCAGCTGGCCAACGCCATCGCAATCTATGACGATGTCATCGCCCGCTTCGGGACCAGTGACGAACCCGCACTGCGTCAACAGGTCGCGGATGCGTTTTTCAATAAGAGCTGTGCGTTTGCGATTCAGGGGCAGGTCATGGAGACAATTGCCACGTTGCAACTTTGGGCAGAACGCACCGGAAAATTCGACTGTGACAAGGTCAAAACCGACACCGATTTCGATCTAATCCGCACCGATCCGGCATTCGTGGCGTTCATGGCGGAAATGGGGTGTGCGCCCGTGCACCCCGGCTGAGGCTTCGCATTGTTGCCGTGTCACGCTAAGCGCGACGAATCATGAACGATCCCACCACCATCCGCCGCCTCTATGGCCGTCGCCAGGGGCATAAGCTGCGTCAGGGCCAGGCGGCACTTGTCGAGGAATTGCTGCCCGAGGTGTCGGTGCCCGAAGACGGCGCGCTCGACGCGACGCAGCTGTTCGGCGATCCGCGCCCGCTCCAGCTCGAGATTGGCTTTGGCGCGGGCGAGCATCTCGCTGGTCAGGCGAGCGCCAACCCGGACACTGGCTTTATCGGCTGCGAGCCGTTCCTGAACGGCGTGGTCGGCGCACTCGGTCATATCCGCGACAAGGCATTGGCCAATGTCCGCCTGCACATGGGCGATGCGTTGACCGTGCTCGAACGTCTGCCCGATGCCAGCCTGGAACGCGTCTATCTGCTCCATCCCGACCCCTGGCGAAAGGCGCGCCACGCCAAGCGGCGGATGATCAACAACGGCCCGCTCGACCTGATCCACGCCAAGCTGCAGCCCGGTGGTGAATTCAGGCTTGGCACCGATGACCCCACATATTGCCGCTGGTCGATGATGATTATGAACGCGCGCCGTGATTTCGCCTGGCAGGCGGGCAGCGCGGCGGATTTCCTCACCCGCCCGGCTGACTGGCCCGAAACCCGCTATGAGCGCAAAGCCCGGCGGCAAGGCCGCGAGGTGTGGTATTTCAAATATACCCGAGTGTGATTATCAAGAATGGCGCTGCCAAACCAATGTGGCAGTCAGCGACGGGTGCTGCTTGCTGGCGCGCATGAGCCGCAAATCCAGAGCAAAACCCGCCTCGCCTTTTCGCTGTTTCAACTCGTCACCTGAGGTAATCCGGCTGATGGTGCTGATGCATGTGCGGTTTTCGCTGTCGCTGCGAAATGTCGAGGACCTGCTATTCGAGCGCGGCATCGACTTGTGTTATGAAACCGTTCGGATGTGGTGGAACAGGTTTGGGCCAATGCCCGCTGGTGACATTCGGCGGCAACGGATCAGTCGGATGCGCGGGTTTCGCCATTAGCGATGGCACCTGGACGCGATGCACGTAACGCTGAACGGCGAGATGCTTTACCTCTGGAGGGGTGTTGATCACGAAGGCGAGGTCCTCGAGAGCTACGGTACGAAAAAGCACGACAAATCAGCGGCTCTCACCTTCATGAAGAAGGCGCTGAAGCGGCGCGGCCGGGCCGAGATCATCGTTACTGACGGGCTGAAATCCTACCCCGCAGCGATGCGCGAGTTGGGCAATCCCGACCGTCGCGAGATGGGCCGATGGGACAACAACCGGGCTGAGAACAGCCATCTTCCCTTCCGACGAAGGGAGCGGGCAATGCTCCGGTTCAGGCGAATGAAGACCCTGCAAAAGTTCGCCTCGGTTCACGCAAACGTCCACAATCAGTTGGCTGCGCCGCCCTTCGGGTCAATCGTGATTGCCACATCGTCGATCGCCAAACATTCAAAAAGCGCCGTTCGGCCGCGCTGGCCGAGTGGCAATCGCTCGCCACCTGAACCTTCGGACCAAAGCCCGATCTGCATCGTCGAGAGACGAGTTCGCACAAGACTGACAGCACCGAATGCAGCGGTCAGCGAGGCGACGAACGTCGGGTCAGTGCTGGTCGTGCCGACGTTTTGTTCGCTGGCCGATCTTGCCGGAGTCTGCGGATAGCGTCGCACGCTATCCCCAGACTCCGGCGGAGATCAGAACATCACGCCAAACTCCAGCCGCCCGCGCACCTGCTCCCTGTTCAGGCCCGCAGGACCAAAGGCGGCGCCAGGCGTGATCCCGCTGGCACGGACATAGGAAAATTCCGGCCGGATGAAGAACCGGTTCCATGTATAGGTGGGTGTGGCGGTGAAGGTGAAGGCGTTTGAGCCCGGACCGTAAAGGAAGCTTGCTGCCGTGGCGCGCGGGCGGTTGCTGTCGATATATTCGAAGCGCACCGGCAGGCTCCAGTTATCGTTGAACTTGTACTTGGCGAGCAGGCCGAACGCGTAATTCTCCGCCTTGGTGGTGCCCGCCAGCGGTAGGTCCGGCACCCAGGCATATTGGAAATAGGGCTGCACCAGCCACTTGCTGCCGGAATAGCTGTAGATCACGTTGAGGATGGTGCTGTTGTTCTGCACCAGTGGCGTGTTGAAGGTGGAGCGATAATTCCTGCTAAGCGCGCCGCCAAGCACCACCGATAGGGTGTGCGGCCCGTCAACATAGCTGACGACACCCGACAACCAGTTGAACCTGCCGGAGAAAAAGCCATCGGTGAAAGCAAGGCTGAAGCTCAGCTTACCGGCCGTCAGATTGGCCTGCACACCGCGGGTCATCACATTTTCCTGGCCCCACAGGATGCCATGTGTGGACGACCCCTGCGGTGCAAGAGCATTTTTTGCAGCGATGAGCACCGGTCGGGTGCATCCATGTGTTCGGCCTGTTCGCGCAGCA
>LNFM01007224.1_pt1 | contig 33240 bp, 23 predicted proteins | sample 596031 | NCBI WGS metagenome assembly LNFM01 (sample SAMN04254537, study PRJNA301005) | activated carbon metagenome | isolation source: dual media filters at the Ann Arbor, Michigan drinking water treatment plant | place: USA: Ann Arbor | reverse complement strand
GGACTCGATGCGGGGCCTTCGCTTCGGGTACGGCGCCGTCGTCGCACGCGTCGCAATGCCTCCGCTGCGCTTCGGCAAAGCGACGCATGCGACTCGGCGGCGTTCCCTCCGCGACCGGCTTCGCCGGCACGCCCCGCATCCATCATCATCTCCTCCTCGCGATTTGCACGGGTTTCCCACGCGCCTCCTCTTCTTCTTCGACCGACTCGAAGAAGAAGAGGAGGTCCAACCCATTGTGCACTCGCGCGTTCTTCCCTCTCCAAGTCCCGCCTCTGGCGGAGACGTCGTCGCGCTCTTGCGCGACCCCATGCGCGGGAGTCTCTGCTCCCGCGCCCCTCCCCCGCGCCTACTCCCGCGCCGCTGTCTCGATCCCTCTCGAAGCTCACCTCGAAGCCGCTGGTTACTCGTCATCGGCGACGCGCGGACGAAGCGTGACGACCGTCGCGCCCCACCCGCCGCGATCGCCGCCAGCCAACGCGTACTCCGCGACGAGCGGCGAGCGGTCGAGCAGCCCGTGGACCGAGCGACGAATCGCGCCTATGCCCTTGCCGTGAACGAGACGAACCGCGTAGATCCCGCGGCGCGAGCACTCTTCGAGGTAGTCCGGGATGAGCGTACGAAGGTCGCTGGGGGCGAACCCGTGCAGATCCAGGACTCCGTTGATCTCGATCTCGATTGGGGCATCTTCGTCCGTCATGGGTCCGCTCGACAGAGAGAGAGAGTCTACTCGCGCGTCGTCATCGTGACGATGCAACCAGACCGCGCGAGGCGCAGCCAGCCCGCCACGCGACGACTTCGTGCCAGGTACAACTGGGCCACCTTGGCATCACTCTTTCATGAACCCGAGAGCCGCCCCGCCGCGCCAACCCACGTGATGAACGCAAACGCATCGACCAAAGCCCGCCCGCCCGCAGTGGCTGGCCTCTTCTACCCGGACGATCCGCGCGCGCTCCAAGAGGCCGTCGACGCGTTGCTCCGCGACGCCGCGACCCGCGCTCGTTCCATCGAAACGACGGTGAAACTGCTGCTCGTTCCGCACGCGGGCTATGTGTACTCGGGCGCCGTCGCGGCGTCAGCGTACGCGCTTCTCGCGCGTCGCGCGCAAGCCGTTCGCCGAGTCGTGCTGATCGGCCCGGCGCACCGCGCGTACGTGCGGGGCCTGGCGCTCCCGTCGGTCGACGTGTTCGTCACGCCGCTGGGACCGGTCGCGCTCGACCCCGAGGGAGCGCGCGCCGCAGCGGACTTCGCGTGGGTGTCGATCGACGACCACGCGCACGCGCACGAGCATTCGCTCGAGGTGCACCTGCCGTTTCTTCAGCGAACGCTCGGCGATTTCACGGTCGTTCCGCTGCTCGTCGGCGACGCGACGCCGGGAGAGGTCGCCGCGGTGCTCGAGGCGCTGTGGGGCGGCCCCGAGACGCTCATCGTGCTCTCGTCGGATCTTTCGCACTTTCATCCATACGCGCGGGCACGAGCGCTCGACGCGGCCACCGTCGACGCCATCTCGCGCGGGGCGATGGTGACCCCCGAGCAGGCCTGCGGCGCGCACCCGCTCAACGGACTGGCAGCGCTGCGCACGAAGCGCGCGCTCGCTTCGTCGGTGCTCGACCTGCGCAACTCCGGCGACACCGCGGGTCCCAGAGAAGAAGTTGTCGGCTACCTCTCGATGGCCTTCGTCGAAAGAGAGAAGAGCTCATGATCGATCATCGCGACGAGCGCGCGGCGCTCGCTTGGGTGCGTGCCACCATCGCGGCTCGGCTCGGAGGGCCCGAGCCCGAGCCCCCCGACGGAGCGTTCTTTGCGACGCCAGCGGCCAATTTCGTCACGTTGTTTCAGGGAGCGCGCCTGCAGGGATGCATCGGCGATCTCGCGCCGACCGAGCCCCTCTCCGCCTCGCTCGCTCGCAACGCGCTGCTCGCTGCGTTCGACGACCCGCGCAACCATCCCTTGTCGCTCGCGATGGTCCCGACGCTGACCGTCGAGCTCTCGCTCTTGTCACCGTTCGCGCCGCTGTCGTTCGCGAGCGAAGAGCAAGCCCGCGCGCAGCTTCGGCCGGGCGTCGACGGACTGGTGTTGCGCTGGCATCAACACCGCGGAGTCTTTCTTCCGCAGGTGTGGCGCTCGCTCGAGACTCCGAGAGAGTTCCTCGATCACCTCAAGGTCAAAGCGGGGCTGTCGATGTCCTTCTGGGCGCCGGACGTCGCGCTCGAACGCTTCACCGTGCACGAGTTCTACGACGGGCCGAGCCCCCCGCGCTGAGCGCCGTCGCCTTGCGGAAGAGCGGGTCGGGACTTACGTCGACGCAGTTATCCCACAGCAAACGAGCGCTCGATCGACGCGTCGATCGACGCGGAGGTTCGTGATGGCTCGAGTCACCACACGCTATGTCACGACCCGCGCCGACGGACGCCTGCAGTGCGACGTCTGCCCTCGCGAATGCTCGCTCGACCACGGCCAACGAGGGCTCTGCTTTGTCCGCATGCGCGAAGGAGACGACATCGTCCTGGACACCTACGGACGATCGTCGGGCTTCTGCCTCGACCCCATCGAGAAGAAGCCCTTGCACCACTTTCTGCCCGGATCTTCAGTGCTCTCGTTTGGCACCGCGGGCTGCAACCTCACCTGCAAATTCTGCCAGAACTGGGACATCTCGAAGTCGCGCGACGTCGACACGCTCGCCGCCGACGCATCGCCCGAGGGCATCGCCCTCGCCGCCCGCTCGTCCGGCGCGCGCTCGGTCGCCTTCACCTACAACGACCCGGTGATCTTCCTCGAGTATGCGATGGACACGGCGGACGCTTGTCACGCACACGATATCAAGACCGTCGCTGTCACCGCTGGCTACATCAAGCCCGACGCTCGACGGGATTTCTTCTCGAAGATCGACGCCGCCAACGTAGACCTCAAGGCGTTCACCGAGGGGTTCTACCGCTCGCTCTGCGGCGCTTCGCTCGAGGCCGTCAAAGACACGCTCGTCTACCTCGCGCGCGACACCAAGGTCTGGCTCGAGCTGACGACGCTGATCATCCCGGGCCACAACGACGACGAGCGAGAGCTGCGCGCGCTCGCCTCGTGGGTGCGCGAGGCGCTCGGGCGCCATGTCCCGCTGCACTTCAGCGCGTTTCACCCGGACTACAAGCTCCTCGACGTCGAGCGCACGCCGCCCGAGACCCTCCGTAAGGCCCGGCAAATCGCCCGCGACGAGGGCCTCGCGCACGTCTACGTCGGCAACGTGCACGACCTCGAGGGAGACACCACGTTCTGCTCGAGCTGCGGCAGCGCCGTCATCGAGCGCGATTGGTTCGAGCTGCTCGCGTATCGAGCGGACGATCGCGGACGATGCCCTGCGTGCAGCCACCCGATCGAGGGCGTCTTCGACCGCACCGCAGGCAGCTTCGGTCGACGACGACTCCGCGTGCAGCCGACCTGAAGGACGACTACGGCTGGTGCTCGCCGCCGTTGGGATGAGTCGCGGGGGCGGTCGCGTCAGCATGTTCACGGTCGCGGTGTGGCCCGAAGCGGCGCTCGACGGCGCGGCGACCGGTGTGGTGCCGCTTGGGTGTTGACGCCGCTACTGATTTTCCAGCGAATGTGCATCTTCGAACCGAGATCCGGTTCCCTGCTGAGCGCGCGGTGGGAGCGCGCGATTCACCGAGCGCTCTCTGCCAACTCCAGCGTGACCCCTGCGGAGGGGCCTCGCGCCGCGGTGTAGAATGTCCGTCATGAGTCCATGAGCGACGGCCCTGCGCAGAGCGATGGGGATCACGCGATCGCCCAGAGAAAACGCGCGCGAAGGCGCACGCTTGTCGCGCAGCGCGCGGCGGTCGCGGCGATGCTCGCGGCGGCCATGAGCGCGACGAGCACGCGCTCGTGGTGGATGTTCGCGGCGATGGGGGCGTTTGGCTACTGGGCGCGCGGCCGGGTCGATGCGCACCGTTCACACGTCGGAGAGACGCTCGGGCAGCGCTCGTGGGCGATCGTGGCGCAGCTGCAAGACGACTACAGCGAGCGCGAGCTCGAAGCGCTTCGGATGCTCGACGCGCGGGTCGTCGTCGCGATCGAGAGCGGGGATCTGTCGTCGATCGAGAGGCTCCTCGACGAGGCAGCGTCGATCGTGACCGAGCGAGACGCGGCGCGCACGATCCACGACACGAGGGCGTTCGTGCTCGCGGCGCAGGGGCAGAAGCAAGCGGCGAGCGCGGCGCTGGCCCGGGGAGACGGGGCGGTCCGCAGGCCCTGGCGATGGCTCGCCGAGCGGCTGCTCGCCGGCGATACAGCGCGCGAACAACACGAGCGCGGGGCGCAGAGCGGGGCGCTGTGGGACGCGACGCCGCCGATGCGCGCGCTGTTCTCACTGTTGCAGAGACCGCGGACGATGGACGGGGTGTACCGACGCGCGGCGCGCAGCACGAAGGGACGCGTCGCGTTCGAGTCTTGGATGTTGCGCGTCGCGCCGACGCTCGCGGGCGCGCTGCCGCCGTGGCCGTCGATCGCGAGCGCGATGGACGCGAGCTGGAATCACCCGTCTACCGCGGCGCCGATCGATATGCCGACGCGCCCGCTGCGGGATCGCTTGCGCTCTCCGTGGGCGCTGACGATCTTGTCGCTCGCCGCGCTGCAGATGCTCGCGTTGATCCAGGGAGTCGAGCTGGTGCGCGCGCCGACAGCGGGGCTCGTGCTCTTGTTTCTCGTTCCCATCCTCGGGCTCGCGGTGGCCGCGGGGTGGGCGTGGGTGCAACGCAAGCGCGAGAGCGGCACGCGCGCATTTCGTTTGCACCGCGGGCTTCAAGGGGGTTTCCCGGCCCGCTACATGATTCGGTGGGAGCACCAGCGCATCGAAGAGCTGCTCGAGCGCTCGCGAGCCTCCGACGATCGAGCGCTGACGGCGAGCCGCGAAGCGTTGTCGCTGCTCTGGTCTCTCGGCTCGCCGCGGGATCGCGCGCTGCTCTTGCGCAAGCACGCGGTCAACCTCGCGTGGGGGGCGAGCTTCGAGGAGTGCGAGGCGGTGCTCGCGAGGATGGACGAGGATTTTTCCTCGTTTTTGCACACAACGACGGCGCGCTTCGAGGCGAGGCTGGTGAGCGCTGTCGTGCGTGAAGACCGACCGAGAGCCGAGAAGATCGCGCGCGAGTTCGTCGATACGCTGCCGATTTCGCTCGAGGTCGAGGCCCTGTGGAAGACCGTGTACGCAGCGCTCGTCGATCGCTCGCTGCGGGACGAGGCGCGCTCGACGCCGCTGGTTCGCGCGGAGCGAGCACGTTGGCTGCTCGAGCTCCTCGACGACGAGCGAGTGAGAGTCGACGCGACCGGCCACGAGACAGCACACGAATTCGAGCAAGACCCCGGCGAGCAGGACGCGAGCGTCGCCAAGCGCGCAGCGGGATAGGGCTCCCGCGCCGAATCGAGGGATCGCTCCCCGCCGGACACAGGGAGCACGAGCACCCACTGGGAGAAGGTGCTCCTACGGCTGGGGACTCGGATCGCAGAGCGAGAGGGCCATCGCGCGTCAAACCGGTAGGTTTTCCTCACGAACCACCGTCGGCTAATCAGGCCCAGGACTTGCTGTGATGTGGGTCCATGCGCACTCGCAGCGGTCTCTCGGCGTTTCTCTCGATGGCCCTCGTCGCTGGTTTGGCTACGGGGTGCGCGGAAGAAGACGACCTCGCGCTCGTCGGGTCCGAAGCCGGTCCGCGGCCGCGTGGCGACAGCGGAGTGATCGAGGACGCCCAGTCCGGCGAAGACTCGATGAACCCTGTCGATCCAGGAACGCCGATGGACGCCGGCCGTCCAGCGCCAGGCGGTCGCGAGCTCTGCGACAACGGGCGAGACGACAACGGCGATGGTCGCGTCGACGAAGACTGTACGTGCGCTCCAGGAGCCATGCAGCGCTGCAGCGCCGCGCCCGGCGCGCTCGCGGGAAACGGCGCGTGCGGCTGGGGCACCCAGCGCTGCGAGGGCACGGGCGAGTTCGGAGTGTGGACCGCGTGCATGGGCGCTGGCCTCCCGACGGCTGAGCGCTGCGACGGCGTCGACAACAACTGCGACGGCCGGGTCGACGAGGGGTGTGGCTGCACCACGGGTGAGACGCGCCGCTGTTATCCCGGCCCGATGGGCACCGAGAACATCGGCGTGTGTCGCGCAGGAATGCAGCGGTGCGTCGCCGACGCGATGGGCCGCGCGAGCTGGGGGATGTGTGAAGGCGCGGTGCTTCCGGGCTCCGAGCGCTGCGACGGCGTCGACAACAACTGCGACGGCCGCACGGACGACACCTGCCAGTGCGCGCTGGGCACGACGCGCGCGTGCTACTCGGGCATGCCCGGATCGCTCAACCGCGGCGCGTGTCGCGCGGGCGTCCAACGGTGCAACCCCGGGCTCAACTCGGCCACTCGACTCGAAGAGGGCAGCGAGTGGGGCGCGTGTATGGGCGAGGTGCTTCCGAGCGGAGAGCGCTGCGACGATCGCATCGACAACGACTGCGACGGCGCGACCGACTGCCTCGACACCGAGTGCATGGGGACCGCGATCTGCACGATGTGTCGCCCGGGAGGGCAGCGGTTCGACCTCGCGAGCGAGCCGGTCGAAGTGCTCTTCGTCGTCGATCGATCGGGCTCGATGAGCTCGCCCGTGTCCGGGGGAGTCTCGCGCTGGCAGGCGCTGCGCAACGCCGTCGACCTCGTGTTGCCCGGCCTCGACGCGAGCCACTACATGGGCATGTTCATCTTCCCCTTCCCGAGCTCGTGCTCGGTCACGAGCTCGCCTCAAGTGCCCATCAGCCAGCCCGCGGCCGCGCGCATCACCGCAGCGCTCGCCGCTGGCGGACCGTCGGGGACGACCCCGACCACCGAGGCGCTGGTCAACGCCGAGTCGTACCTGCGCTCGACGCCCAGCACGCGCAGGAGGTTTCTCGTGCTCGCGACGGACGGAGCGCCCAACTGCTCGGGCTCGGTCTCTACGACGGTGTCCCAGCTCAGCGGCATCCGCGCGCGGCTCAGCGTGGACACCTTCGTGCTGGGAATTCCGGGCTCGGACGCCTCGCTGCGAACCGCGCTCAACCAGATGGCGGTCGCCGGCGGACGCCCCCGCGCTGGAGCGACGAGCTTCTACGAAGCGAGCTCGGTCGCCGAGTTCGAAGGAGCCCTGCGCGCCATCACCGCGAGCGCCGCGAGCTGCACCTACCGACTCTCGATGCGTCCGATGGACCCCAACCGGGTGACCATCACGTTCGACGGTCGAACCATCGCGAGAGACCCCGTCAACGGCTGGGACTACACCGACGGGACCTTCACGAGCATCCGCTTCAACGGGACCTCGTGCATGCAGCTGCAGTCGGGCACGATCCGATCGATCAACGCCAGCTTCAACTGCTGAATCACGCCAGCTCGTCGAGCGCTGGCGGCGGCAGCGGTCCGCCGGGGATGTGTTCGACCTGCGCGCAGTCCCAGACGAGACTGCCGCTGTGGGTCGCCACGCAGCGACACGTGTAGGGTACGGACTCGTGGACGGTGTGCGCCGTCTCGTCAGCGGTGCTGCAAGGCGAGTACGGAACGATCGCGCGCACCGCTCGCGGCCCGACGCGCGCGTCGCTCGTCGTGACCGCGTCGCTCGCGTCGGGGATCGTCGCGCCCGCTTCGACCGGAGATCGACCGCCGCTGTTCGATCGAAAATCAACGGGCTGATCGTCGCGCGTCCCTCGAGACTCGCAAGCGATCACGGGAGACAACGTCGAGCCTAGCGCGAGCGCGCGAGCGAAGCGAAGCGAGCGTCGGATCGAGTGCACGTCCGTTGACTACCCCGATTCGCTTGCAGGCGGCTATCGCGGCTGGTCGAACGGCGATCAGAGGTCCGAGACGAGCGTCGGCGTGTGGGTGGAAAGAACCGTGACGCCGAGTCCGAGCTTCAGGTCCCTGTTCGATCCCCAGCAGAGCACTTCGCGGCCGCTGCGAGCAGCGCACGCGTGGTCGGTTGCGATCGAGAGCGCCGTGACCCCCGACAAGGACCCGACCTCCCGTGCCATGTTCTGCGCGACCGAGCGCGGCGTGCCGAGCTGACCTTCAGTGTTCGCGCCCCAGCACGCGACCGTCCCGCTCGCGCGACGAACACAACCGAACTCACGGCCGGTCACGACTTCTGCTGCATCCCCCGCGCCGATCACCGGCACCGAGGGAGCGAACCGCGACGCGCTCGTTCCGTCACCGAGCCGCGATTGGTCATTGCTGCCCCAGCACAAAGGCTGTCCGTTCGAACGCCGCGCGCACGTGAAGTACGACCCCGCAGAGACCTGCACCCATTCGAAGCCGCCCATGACCGCGGTGATCGGGGTCGCCTGCGGCGTCGTCGTGCCGATCCCTAGCTCGCCAAACGCTGAAGAACCGAAGCAGAACACCGGCGCGGTTCCGTCCGTCGAAGGCAGACGGCGAACGCACGTCTGCTCGCGACCAGCGCTGACCTCAGCGATCGCGCCGGTCAGTCCGACGACAGGCGCTGGCGCCGTGCGCTGCGCCATCGTGGTTCCATCGCCGAGCTGTCTCTCGAGGTTGCGGCCCCAACACACAACCGCTCCGCCCGCGCGAAGCGCGCACGCGAAGCTGTCTCCAGCGGTGAGCTGCACGGCGTCCGAGAGCCCCGTGACCGTCACCGGAACCCGCGAGCCCACGACGGTTCCGTTTCCGAGCTGTCCGCTCCGGTTGTCACCCCAGCACGACACGGTGCCATCACTTCGGAGCGCGCAGGCGAAATCCAAGCCCGCTTGCACATCAACCGCGTTGTTGATCGACGCGACGGGAGCGAGCGACCCTCGTTGCACCGTACCGCCGTCGCCCAGTTGTCCCAGTTCGTTGTTGCCCCAACAGAGCACCTCGCCGGTGTTTCTGCGGGTGCACGAGAAGCCAAAGCCGACGGCGACCCCAGCGCCGATCGCGTTTCCGATCGCCGCGACGGGGGTCGACGACGACGCGGTCGAGCCCTGCCCCAGGTTGCCAGACGCTCCGCCGCCCCAGCACACGACCTGCCCGTTCGTTCGTGCTGCGCAGGTGTGCGCGCCGCCCGCGCTGACGGACGCTGCGTCGCGCAAGAGCGACACGTCGCGCACGATAAAGCCCGGCAGCCCTCCCACCCCGATCTGTCCGCTCGTGTTCTGGCCCCAACAAGAGACGCGACCGCTCGAGCGCCGCACACACGAGTGTCCCGTCCCCATCGAGAGCTCGGTCACATCGCGGCCGCTGGACACCACACGTGGCGTCGTGACAAACACCTCTCGCAAGGGGTCTTGTCCGACCTGCCCGAAGCTGTTCGCGCCCCAACAGAGCACGTCGGCCGCCGTTCGAGCGCACGTGTGAGCGTTGCCCGTCTCGATCTCGAGGATCGCGCTCAAGCCCCCCACCCGCGTCGGAACGAGCCTCGGCGAGAGCGTGCGGTCGCCAAGCTGGCCCGACGAGTTGAGACCCCAACAAAACGCCTCGCCCGTCCCGGTTCGAGCGCAGGCAAAAGACGCACCCGCGCTGATCTCGACGACATCGGTGAGCGCCGCGACCAGCGTCGGCCTCGTCCGTTGAATCTGTGTGCCGTCTCCGAGCTCGCCCGCGAAGTTTTCGCCCCAACACCAGACGGTCCGATCCATGCGACGCGCGCACGTGTGCCGCGCGCCGACTGCGACCTCGACGACGTTGGTCAGGCCCTCGACGAGGGCAGGAGTCAACCGACGCGTGATCGTTCCGTCGCCGAGCTGTCCGTAGTTGTTCAACCCCCAACACAACACGGCGCCGTCTTGCCGCACCGCGCACACATGCGCGCCGGCGCCGGTCGCGACCTGCGCGGCGTTGGTCACGCCAGCGACCAGGGTCGGCGCGGTCCGGTTGATCATCGTTCCGTCGCCAATTTGTCCCTGATCATTGGCGCCGGTGCAGTACACGCGCCTCGCGGAGCTCACCGTACAGGTGACGTTCTGACCGGCGCTCACCTGGCTCACCCTGCTCTCGGTGCAGATCCCGTTTGCGCACACAGAGCCCTCGAGGCACCGAACCGCACAGCCGCCACAATGGTTGGGGTCCGTGGCGAACACGCTCTCGCAGCCGTTGACGTTGTTGCCATCGCAGTTGCCTCGGCCCCTCACGCACGAGGTGATCACGCACTGGTTTCCCGAAGCGCACCCGCCTCCGTAGCCGGTGATCACCTGCTGACCCGCGCCGTTGAAGGTCGCGTGCGCGCACGTCGGCTCGTCGATCATCCCGTCGCAATCGTCGTCGATCGCGTTGCACATCTCGAGCACGGCAGTGTTGCGCTGACACACGATCCCCGTCCCGGTGCACACGTTGGTGCCCGCAGCGCAGCGCCCCGTCCCCGAGCCGCCAGCGCACGAGGTGCCCACGCGAACGTCGGTCGTTCCGTCGGTGGTGCTGGCATCGCAGTCGTTGTCGATCGTGTCGCACAGGTCCGGGAGCCGCGGCGCCTGCGACGCGGCGCTGTCGTTGCAGTCGATGTTGCCGGGCGTCGGAGCGACGTTGGTGAAGTTCGCCGGACAATTTCCACGAGTCGGACGCGCAGCATCCGGGCACACCGCTTGAGTCATCGAGCCCGCTGCGGCGTAGCCGTCGCCGTCACCGTCGGGAAAGCACTGAATCCGCAGCCCCTCGTCCACCACACCGTTGCAGTCGTCGTCGCGTCCGTTGCACGTCTCGGGCATCCCCGTCGGGCGCGCCGAGCACGTGCCCCACATCGATCCCATCGTGGTCATCGAGCAGGTCTCGACCCCCTGCCCCGAGCAACACGCGCGGGTCATCCCAACAGCCCCACAGCCGCAGTCCTCTTCGGACACTCCGTTGCAGTTCTCGTCGACGTTCACCGAGAAATCGCAGACCTCGCGCGCAGCAGGGCTGACCGACGCCCGCGCGTCGTCGCAGTCCAGGTTGTTCAGCGCATATCCGCCCGGCGCGCTGCAGCCGCGCAGCACGTCGGGCGAGGTCATCGCGCTGCGATCGCCGAAGCCGTCGCCGTCACGATCGCGGTAGAACGTCTGCTCGAGATCCTCGTCGCGCATCCCGTCGCAGTCGTCGTCGAGCATGTTGCACACCTCGAGCGCGCCGGGAAATCTCGAGCCTCCGCTCGCGGCCGGATCGTCTGCGCAGTCCGTTCCCGTCACCATGGTGGCCGAGACGCGCAGGCGCTCGACGCCGCCGACCGAGCCTCCATCGGGCACGCCGCCGTCGGACGTTTCGCTCGGCCCGCACATCGGGCGCGGCGCCCCCGCCGCGAGACGATTGAAGCAGTTCTGGTTGAAGAACCCGTCCTCGTCGCGATCTCCGTCGCCGCCGATCCCGCTGAGCGTCACCTCTGCCACGGTGCACGGGTTGCAGTCTTCGTCGACGCCATTCGAGTCGCACACCTCGCGAGCGCCAGGATTTCTCCGAGGATTGTTGTCATCGCAGTCGTCCCCTCCGCACTCGGCCGCGGGATGACCGTCGTTGTCCATGTCGCGACAGACGCCCTGATCCGCGATCGTCACGTCGAGCGGCGTCCCGGTATCCACCGGGTCTGCGACGTCGAGGCCGCCATCCACGACGTCCGACGAGGGCATCGGGGCGGTGCACGCGCCGCTCGCGAACGTGAGCGCAATCGAGAGCCCCCCCGAGAGCAAAGCACCAATTCGCATCTCCAAGATGTGCCACAGCCACGCTCGAACGTTCAATTACGCGCCATGGCCCGCCGCGCCGCGCATCATTTCAACGCATTTCGCGCCGCCCCCCGCCCGCTCACGGTGACGGGAGGCTCGACGTCGTGCTCGCGTTGGACCGAGAAATCGCAGCTCCGTCGCACTCGATCGAGGTGGTCGTATCCGGCGATACGTTGGCGACGATCTCCACGAAGCGCCCTCGCTCGTCGGGGACCCTCAGCGAGTGCGCCCCCGCCGTGACGCGCATCTGCATGCTTCCGCCCGGGAGCAGCGTGATGCCTCCGTACTCGCAGCGGGTCCGCGCGGTGATCACGAGCGTGCCCTGGTCCGAGGGGACCGACGCCATGTGTCGACCGATGGCCGCGACGAGCGTCGCCGCAGCGAGCGAGAGCGCGATGGCGCCCGCTGCGTAGTACGCCGGAGCAACGGGCGCCGCGACGGTCTTGATCGGGCCGCGCGCCTTCTCGACACAGCGCGCCAGCACGTCGAACGCGTCACGGTCTAGATAGTGTGTGCTCGAAAACAAGGCGGGTGACCCCGGCGCGACGGCGCCGAGCTCGACGACGCCGTTGTTCGTACGGACGGACAGCGGAGCGCCCGCGGACAGTCGCACCTCGTGCTCGGGCCCCAGCTTCAAGAGCGTCCCGCTCGAGACCCACGCGGTGTCCGAGTTCGGGTCGAACCGAAGGCGATAGCGCCGTCGGGTGAGCGTCGACGCCAACGCCACCAGCGCGGCGACGAGCGCGAGGCCCACCGAGAGGACGACCTGCGCGGGCGCGGCCGGGGGCCGATCGCGCACCGTGTATCCTGCGGAATCGCCGGCGACGAAGGCCTCGCGCGCGCCCTCGAAGAAGCTCGCCCCGCGCTGCCAATTGCCGCGCCGCAGCGGCCCATCGATCGAATCGCGATAGAACCGCGCGTCGTACACGAGCGGGTTGCTCGGCACCAACGCCACATTCGCGCTCGAGCCCGAGTCGTGGCGGACACCGCCGAGGCGCAAGCGATTGGCTTGCGCTGCGGGGCGCGCGCCGGGGGTCGAGAACTCTCCGCCGGTGCTCTGCACGACCGAGGTGCGGCTGGGATAGTGCTGGTGCACGACGCACTGCGCGCCGCCACGCGCGCGGACGCAGTACAGATCCGCGCCGATCGGGCTGAGCGCCGCGACGGTGGCGCCGATCAAGAGCAGCATCGCTGGGGCCAAGAAGCTGAAGCGCCGCGCGTGACTCACCTGCTCGAAGGTGTGAATCGGTCGCTTCTCGGGTACCTCGCGGTAGTGCATCGCCGTGCGCGCAGTGTAGCGCCCGAACGTGCGATGGCCGCTCGATCGGGCGATTTCACGAAACCGCGACGAGCGCCGTCCGCAGCGACGACGGTGCGGCGCGCGCGCAGCGGCGTGAGGGCGCCTCGCTCACTTGATGTACGCGTTGTGCGCCCAGCACCAGGTCCAGCTCGGATTGGGGTAGTGAACGACCACCGCGTGTCCGGTCTTTTCGAAGTGCTTGCGCGAGTGGGCCTCGCCCGAAGAGCAGCACACGACTTCGCCGCACGTGATGCACTTGTGCAGGTCGATCCAGCGCGTCCCGTTGGCGAGGCACTGCGTGCATCCTTCGGGCGTCGTCGGGGCGATGTCGCGGTTGGTTCCTTCGAGGTGTGAGTCCATGGTGCCGCTGGATACGCGGTTCGCGATCGAAGAGTAACGGCGAGGGGCGCTACAACGTCACGAGATACTCGATGACCGCTCGAGCCGCAGCGGGCCCGAGGTCCGAGAGAAACGGGTGACCGCTCGTGGAGAACCCCGGACGCGCGCCGTCGAAGTCATATTGGTTGCCCGAGCGAGCGCTGTCGGCAGGGAGCGTCCTGACGCCCACCGCGTCGAGGTCCATGGGCGCGTCGGGATCGACGACGAACCGCTGCGGTCGCGCCTCGGGAGCGGTCGCGATCACCGCGAGAGATGGCCACTGTCCGTTGTGCCCGAACGGCGCGCGCATCCACAGCGATCGCAGCACCGGCGGAACATAGCCGCCCGTGTTGCGCACACGACTGTCGGGAACCGCGAGGCGCCAGTGGTTCGACGCCCGCACGAAGGACGGCGTGACTGCGAGCGCGCGCGCGGGATCCACGCCGAGCTCTTCGAGCGGTCGCACCTGCTCGCGGTAGACGATCGATCCATCGGCGCGGTACTCGCCGTGACAACCAGCGCAGCGCTCGTTGAAGTGGGCGCGGCCCCTGTCAGCGAGCGTTCGATCGATCGGTCTGGGAAAACGCAGGTCCCGCTGCAAGCCACGGAGGTACTCGCTCAGGCTCCTGCCCTGATGGGGGTGCGCGTAGAACCACTCGGGTCGCGCGTTGAAGGCGAAGCCCGCCTCGACGACGAGCGCGTCGATGGGGCCTTCGCCGCTGCCGTCCCAGCTCAACGTTCGCCGCTGCGCGAAGCCGATGACGTCCGGGATCCTCGTCCAGCCGACGGTCTCGGAGGTCTCGATCGGGCGCCTCAGCAACGAGGTCATGGCTTCGGCGAAGGACTCGATCACGGCGACGCGTCCCGGCAGCGCGTCCCGCGTCCGGCGCTGCAAGTCCGATCGCAGCGGCGCTCGCTCGCGCAGCGCGCGCACCGTGGCCTCGACGATGGGACCTCGAACCTCGATGGGCCAAGGGATCCGCTCGCGCGCCGCGGCGGCGTCGGCGAGGGCGCGCACGGTCTCGACCGTGAAGCGCTCGTTCGTGGCGACGAGGTCGAACGCAGCGTCGTAGCGGTGGATTTGCAGCGTTCGGTTTCCGAGCCCCATGATGAGCGCGGATCCTCCCGGCCAGCGGACACGCTCGGCGTGGCAGAGCGCGCAGCTCGAGACGACGAAGGGCACGCCCGTGTTGGGGTCGTCCGTGAGGTGAAGCCCGACCGGGAGCCCGGCGCGCGCATCGCGGTCGCCCACGGCGCTCTCGAGCATCCCGAACGCGCTGCGAAACCCGCGCATGTCCCCGCCGAACAAGCTCGGAAACCCCTCGATCAACGCGAGAAACACCGGCAGCGCGACGCCCGTTCGGTACGGGTCTCCGACGCCCGAGCGAACGAAGATGTGCTCGCCAGCCGACGCCGACGCTCGATCGAGCCGATACTCGACCGGGTCGGACACGAGCCCCTCGTAGCGAACGACGCCGAGCGACGCGGTCTGAGCGATCGGTGACGGGACCCGCGGTCGCGACGCGCAACCGACGCTCGCGCACAGGAGGCCGAGCGCCATGGGGCCCATGCCCGACGCCCGACGCCTCACCGCGGCGTCACGGCCTCGGGCGAAGGGACGGATCTCGAATAGATGCGTCATATTTCAAAACGCCAGGTCACCTCGGGTCAAGCGCGGCCCGCCGCCGGTCGCGCGGAGCGGCGTCACCGTGCAGCCTGTCGTCACGCCCATCGCGTTGACGTTGACCGCGACGTCCGCCACGCGCCACAACGTGTCGTTCGAAGAGCACGAGCCTCCTCCCGGCATCCGGACCGTCTCGGGAGCGGCGCCCAACGTCGCGCGCAAGAAGCCTCCGCAGTACACGTTGACGAGCGGCGTCGTCGCTGGCCCCGAGCAGTCGTGAACCAACACCCTGAAGCGCTGTCCGTTGCGAGGGTTGTCGGCGTTGATGTTCTCGATGTAGCCGTGGCGCGGCTCCGTCGCGAAGCCGTGACCGTCGACGTCGATGCGGGGATTGGGGCAATTTCCAAGCGTTCGCCAGGTCGGGCCGCCGGGGCCGCTGACGCATCGATCGAGCGGGCTCGCCGGATAGCCCCAGCTCGCGCGGGGCAGCCCCCGAAGGCCCGGCGCACAGTTGGCCCAATTGCACGAGTTGCCAAGGGTCACTCCGCTGGTGGTCACGGGGCCCACCCGAGAAAACCAAGGCGTCATGGTGTCAGGCTCGTGCAAGTAGAGGTCGAGGTCCGACAGCGACGCGGTGCCCATCGCAGGGCGCCAGCACAGCTCGACGCGAAGCCCCTCGCCCGCGACGTGAACGATGAACGTGCACACCAGCTCGGTGCCGTCCATCTGCGTCACGCGCAACGTCACCGTGTAGTCGCCAGAGAGCGACGGAGTAAACTGAAGCATCGGGGCGGTCAGCGAGCCGGTCGTGAAGGTCGGCGTGGGCAGCACGCTCTCGCACGGGCCGCCGCGGATCTCCCAGCGCCACGCGCGAGCAGCGCCGCGAAAGATGGTCGTCCCGTCGACGCGCACGGTCTCGAACGGACGCGCCGAGGGAATCCTCCGATCGCCTGGACCCGGACAGGTCAGGTCGCCGCCGCAACAGAGCCCCTCGTCGCGACAGCCGTCGCAGTTGTTGTCGAGCATGTCGCACGTCTCGGCGGACGGCGAGATCCCGCCCGCGCACGGACCCCACGTCCCGAACTCGCCCGAGCCCATGCACCGTTGGGTTCCGTCGGCGCACGCTCCCATGGCGCGCAATCCAGGAGGGCCGGCGAAGCACGTCTGCACCGTTCCCGGTAGGCAGGGACAGCCCTCGTCGACCGAGCGATTGCAGTTGTTGTCGAGGCCGTCGTTGCACACTTCGGTCGCGGCGCAGCCGGTCGCGCGGGGCGAGCACATCGCGGGAGCGCCCGCCTCGCAGCCCGGCCCGGTCTCGGGCGCGTACATGTTGGACACGTCGGCGATGGCGTCTTCACCGCCGTCGCGCTCACCCGTGCCGACGCCCGTGTCGATGACTGCGATGTCCGCCGCGCCGCTGTCTTCTGCCGGGCCGCTGTCGACGGAGCTGTCCATTCCCCCGCCGCCACCATCGTTGCGCCCCGAGTCGCTCACGCCGAGCGGAGGTTCGCTGCACCCGCCTCCGAGCAAAACGAGGGCCGTCACCAAAGTAGCCGCGCTCCACGTTCGAATGCTCATTGGTCGCCTCACTGAGACATACGGTACCTGAGGTTCGATCGAGAGCGTGCTGGAGCGAGCGCGGGCGAGCTCGCTCAGCAGATCTCGATGGGAGCACAGATCGGACGCAAGTGCCCGACGCGTCGGAACAGCATGTCGTTGACCAAACTCGAGTCGAAGCCGACGAGCACGGAACCGCGCGCACACCGAACACAGCGGTCCCCACCGCCGCCCTCGTTGGTGAATCGGATCGTCGAGCTCATTCTCTTGCGCGCCGCACTGTGCGGCATTTTGTCGCACATGCGGCAAGATGGAACCCAGCCGCGGCGACAAAGCGTGAGTTCTCCCAGCGTTTCCCGTCGGAACGGGGCTCGCAGCGGGCGCAGCGAAGGAGTCGTCTGTGACCCACGTTCCATTGATCGACGAGCTCGCCGTCATCGCGGCGGTGTCTGTGATCATCACGGTCATTTTGTCGCGACTGAAGCTGCCGACCGTCGCGGGCCTGCTCGCCGCGGGCGCGCTGCTGGGACCGTACGGACTTCGTCTGACAAAGTCCGTGCACGCGATCGAAGTGCTCGCGGAGGTAGGCGTCGTGCTGCTGCTCTTCTCGATCGGGCTCGAGTTCTCGCTCGCTCGGTTGAAGAACATCTTTCGGCAGGTCGCGCTCGGCGGTCTCTTGCAAGTCGTGGGAACGACCGTCGTCGTCGCCACCATCGCGCGGCTCGCCGGGCAATCATCGGGACGCGCTGTGTTCTATGGCTTCGCCGTCGCGCTCTCGAGCACCGCGATCGTGCTGCGCGCGCTGGCAGAGCGACGCGAGCTCGACGCGCCCCACGGCAAGTTCATCGTTGGAACCCTGATTTTTCAAGACCTCTGCGTCATTCCGATGGTGCTCGTCGTGCCGTACCTCGCGCGATCGGGCGCGCCGATGGTGATCGCGCGCGACCTCGGGCTGGCGTTGCTGAAGGCGACGGTCGTCGTCGTGGTCACCATCGGCGTCGCGCGGGTGCTCGTGCGTCGACGCGAGCCGCAGCCGCGAAGTGTTCTTGCTCGCGATTTTGGGGCTGTGCATCGGCACGGCGTGGCTCACGTCGTTGGTGGGGCTCTCGCTCGCGCTCGGCGCGTTTCTCGGGGGAATGGTCGTCGCCGACACCGAGTACGGTCACCGCGCGATGGGCGACATTCTCCCGCTGCGCGACGCGTTCGTGAGCATCTTCTTCGTCTCGCTCGGGATGCTCTTCGACGCGCGGGTGCTCGTCGCGCAGCCGCTGCTCGTGACCGCGCTCGTGCTCGGGTTCTTGCTCGGAAAGGGCGTGCTCGCGACGCTCGCCGCGTTGGTGATGCGGTTTCCTGCGCGCGCGGCGTTTCTCGCGGGCGTGGGGCTCGCGCAGTTCGGCGAGTTCGGCTTCGTGTTGACCCGCCTCGCCAGGCAGCACGGGGTCGTCGACGACGCTGCCATCGCGCCGCTCTTGGCGGCGGGCGTCATCAGCATGTTCCTCACGCCGCTCTTGGTTCGAGCGGCCCCCAATTTTCGCGCTGGCGAAAGACTGCTCGCGCCGCTCGAAAAAATGCTCGGCGTTCGCAGCATCGACGCCGCAGACGAGACCGTCGTCCACCTCCGCGATCACGTCGTGATCGTCGGCTTCGGCCTCGCCGGCAAGGCGGCGGCGAGAGTGCTCGGCGACTGCGGGATCGCCGCGGTGGTCCTCGAGCTCAGCGCCGACAATGTGCGCAAAGGCAAGGCGCTCGGGCTCCCGGTGTACTACGGCGACGCCACCAGCGAAGAGGCGCTTCGCCACGCGCACGTGGAGCACGCCGCGCTCGTGGTGCTGCTCATGAACGATCCTCCCGCGGCGATGCGGGTGCTCGACACGATCCGCAGAGTCTCGCCGAACGTTCCGGTGATCATCCGCGCGAAGTACCTCCTCGAGCGCGAGCGGCTCGTCGAGCTCGGCGCGAAAGAAGTGGTCGCCGAAGAGGTCGAGGGCGCTGTCGAAGTGATCTCGCGCATGCTCCGAGCGATGAACGTCCCGCGCAACGTGATCGACGCGCGCATCCGAAGCGTGCGCGGCGAGACCCAGCCGAGCGAGCGGAGACAGACCTATCCTCCGATGCAAGTCGGGGACGTCCCCGCGCTGGCCGAGCTGCGCATCGAGTCTGCGCTCGTGCACGAATCGTCGCAGGCCGCCGGGGGCTCGCCGCTGAGCTTGCAGCTTCGCACGAAGACGGGCGCGCTCGTGGTCGGGATTCGTCGGCGCGGATCGCTCCTCGATCACCCAGCGCCCAACGAGCCGTTCTCCGCGGGAGACATCGTGTATCTCGTAGGGACCAACGACGCCGTCCGCGCAGCGATGCCCTTGTTCGATCCTGTTTCCACCGACGCGCCGGAGCCCTGATCGCGCCGGAGCGGCGCTCGCATCGAGTGTTCGAGCGCGCCGCACACCATGAACAGAGCTTCTCTCTTTCGACGATCGGAGCCGTGACTTGAGCCTCGCGACGCGAATCGTGACGAGCGTGCTGGTGCCGATGCTGCTCTGCATCGGCGTGTTCGGCGTGATCAACGTGCGTCTACGCAGGGTCGAGATGATCGACGACGCGCGCAGGGAGCTCCGCGATCACGCCACGACGTTATCGGCGTCGCTCGGCGCGGCGCTGCGCGATCACCAGATCGAAGACGTCGCGGAGCTGGTCGACGACCTCTCGCGCGCGGATCGAGTGCTCGGCGTGGTGATCTTCGATCACGATGACCAGCTCGTGCGCGCTTCGCGGTCGTTGCAGCGCGAGGCGCCCCGCTTCGCGACCTTCGGTCGACGAGCCCGAGCGGAGACCGATCGCGTCGAGGCGATGACCGCGAGCGATGGTCGCAGGGTGATCGCCTACGGATTCGCGCTTCGGGCGCGGGTCGGCGAGCGCCACCGCGGCTCGGCGGTCTTGCTCAGAGACCTGTCGTACGTCGACGAGAACGTCGCTCACTCGGCGAGGACGGTGTCCATCGTCGGTGTCTTGCTCGCGCTCATCGTCGTCGCGGCGGCGTGGATCGGCGTCCGATCGGCGGTCCTTCGACCGGTCGAGCTGCTGGTCGCCGCCGTCGAACGAACCGGACTCGACGCGCTCGAGCACAAAGCGCCGGTCCTGAGGAGGGATGAAGTGGGACGCCTGTCGCGCGCGTACAACGCCTTGCTCGACTCGCTGCGCGAGGCGCGCGCGGCGCTCGACGAGAGAACAGACGCCCTCGTCGCTGCTGAGCGGCGCTTGCATCACGCGCAGAGACTGGCGCTCGTCGGGCAGCTCGCGGCCAACCTCGCGCACAGAATGGGGTCACCGCTCAACGTGATCCTGGGCCGAGCTCGGTACGCTCTGCAGCAAGGAGGGCAATCCGAGCGGGATCAGAAGCATCTGCGCGAGATCGTGGCGGGCGCCGAGAGCATCTCCGCGGTGATCGAGCAGCTTCTATCTCGAGCGCGACGGGGTCGAGGAAAGGTCTCGTCCCTCGAGCTCGGCTCGATCGCCCTGGACGTCGCGCGCTTTCTCGAGGTCGAGGCCGAAGAGCGCGGGATCACCATCGCGATCGCCGCGGCGGGCCCCGCGTGGGTGAAGGCGACGAGGAACGAGATCGAGCAGGTGGTTTTGAATCTATGTGTCAATGCGATGCAGGCGCAGCCGCGCGGCGGGCGCGTCGAGCTCTCGGTGCGCGAGCTCACCGAGGAGCCGCCGCGCGTCGAGCTGCGAGTGGACGACGCGGGGCCAGGCGTCGCTCCAAGCGAGCGCGAGCGGGTGTTCGAGGCGTTCTACACCTCCAAGGAGCCGCACGAAGGGACGGGGCTCGGGCTCACGATCTGCGAAGAGATCGCCCAAGCGCTCGGCGGAACGCTGACCGTCACCGACAGCGCCCTCGGCGGAGCGGCGTTCATCGTCGTGATCCCGCGGGACACCACGGCGGGGCCGCGCCCCGCGCCGTCTCTCGATCAACACTCTCGCTCCCAGGAGCCATCATGACCGCATCGGCATCGATCCTCGTCGTCGACGACGACGACGCGTTGGCGCGCTTCGTCGCGGAGATTCTCACGGATCACGGCTACGACGTCGTCACCGCGCCCAACGCGGACAGAGCGCGAGAGCTCGTCGAGAGCACCGACTATGACATCGTGGTCACAGACCTGCGCATGCCTGGCGGCTCGGGGCTGGAGCTCATCGGATGGATCAAGCGCTACGACCCGCGCATCGCAGTGCTCGCCATCACGGCGTTCGGGAGCATCGAGACGGCGGTGCAAGCGGTGCGCGTGGGAGCGGCGGACTACATCCCGAAGCCGTTCGAGCCGGACGTGTTGCTGCTGGCAGTGTCCAAGGCGCTTCGGGAGCACGCGCTTCGCGCAGAGCTGAGCGCGCTGCGGACCGAGGTGCAGGCGCGCTTCGGCTTCGGCGCCATCATCGCCCGAAGCAAGGTGATGCGAGAGGTGCTCGCGCTCGCCGAGCGCGTCGCCGACAGCCCGAGTACGATCTTGATTACAGGCCCATCGGGCGCCGGCAAAGAGGTGCTCGCCCGCGCGATGCACCAGCACTCGCGGCGGCGCGCTCGGCCGTTCGTCGCGGTGAACTGCGCGGCGATTCCGGACACGCTGCTCGAGAGCGAGCTGTTCGGACACAAGAAGGGCGCGTTCACTGGGGCGACCAACGATCGTCCAGGGCTGTTCAAGCAGGCTCATGGAGGGACGCTCTTCCTCGACGAAATCGGCGATCTTCCCCAGGCCTTACAGGCCAAGCTGCTGCGCGCGCTACAAGACCGGGAGGTTCGGCCCGTCGGCGCAGAGCGCAGCGAGTCCATCGACGTGCGCGTGATCGCCGCCACGCATCGGGACCTGCGCGACGCGCTCGTGAAGCGAGAGTTTCGCGAAGACCTCTTCTACCGACTCGCGGTGATCGAGCTGCACGTTCCGCCGCTCGCGGACCGAGTCGACGACATCGCTCCCCTCGCCGAGCACTTCTTGAGCGAGCACGCCGCGCGCATCGGTCGTCCAGCGCGAGGCTTCGCTGGCGCTGCCTCCAAGCTGCTGGAGAGCTACCCGTGGCCCGGCAACGTACGCGAGCTGCAGAACGTGGTCGAGCGGGCGATCAATCTCGCGCAGAGCGAGCTCGTCACGGTCGACGACCTGCCAGCGATGCTGACCAAGTCGAGGGACGAAGGGCTCCTCGACCGCGCGCTCGAGCGCGAGTTGACCATCGCCGAGCTCGAGATCACCTACGCTCGCCGGATGCTCGCGCGCAACGGAGGCAACAAGAAGAAGACCGCGCGCTTGCTCGGGATCGATCGTCGGACGCTCCAGCGTTGGTTGGGCGAACGCGAAGACGAACGCGACCCGGAAGACACCATGGAGTGAGCGACAAAGTGCCGCGGGGGTGCGGCAAGAGTACGCATCGCTCCCGCGAAAGAGACCACGGAGCCCATCCAAGCCAATCGCACAACGGGAAGCGTTCTCTCGCGATTGGCCGACGAAGCAGCTTCGAAGCAGCGCCGTTGTCGACGGACCCGTCGGACCACCGAGCTGTGGCACGAAACGCGCATTTCGCTATCCCTGCCGCGAGCGGGTCTTCGGGTCTCTCGCGCGGTTGATCCGCATCGGCGCCTCCTTCCCGCGGGCGTCGATCAACGGGTCGCAAACAACTGCGCGAGAGGCCCGAGGACGCCGCTCGCAGCAACGGACGCGCTCGTGGGTGTGCTCGCGCTCGACGAGCGCACTAGCGCACGGTCGAGCTCTCGGCTTCGCTCTCGGACGTCGCTGCGCCGGGCTCGAGCTCGGGGCGAAGGACGATGCGCGCCACGATGAGCGAGAAGACTCCAGCGCTGGTCGACGCGAGAAGAACCGCGGTCTTCGCTGCGTCCAGCGTGGCTCCCGACGAAAACGCCAGCGTCGCGACGAAGAGGCTCACCGTGAATCCGACCCCGCCGAGCGCGCCGACGAGGGCGACGTGGGACCAACGCATGCCGCGAGGCAGGACGGCGACGCCCAGCTTCACGGCCAACAGCGAGCCCAGGGTGATTCCGAGCGGCTTTCCCAAGCACAGTCCGAGCAAGACGCCGACGAGCACCGGGCGTTGGGCAGGCTCGAACGAGCTCGGCGCGATCCGTACGCCCGCGTTAGCCAGCGCGAACAGGGGCATGATGACGAACGCGACGGTGCCGTGAAACGCGTGTTGCAGTCGATCGACGGGCGACACGGCTTCACGGCGCGCGTCGTTGATCGCGTCCAACTGATCGAGCACGGCGTGCTGGCTGGGTGGCGGCGACGCGCTGAGCTCCCCGAGGTGCTCCCGCACGCGATGAACGAACGCTGGCCGCCCGAGCCAGGCCCGCACCGGAGTGAGCAAGCCCACAACAACGCCCGCGAGCGTGGGGTGAATTCCCGAACGAAGCATTCCGCCCCACAGCACCGCTGACGGAGCGAGATACAGCCACGGTCGTCGAACGCCGAACGCCTGGAGCGACAAGATGGCCGCGACCCCGACGCCCGCCGTCACGATCCCGGCGAGCGACAGTCCGCTCGAATAGAACAGCGCGATCACGATGATGCCTCCAACGTCGTCGATCACCGCGAGCGCCAACAACAACACCCGCGCCGCCGGAGGAACGCGCTTTCCCAATAACGTCAGCACCCCGACGGCGAAGGCGATGTCCGTCGCCATCGGAACGCCCCACCCCCGCGCGGCCGGCCCGCGATCGTTGATCGACGCGTAGATCAACGCTGGGACGATCATCCCCCCGATCGCCGCGGCGATCGGCAGCGCGGCGCGACGCCATTCGCTGAGCTCTCCGCTGTGAATCTCCCGTCGAATCTCGAGCCCGACGACGAAGAAGAACACCGCCATCGCGCCGTCGTTGATCCAGAAGTGCAAGTCGCGCTCGATGCCGTACGACCCCAAACGCACACCGAACGTCGTGTGCCAGAGCGCCGTGTACGTCCCCGCGTACCGCGAGTTGGCCCACCCGATCGCCACCGCCGCGACCAGCACGAGGATCACTCCGCTGGCCGCTTGAATCGCGAGAAACCGCTCGATCGGCGCCATGGTACGGCGCGCGATCGTGCGCGCGATCGACAGCGAGCCAGGCGGATCGTGGACGACTCGCTCGACTTCCTCTGTTTTGGTTGGGCTCTCGTCCATCAATGACTCGTCGGCGATCGTCCGAATTCTTCAACGCCGATAGCACGCACCGCACGCCATGGGCACAGCCTTTGCTCCGGTCCGTTGTGGAATGTTCACTCGTCCTTGGGTTTACCTCGCGCTGACGTCCATCGCCTTCGCTCCCGAAGCGCGAGCGAACGGTGAGCACGTCACGCGCTGCTCGGGGCTGCTCCCCCCGTGGCTCCAAACGGACAGCGACCGCGACGGCGTGCTCGACCACCTGGAGGACGCCAACGGCAACGGCGTGCGGGACGACGGGGAGACGAACGCGCATCACGCGGACTCGGACCGCGACGGAATCGCGGACGGCCTCGAAGACAGCAACCACAACGGCCGCGTCGATCGAGGCGAGACCGATCCCCGCAGCGCAGATTCTGACGGCGACCGCATCCCCGACGGCGTCGAAGATCGCAATCGCAACGGGCGCTGGGACCCCGGAGAGACCTCTCCCACCGCGCGCTGCACGGGCGGTCGCTGCCGCGTACTCGAGGACGTGGACCGCACCCACCGCGGACCACGCGTGCCCGAGCCGATGCTGACAGACCTCGTGCGCAACCTCGGCGCGGCTCGAGGCGAGCTCGAGGCCAACGTGCTGTTCGTCGCGCCGGCGAGCGCGTCGTTCGTTCCTCGCTGGGCGCCCGAGGTCGAGATCGCGTTCTGGGACGGCTGGGCGCTCGAGCTCGAGTTGCCGATCCGAGGGACACAGATCGAGTCGTTCAAGCTGGGCTTGCAAGGGACCCTCGGAGTGACCGCGGATCAGCGCTTCGCGCATGGGTTTCAGTGGCTCGGGGAGCTGCGGTCCGACGGATCGCGGGTCGACAACACCCTCTACTGGATCGGCGCTCTACGGTTCTCGCAGCGCTTCAGCGCGATGCTCCTCGCTGGTGCGCGCGTCAACGTCGGCACGCGCGACGGCGCGATCTCGACGCACGCCATGCTGCATCCGACGGTCTACTACGAGCCGAGTCGCTCGCTCTCGATCGGCGTGGAGTCGCGTGTGCTGCTCGCGACGAACGGCGCGCACAGCGTCGATGTGACACCGCAACTTCGATGGCGACCGATCGATCCGTTGACGCTGCAGATCGGCGCTGGGGCCCTCTACGAGTCAGGCGCGCTGTCTTCCATCGCCGCGTGCCGCATCGCGATCGAACACTGACCAGCGAACCGGATTTCGGTTGGTCCTGCACATCCGCAGGAGAATCACTCGCGGCGTCAACACCCGAGCGGCAACGCGCTCGCGTCACGGCCAGAGGCTCTGGCCCCTCATCGTTGCCCAAGTTTCGCGAAGAAAAACGCAGCCAACGCGCGTGCAAGCGATCAGCGGACAGACGAGAGCGCTCGATCGTCGACGCGACGATCCTGCTGCCATCCAGTCTCGTCGCTGCCGGTCGAGCCCTCGCTGCCCTCGGACGAAACCACGAGCCTCTCGACTCCGATCCCGAGCGCGGCGAGCACCCTCGTCGGCGCCGCGAAGCTCGCGTTGGTGAGCGTCGAGCCGCGGAGGTCGGAGAGCGTCGCCAGCGACCGATATCGACCGAAGAGCAGCGCGAGCACCGAGCCCTCGACGCGCTCGTCATCGGTTCGTCTCGACCCTCCGAGCATCGATGCGCTCGCGCCGCTACGCCTTGGCGATCGTGTACGCCATGAACGCCGCGTACGAGGCCAAGAGCAGCGCGCCCTCGCGCCGTTGAATCGTCCGCTCTTTGCGCAACAGCACGACCCCGAGCGCGCTCACGGCGATGAGCGCTGCCATGTCTGGAGTGAGCACGCCCACAGGGCTTCGAATCGGCCCCGCCAGAGCCGCCGCAGGAAGGCACAGAAGCACGTTGAAGATGTTCGATCCGACGACGTTGCCCACCGCGATATCCGAGTGCCCCTTGCGCGCGGCGAGCAGGCCCGTCGCCAGCTCAGGGAGCGAAGTGCCAACAGCGACGATCGTGAGGCCGACGAGCTTTTCGCTCATTCCCAGGGCGCGCGCCAACGCTACGGCTCCAGTCACGAAGAGCTGTCCGCCGAGCAGCAACACCCCGAGCCCCGCCAGCGCGATGAACGCGAGTCGCCCACGGCTGACGCCCGTCGGAGCGCCTGCTTCTTCGGCGATCTCAGCTTCGGTCTCGAGCTCTTCGCGCGCGTCGATCACGCCCGAGCGAGCGCTCCGCGTCGCGCGCACCATCCAAACTGTGTATCCGAGCGCGACGAACAACAGACCGACGCACTCGCGCAACCCGAGCCGACCGTCCGCCAGCATCAACGGCAGCGCCACGGTGGTCACTGCCAACACAGGGACCTCCCTCTCGGCGAGCACCTTCGCCACGGACGCCGGTCGCACGAGCACCACGACCGCGAGGATCAACCCGAGGTTCGCGATGTTGGACCCCACGACGTTGCCGAGCGCGACGTCGCCGTGCCCCGTGCGAGACGAGGCCACCCCCACCACCATTTCGGGCGCGGACGTCCCGTAGGCCACGACCGTGAGGCCCACGGTGAGCTGCGAGATGCGCAGCGACAGGGCGAGCCTCGACGCTCCCGACACCAGCCACTCGGCGCCGAAGTACAGCAGCACCAACCCACCAGCGATCATCAAGAGATTCATGCGTGTGCTGCGACGAGGAAGAGACAGCACTGTCCGTGCCAGCGCAATCGTTCGCGTGGACGGGTTGCATTCTGCCGCACGGTGCACAATCGCGCCGCACCCTTGGGGCTCGCGAGAACGCACCGCGAGCGAGCCGCGACAACGGCGCTCGCGTGCGCAATCCGCTGTTTTACTTTCTCATCGGGACCCTCGTCTGGCTCGCGTTCTTGAAATCAGGTGTCCATGCCACGATCGCCGCGCTGATCATGGCGTTCGTGATTCCGGCGCGCACCGCGACGGACCCCGAGAGCTTCGTTCGAGGCGTGTCCGAGGACCTTCGCGCGTTCGACGAGCTGCCGCCTTCCAGCTCGACGAGGCTGCATTCGGCCGAGCGCGAGCAGCAAATCGAGAGCATCGCGCGCAGGGTCGAGCTCGTTCGTGCGAGCTCTCGCTCGGCGAAGGCGTCCTACGCCCGCGCTTGCCCGGCTCCTCGGGAGGCGCGAAAGAGCTTGGCGCCTCGGTGCGCGGCGGCGCCAACCCATCGCGCGCACGGTCGGGCGCGCGCGGGTCAGTTTGCGTTGACAGCGCTCGCTGGCGTTGTGTTCTGTGGCGACCCGCATGCGCCCTGAAGTCGTCTTCGTCGCTCTTCTCGCGCTCGCCACCGCGGTCGCGCTCGTCGCACGTCGGCTGCGATTGCCGTACACGGTCGCGCTCGTCGTCGCGGGGCTCGCCCTCGGAACGACGCGGTTCGTCCACGCGCCGCACCTGACGAAAGAGCTGCTGTACGCGGCGTTCTTGCCTGGGCTCTTGTTCGAGGCGGCGTTCAACCTCGAGTTCAAGAAGTTCTGGCAGAACCGAAAGGCGATCTTCGGCCTGGCGATCCCCGGCGTGTTGCTCGCGATCGCGCTCACGGCGCTCTTCGTCGTGAGCGAGCTCTCGGGACTGCATGTGCTCGAAGGCTTCGGCATCGGCACCGCGCTGGTGTTCGGCGCGATGATCGCCGCGACCGATCCGATCGCCGTCGTCGCGATGTTCAAATCGCTCGGCGTTCCCAAGCGGCTTGCGATCCTCGTCGAGGGAGAGTCGCTGCTCAACGACGGCACGGGCGTCGTCTTGTTTACGCTGGTTCTCGCCGCGGTGACGGGCGGCGGATTCTCCGCTTCTCAGGGCGTCCTCGACTTCGTCCGCGTGGCGGGCATGGGCGTCGCGATCGGGACGCTCTTCGGATACGTCGCGAGCAAGCTCACGGCGCAGATCGAAGAGCCGCTCGTCGAGATCACGATCACCACCATCGCGGCGTACGGGAGCTTCGTCGTCGCCGAGCAGTTTCACTTCTCGGGCGTGATCGCGACGGTGTGCGCCGGGATGTGGTGCGGCAACGTCGGCGCGACCGAGGGAATGTCTCCGTCCACGCGCCTCGCCGTACACTCGTTTTGGGAGTACGTCGCCTTCGCGCTCAACTCCGTCGTGTTCTTGCTGATCGGCTTTCAGGTGCGCGTCGACGCGCTCTTGGGAGCGTGGAAGGTCATCGTCCTCGCGTGGATCGCCGTCACCGCGGCGCGCGCCGTCGTCGTGTACCTGACCGTCGCCGTACTGCAGCGCACGAGCGAAAAAATGCCGTGGTCCTGGGCCGCGGTGCTCACGTGGGGTGGTCTGCGCGGCGGACTGTCGATGGTGCTCGCGCTCGCGCTTCCCAACGGGATGCCATTTCGCGAGCTGCTCGTGACCACAACGTACGGCGTCGTCGTGCTGTCCATCCTCGTGCAGGGGCTCACCATGGGGCCGCTGCTCCGTCTGCTCGGCGTCTCGGAGCAGTCGAACCGAACCGACGGCCCGGCCCGCGCTCGACTGCTCGCCGCGAAGGCCGCGGCAGAGGCCCTCGCCGTGATGGTCAAGAACGGGACGCTCCACGGCGACAACGTCACCAAGATCGAAGCGAGCGTACAGCGAGAGCTCGCCGAGGCGGACGCCGCGCTCACAGAGGCGCTCGCCGGACAGAGCGACGTCGGTCAACGAGAGCTGCTCGACGCGCAGAGGCAGCTCTTGCTCGCGCGCAAAGACGCCGTCGGTCGCGCGATGAGGTCCGGAGCGATCTCGATGGAGGACGCCGACGCGCTGTCAGCCGAGCTCGACGCGCGCTTGCTGCGCGTGATGGACGGCGAGAGCGAAGTGCCGCCGTCTTGAACACAGGTGTACCGTGCTGCGCTCAGCCCGGCGCAGCGTCGCCCGCGGTGCGCGCGCGCTCGGCGTTGGCGCGGTACTCACCGGCCTTCTTCTCGTTCTTCTCGCGCTCGGCGGCGCGATCCCACAGCCGCGCGGCGTCGAACCACGCCTGCGTCCGCTCGCCGTCGCTCGACGCGTCGTTGGCCTTTTGCTCTGCAGCGGTCGCCTTCGCGACGTGCGGGTTTGCATTGAATCCCATGACACACTCTCCTCGGGTTGCTCTACAGCCGCTTCGCAGTGTGCACGGGATCCGCGCCGCGCGCCCGAGACGTGTGACACAATATGACACTTCCCTCCCAACCGTCGTCGGGACGGCCCTGGGTCGCGAGTTGTGTTGACGCGAGCGAGCGGGACGAGCGAAACCACCGTGGCGCCATCCTGGGCTGTCGTCCTGGATGGAAGCGAACGGACGACCGAAGGTAGGAGGACGAAGCCATGGCGATCAATCTGAACAAGGCGTTGGACAAGGCGTACGAGGGCAAGTCGCTCAAGGAGCTGTGTGACATGCCGTTGGCCGGCTTCGAAGGGCTCACCGACGAGTCCGCCAAGCACCTCGAGAAGCTCGGCGTGAAGACGGTCCGCGACCTGGCCGAGTGGAAGTTCGTCCTGTGGGCGCAGGGCATCGTCGCGCTCTCGAAGGTCGAAGAGTAACCGCGCCAACGCGGCGCCCAGAAGGTGGGGAGCGAGACGTTCGCGCGAGAGCGCCACGGAGCGTCGCGAGCTGGCCTCGACAACGGCGCGGCGCCGACTCAGCATCGGGCGCTCCGCTGCGCGCGTGCGCAGCGGCCAAGGGAGCTTTCGCATCGTGGACTCGACCGCATGGCTCGCAGAGGCCGAGGGGGTCTCTCACCACCAGCGCATGAAGAAGGCCGTCGCGCTCGGCGCTCGCTGCAAGGGCGGCGATCTTGCAGCGAGGGACGTCGTCGCTGCGCTCGCCCGATCCGAGAGCGTCTACGCGCGGCGACTCGCGATCGCCAGCGCGTTCGCCAGCCGAGACGGCGCGATGGTCCTCGGGATGGTGAGCGATCCGTCCCGCGTGGTGCGCTCGCTCGCGCTGAGGCTGGTTGCGCTGGCGTGCGACGACGAGCAGGCGATCGTCGCGACGAAGCTCGCCTTCGAGATGATCCGCGAGAAGCCTCTGCTCGCGCACCTCGCGCGCCGTGGACGCGCGACGGTCATCGACGCGTTCATCGATTGGGTCGCGCAGAAGCAGGGCGTCGTGCACTTCGCGGACCTGCTCACCTTTGCGTCCGCGCCTTGCGTTCGACGGCACATCGCGCGCGCGCTGTCTCGCCCTTCGACCACGTTCTGGGCGCGGCTCGCGAGGCTGCACCCCGAGGCGCTCGCGGGCGTGCTCGAAGACCGCGTCCGCGCTCAGCGCGGCGACGCCGACGACGTGACCCGCATGCTGTTGAGGGGGCACCTCGCGACGCTCGCGAGCCGCGTTCCGGACGCGACGCTCGCGCTCGCCGACGCGCTCTTCGAGCGTGGAACGAGGCCGGACCCCCAGGTGATCGCGAAGCTCGCCGCGCGCCGACCGGACGCGACGCGCGCGCTGCTCGTGAAGCACAACGTCGCGCAAGAGATCCAGCCGCGCAGCAGCAAGAGCGCCCTCGACGCGCTCTCGGACGAGGCGTTTGCCAGGCTGGCGTGCGAGACGCCCGCGATGGTTCAACAGACCGACCCGTGGTGGTATCGCTCGGCCTCCGAGAGTCGAAAGCGCGCGGTCGCGACACTGTGGGCCGAACGACCAGACGCGGTGATCGGCTGGGGGCGCTGGGCGCTGCGCTACATCGAACCCTCTGCGCGACGCGACGCGCTGTTCGAGCGTTGGAGCGTCGCGTCCCGAGACCATCGGGGGGTGGTCTCGTGGGCCGAGATCGAAGAGCTCCCCGAGGAGCTCGCCGAGCGCGAGGCCTGGAGGCACCTTCGCTCGGTCAGCGCGCTGCACACGCAGCCGCGCGCCCGCGTGGAGTACGCGTATTTTCTCCCGTGGAAGGACGCGCAGTCGGTGTGCGCAGAGCTGCTCGCGCACCCCGAGGGAGAGCTTCGCTCGATCGCGCTTCGCGTGCTCTTGAACATCGCCGGGCGGCGCGCCGATCCCGCCCTCGTCGCCGACGCGATCGCCTTGGTGACCGCGCGCAAGTTCGAGCAGGACCCCGTGCGACGGGTGATGCTCGAATCGCTGTCGGTCTGGTCGCGGGCGCGGCTCGCGCTCGTCGATCTCGCTTCGATCGAGCGTATCGTACGAGACGCCCTCGACGCGGCGGACCTGAGCGACGCCACCGCGAGCTTCGCCGAGAAGCTCGTCTTGCGCGCGTTCGGGCGCGACCCGGAGTGGGGCGCGCGCTGGCTAGCCACCCTCCTGCGCGAGCGAGGAAAGCTCTACGACTACTACCTCGGCAGGCACCTCACCGAGGACGACGTGCGCGCCGCGGCTCCGACGCTGCTCGCGATCGCGAAAGAGTGGGCCAGCCGCGAGCGCAGCGGCCCGTTTGTGCTGATGATCAACAGCCTCGAAGGCAAGATCGCGCTGGTCCCCGACCTGAGCGCGCTCGCGCTCGCGCACGCGCTCACCTCGCCCTGGCCCGAGGTGTCGCAGGCGTGCGCGATGATGCTCGCCAGGCACGACCCCGGCGCCATCACCGCGTCGTTCGATCAGCTCTTTCAGCGTTGGATCGATCAACGCTGGTGGGCGACGGTGATCTCCTTCGCGCGATGGGGCGAGACCTTCGAGCGCTTCGCGTGGCCCGAGTCGCTGAGCGCCTCGCTCGATCGCGTCGCGCGCGCCGCCGCGCACGCGAGCGACGTCGAAGCCGCGCTGCTCGCGTTGCGCAGCGGGGATCGCGCGGGGTTCGAGCGACGCCTCGGCGCGCTGCTCGACGACAACCCGAGCCTGATCGCGCTCCGCTCCATCCGCCAGCACTTGCACGAGCGGCGACAAGAGCTGCTCGCGCCGTTCGTCGCGGGAAGGCGCGTCACCGGTCGATTCGCCACAGGAATGACCGCGTGGATCCTCTTCTTCAAAGACGGGTTCTTTCGCTGGACCCCGTCGATGAACGCCGACTACGCAAGGTCGCTCGAGTCCGTGCTCGACGACGAAGCGCGCGACACCCCGACGCTGCTCGCCTGCATCACGACGCTGCCCGCGTTGGTGTACGCCGAGCAGCGCGCTCTGTGCGCGCGCGCGTCGGATCGCCGCGCCGCCGTGCAAGAGAGGGCCGTTCGCGTGCTCGCCCGCTGCGACGCTGGCGAGGGCCTCGACACCCTGATCGAGTGCCTCGGCGACCAGCGGGCGCGCTTCGCCGTGTATGCGCTGAGAAAAGCGCTGAGCGACCTGCCCGCCTCGCGCTCGATCGCGCTGCTCTCGAAGGTGTCCTTGCGAAAGGTCACCGTCGCCAAAGAAGTGCTGCGCCTCTTGGGGACGCTCCGCGCGGAGGGAGGCTTTCAGAAGCTGCTCGAGATCGACGCCGACCCCAAGCTGCACCGAGACGTGCGGCTCGCGCTCATGCGCGCGCTGTGGGAGCACCTCGAGCGCGCCGAGACGTGGCGCGTCTTCGAGCGCGCGGTTCGGGAGGGAGACTGGATCGCGGCGAGTCGAGTCGGAGATATCCCTGCGAATTACCTCACCGCCGAGAGCGACAAGCGGCTGAGCGCGCTACTCGCGACGGTGCTCGAGCGGCCCGACGTCGAAGCGCGACTCGAGCTCTTGCAGCGGGCGCAGAGCATCGCCGTGACCGATCCGCAGCGAGTGTTCTTGCGCGCCATCGAGGCGCGCCTCGCGTCGCCGTACACCGACGAGGTCGAGGCCGCGACGCGGGCGATCTTGTGGCGCGGACGCGACGCCGACCTCGGCGCGGTCGGGCGCGCGTTCGTGGCCCTCTCTGTCGATCGCCGCGCGTTCGGCGAGGCGATTCGCGGGCTGTGCGCGCTGCCGCTCAGGAGCTGGGCGACGTGGGTGAAGACCGCAGGGGCGATCTTGGAGGCCCTCTCGGGCGACCCGCGGCACGGCCCGACGTGCGCGCGCATCGCGGGCCGCGTGATGGCCGCCAGTGATTTCGCAGCGTGGATCGACGCGCGCGCGGCGACCGGCTCGCTGCACGCCGACACGCTGTACGCGTGCCGCGAGGGCGTCGCGATGGTGCTCCCGCACGAGCTCGAGGCGTTCGTGGCGAAGCTCGCCAAGAGCCCTCACGCGCAGACGAGGCGCGTCGCGGTGTGGGCGCTCGAGCGCGACGCCGGCCAGGGACGAGGCTGGACGCTGCCGCGGTTGAAGTTGTTGCGCGCGCTTCGCGACGACGCGGACCCGATGGTGAGCGCGGCGGCGTGCGATGTGTTTCCTCCGCGCGAGGCGGACCCTGGGTGAAGGGGGGTGGCGAGCGAGGCGGCTGCGCTCGCCGCTCGCTTCGGCGCGGCAGCGAAGCACTCATCATTCATCACCTGCGTCGAAGTAGCAGCGTTTTCAGTGGCGAAGCAGCGGACCCAATGAAAAGAGGTGTATCTCGCACGGGGTTAGCAAACCCCGTGCTGGGCGCCGCTCGAAGACTCCCGGCGGAAGGTGCGCTGCGCGCGACCACCGTCAGAGGGCGCAGCGACGGGCAACGGGCGACGGGCGACGGGCAACGAGCAGCAGGCAACGAGCAGCAGGCAACGAGCAGCGGGCAACGAGCAGCGGGCAACGAGCAGCGGGCAACGAGCAGCGGGCAACGAGCAGCGGGCTCACTTGAAAAGAGGGGTTTCTCGCA
>LNFM01005344.1_pt1 | contig 33243 bp, 30 predicted proteins | sample 596031 | NCBI WGS metagenome assembly LNFM01 (sample SAMN04254537, study PRJNA301005) | activated carbon metagenome | isolation source: dual media filters at the Ann Arbor, Michigan drinking water treatment plant | place: USA: Ann Arbor | reverse complement strand
TAATGGGGCCGCCTTGGGCAATCTGCTCTCTAAACTTTGGAATCACACTGCCACTACTGCCTAGCACGTTGCCAAAGCGCACAATCACAAAACGTGTATCGCCGGCGTTAGCAGAATCATTCTCTTGCAAACCCTGACAAACCATCTCAGCTAGGCGCTTACTTGCTCCCATGACATTGGTTGGGTTTACCGCTTTATCAGTTGAAATCAGCACAAACTTCTCAACGTTAGCATCTTTACATGCTTGAGCTAAAGTATAAGTTCCCACAACATTATTCGATAAAGCCTCACAAACATTGCCGTTTTCCATAAGTGGCACGTGCTTATAAGCAGCAGCATGAAACACAATAGATGGCTGATACAGAGCAAGCAAATCTTTAACACGTTCGCTATTTTTTACATCGCCAGTTACATAAACTAACTTAACTGCAGATTTTTGACGGCTAAATTCTTGCTCCAAGTTATAAAGCGCAAATTCTGAGATATCTAAACACAGCAATGTGCTGGGTTTATATTTCAAAATTTGCCGGCAAAGTTCAGAGCCAATAGAGCCGCCTGCCCCGCTAACTAAAACCGCATTATGCTCAATTAATTGCTGCAAACCAGTGTTGTCTAACTTAACCGCATCGCGACCCAATAAATCTTCCACATCTACTTTGCGAATTTGTGAAATATTGACTTTTCCACTGATTAAGTCATCAAATGCAGGCACTGTCAGCACCATCAGGCCAGCCTCATTAGCTAATTCTACCGCGCGCTTTCTTATTTGGTGAGATGCTGAAGGCATGGCTACAATTGCGTGTTTAACCATTAATTGACTGGAATAATGTTCAAGCTGGCTCAAGCCGCCTAACACTTTAATGCCGTGTAACTGGCGCCCATGCATCGATTGATTATCATCTAACATACCCACTACACGCCACTCTGCGCTTCTTGCCAAATCTTTGACTAACGCAATCGCTGCCTCGCCTGCCCCAAGCAACAACACGGGCTGACCACTTTTATAAGTGCGCCCATACAAGGCGTGATCTTTCCATGCGCGATATAAAAGTCTGCTGCCGCCAACCATTAGCACCAGTAATATTGGGTTTAAAATCAGCACAGATCTAGGCACAACATGCTGAGGCATAAACATAAACAATATGGTGGCCACCAATAAAGATGCAACAAAAACCGCTTTAAGTACACGCTGCAAGTCCGGCAAACTAGCAAAACGCCAAACGCCTTTATATAAACCAAACTGCACAAAACAAAGCACCTGCAATGGTACCGCCCATAACATTACATTTGTCAGCGAAAGCTTAAATTCAGGTGGGATATTGAAATTAAATCTGAGCAAATATCCTAAAATCCAAGCAATACAAGCCACAGCAAAATCATGTAGAAATGCTGAAGAAATACGCCAATTGAAAGATTTTTTTATCATTTTTTTATTTAATCGCTTTAGATTAAGTGATGCCATTTTGTCAAAATTAATAACATCTTACTTAAATTAACGTCCTTAGTCTTTCACGTTTTGGTTTTAATCTCTTGCCAAAGAGCATTTATGTTTCGCATTATTAAATAATAAACCAACGCCCAAATTAACAATCCTATTACAACAATCAAGGCATTTTGCATCGTTAAGGCTACCGCAGATAAAGCCACGCAAAGCATAAGCATATATTCTACTAGTGCAGTTTTGCGATGCCCCCAACCAAGCTGAATAAGCTTTTGATAATAATGACTTTTATGCGCTTGCCATACTTTTTCTTTTTTTATTAGCCTTTTTATAAGCGTGACAGTTGCATCTACTACAAATGGCGAAAACACCAAAAAAGGAAACCAAGCTGGCCAAACCTGGTTTTTGTAACCATACAAACCAATCGCACCCACTAAAAATCCCAGTGGAATAGAACCTGCATCACCCATAAAAATTTTAGCAGGATGAAAATTGAAAATTAAGAACGCTAAACAAGCCGCTGAAATACAGGCGCTCATTAGCGCTAGTAGCTCATTGCCCATTAGATAGGCATTCACTGCATAAGCCATAAACCCAATCAAGCCCATACCGCCAGCTAAACCGTCTGAACCATCCATAAAATTATATAAATTAGTCATCCACGTCAACAGGATAACGGCTATCGCGATGAATAACCAGAACTCTCCCTTGCAAATAATTAGCACTAAAATAAAGCTAATTAACAATTGCGCCAACAAGCGAGATTTAGCAGATAAGCTTTTTATATCATCGATAAATGAAATTACCATCAAACTGAATGGCAAAAAAAGCCAATACCAATTGACGGATAACATGAGCCAAGCAATCAACACACCCACCATCACGGCTAAACCACCAGTGCGTGGTGTTAGTTTGGTATGTAATGAACGCTCATTAGGCGTATCGATTGCAAGATGAATTAGTGGTGTTTTTAGCAGCAAAATGATGCAAAAAAAACTGATTAACAACGCAACTAGGATATTTAACATATGAGATTCAAACATTATCTAGATTGACTGCGGTACCAGTCAGCCGTTTCTTTTAGGCCTTGCTCAATGGTAAAAGTCGGATGCCAGTTGAGTTCTTGATGAATTTTTGAGCTATCAATCGCAAGTGATTGCGTAATTCTTTGCAAAGTGCTGGATTTTCCAGTTAATTTTGCGGTTAAGTTCATGATTGGTAAAGGGAAGTTAAAAAGGCGGTTTGGGCGTTTTAACGAATGAGCAATTTTTTTAATCAATTGAGGCGTAGAAATATCTTCGCCATCACTCACCAAATAGGTATTACCTGCCGCTTTTGGGTGCTGCACACAAGTAATAATGGCATCCACAAAGTTGCCCAAATAAATTAAGCTACGCTTGTTGTTAATGCTGGCCAAAGGCAACGGCACGCCTTTATCAACCAATTTTATCAGCGATGCAAAATTAGCTTTTACATTTGGCCCGTAGATTAAGGGCGGGCGTAGAATCACTACTTGCATACCCGTTTCTTTTTCTATTTCAAGCAAAGCTTTTTCAGCCGCCCATTTAGAAACGGCATAAGCATCTTGCGGGTTAGCGGCATCTTGTTCGCTAAAGGGCTGATTTTGTGTAAATTCACCGTTCACTTTAGCAGAGCTAACATACACAAAACGCTCTACCCCTGCAGCGGCAGCGGCCTTTGCTAAATGCACAGTTGCATGCAAATTAATATCTAAAAATAGCTGTAAAGGATTGGCGGCAACCTCATGCATTACGTGTACACGCGCTGCCAAATGAACAAGCACATCAACCTTGTCTAGCGCCCTGCCCCAATTTGCATCAGCCCCTATATCTTCAATCATATGATAATCAACATTATCTAATTGATTACGTAAGTCTCTAGTAAAAGCGGTGACTTTATATCCTCTTAAAACTAACTCGCTGCACAATGGCGCACCCACAAAGCCACTTGCGCCTGTGACTAATACTAAATGTTTACTCAAGCTGGCTTAGACCAAGTAACACGATTAATGTAATCCACGTAACTAAGCACCACTCGCAAAACTTGCTTAGATACTGGACCTGCCTCGTAATCCTGTACAGGAGGTATGACGCGTTTGAGTTTACTGTGTTGTGCAATAATAATTTTTATCGCATCTAAAACACGGTCTTTTTTAAGCCCACTCATGATTAACGTGCCCTCATCCATGCCTTCTGGTCGCTCATGTGCATTACGAATGGTAATAGCGGGTAAATTAAGCAAAGAAGCCTCTTCTGTAATTGTTCCGCTATCTGATATCACACACAGAGACTCCATTTGTAACTTGATATAGTCGCAAAAACCAAATGGTTTTAAAAATTGGATTTTAGAACTGAGTTTACCCAAATCCACTGCATCTAGACGCTTTCTTGTTCGCGGGTGTGTAGAGACAATAATTGGGAAACCATAAGACTTAGCTAGAGCATTTAATGTGTCAACCATATCGTGAAGATTTTGAAGAGAGTCTACATTTTCTTCCCGATGTGCACTGACTATAAAAAACTTACCCGCTTGCAAATCCATGCGCTGCAAAATATCAGAGCTTAAAATTTTTGGCATATAAAAATCTAAAACTTCACGCATATGCGATCCAGTTTTAATGATTGTTTCTGGTCGAATACCTTCAGCAATCAAGTAACGTCGAGCATGCTCAGTTAAAACCATATTAATATCACTAAGATGGTCCAATACCTTGCGGTTTAACTCTTCAGGAACGCGCTGGTCAAAGCAACGATTACCTGCCTCCATGTGGAAAACGGGGATTTTGCGTCTTTTAGCTGTAATAACCGCTAGACATGAGTTAGTGTCCCCATAAAGCATCAGGGCATCAGGTTTTTCTTTTTCAAACACCTCATCTGATTTTTCGATTACTTTTGCAATGGTTTGCGCCGCATTATCTCCTACAGCCTCTAAAAAATAGTCAGGTTTACGAATACCCAAATCGTCAAAAAAAATTTGATTCAACTCAAAGTCATAGTTTTGTCCTGTATGTACCAAAATATGCTGAGTGTGTTGATCAAGTTCGGCAATGACTCGGCTCATCTTAATAAGCTCAGGTCGTGTACCGACAATTGTCATAATTTTAAGCATGCAGCTCTTCCTTAATGAAATCCAGCTTCAATAATAAGGCTTTCACTTGCGTAATATTGAGGCGCTCAGTGTTGTGTGAGGTGTAATCGTCTTGTAGCGAAATTTTCTCTTCGCCCTCGCTAAAATATTGTGCATAGTTGAGATCACGGTTGTCTGCGGGTATACGATAATAATCGCCCATATCGTTAGCTTTAGCCATTTCCTCTCTAGAAATTAAGGATTCGTAAAGCTTTTCACCATGACGGGTGCCAATCACTTGAATTGGATTATTTTTCTTAAATAACTCTTTTAGCGCCTGCGCCAAATCGGCAACTGTAGATGCGGGAGCTTTTTGCACAAAAATATCACCTTGCTGACCATGCTCAAAGGCATACAAAACTAAATCTACAGAATCCTCAAGTGACATTAAAAAGCGAGTCATTTTTGGATCTGTGATGGTAAGTGCTTTATTTTCTTTGAGTTGTGATACAAATAAAGGAATAACAGACCCGCGTGATGCCATTACGTTACCGTATCTAGTTGCGCACAACACAGTTTCTCCAGGATTTTGCATACGCGCTTTGGCGACCATGAATTTTTCCATCATGGCTTTGGATATTCCCATCGCATTAATCGGATATACCGCCTTATCGGTACTGAGCATCACTACTCGCGACACACCACGTTGAATAGCAGCCTCCATCACATTTTCAGAACCTAGCACGTTTGTACGTACAGCTTCTAGAGGGTAAAACTCGCAGGATGGCACTTGCTTAAGGGCAGCAGCATGAAATACGTAATCCACACCTTTCATTGCATTAAAAATGCTATCGTAATTTCGCACATCACCAATATAAAACTTGAGTTTTTCACTGTTAAGTGCGATGCGCATTTCTTCCTGTTTTTTTTCATCGCGACTGAATATGCGAATTTCGCGCACATCAGTAGACAAGAAACGTCTTAATACAGTATTGCCAAATGAACCAGTGCCACCAGTGATCATTAAAACTTTATTTTTAAACATCTTTTGTTTATCCAGAAATCATTGATAAGAGTGCATTAACTTAATTAATTCAGGCCATTTTGGTGGTGTGTAACCAGTTGCCAATTTAAACTTTTCTGCGCATAAAGAGCGATCAATTACCAAATGGGCATCTGGCAAAATCTTAATCGATTTGCCATAAACACTGGCAACTAGGTTCAGTAAATCATACTTTGAAATAGGCTCTGCAGCGACGTGATATAAACCAGACAAATCATACTTAGGGATAACGATATCACGAATAATCTGCGCCAATACAACAGTTGGCAAGCCTGAAAATATTGCGTTATTGTAGCCTTTACACTGCTGATTTTGTGATAAAAACCAGTCCATCAACCCATGTGCGCTATGTAATTCGTGCCCAATAATTGACGTGCGCAAAGTGATGGTATGAGGGTAACTCACTTCACCAATATATTTTGATTTTCCATATAAATCTGTAGCATCGGAGGCGTCTGTTTCTACATAATTACCTTTAGCGCCAGAAAACACACAATCTGTGCTTACGTGCACTAGGCGCGCGCCTACTAGACCACAAAGATTAGCTAATTGATGAGGTAACATCGAATTAATAGGCAAAGCAACCAAAGGATCGTCCACTTCTGCCAATTGTTTAACTAGGCCGATACAGTTGATAACAACCTGAGGCTTCACGTTAGCAAACAATTTTACTAGCGAGTCATGATTGGACACATCAAAACCAGTAACAATCGTTTGCGCCAAACTTTGAGCAAAAATTTGGGGGAGTGTATTTGAACGTACAGTACCAAACACTTCCAGATGTTGGTTTTCACTCATTACACGGACAACAGCATTTCCTAACATACCGCCCGCACCTAATATTAAAACTTTCAATGACTTCCCTTTTTATTGATTACCATTTCAAAATGGTCGATTAAATCACTTAATAGGATTTCTTCGTCGAAATGTTTTTTGAAATAATCCCGTCCATTAACACCCATTTGTTCAAGCGCTAATTTAGGCATGTTATAGAGCTTTATTATAGCTTCAGCTAAACCCAGATCATCTTCCGCATCAACTGCCACTCCAGCGCTAGCCTCTCTGATTATCTTTGCACCTTCGCCATTTAAGCATGCAATAATTGGCTTGCCTACAGCAAGGTAAGCCTGTATTTTACTCGGAATAGTCAATTCAAAAATAGGTTGTTTCGCTAAAGTCACCAATAAAACTGAAGCTTGCCTCATTAGAGTTGGCATTACTTCAACAGGATAGCGTCCCTCTAAAAACAGATTTGTTAACTTATTATCAGCAACTTGCTTTCGAACATAATCGAACTGACTACCACTACCCAGAACCACTATTTTAATTTCAGGATATGCACTCAGTCTTTCAGCTGCTGTAAGAATCGTCTCCATAGATTGGGCAACGCCAATATTACCTGCAAACAAAACTGTAAATCCTGATTTCAGTGAATCAATTTCAGGCACTACAACATTATCTGGCGTGTAAAACTCTTTCTCTACTGAATTGGGGTAATATTCAATAGGTACATCGTAAGCGAGCTTTGCAACTGGCTCTATAAATGCTTCAGACTGAACAAGTATCAAGTCTGTATACGAATAAGAAAAATGAACGAATTCTTGAAGTAGTTTTAATAATACAGGAGACTTTACATAGCCAGTCGCTTCTGCGCTCTGCGGCCAAAGGTCTTGAACCCAAAGCACTACAGGAACACCTTTTAGCCACCCTAAAAAAGAGGCTGGAATAACTTGAAAAACTGGCGAAGGCGCATAAACAAAAATGACATCATATTTCTTATTTCTGAGTATCCATGGCGCAAAAAAAAGACCGGAAATAATAAATGAAATATAGTTAATAACAAGCTTTAACCCACTTTTATGTCCTCTGGCTAGCATTGGAATGCGATGTACTTGAATATCTCTCCAAGTTTCCGTCATCATCCCCCAAGGCTTGTATCCAGAAAAAAAGTCGCCATCAGGATAATTAGGCTTGCCTGTTAATACTTCAACTTGGTGACCGCGCATTTTTAAAGCATAAGCCATTTCGTTAATACGAAAACTTTCAGGCCAAAAATATTGGCTAAAAACCAAAATTTTCATATAGTCATCACAAATAATTTATAGCAAGCAATAGCGGCTGATAACATGTTAAGCCCAATCCGAAAAGCAAAACGGTCATGGCAGATGTATTAGCCAATGAAAATAAATAGCTCACTTTAAACCCCTCTTTATTCTTAGTATTTTTGTTTAAACAATGATTACTCCACTAGCTAATGACTGCTCTTTTTTATTATTTATTATTACTTGCTGTCGTTTTATTACTTAATATTTTTTGTTAATTAACGATTTTTAACAATTGCTGATAATACTGCGCATATCGCTTAGCTTGTATCTCCCACAAAAACTGCTTTTGCACAATTGCCTTTAATTGCTCGCCACTTTGCTGCAAACTCACCAAATCAGAAAGTGATTTCACTAAGCCATCACGAATAGATTGAGCAGAAGCATCAACCATCGTACCCGCCCCTTGGTGCGCAAAATCATTTAGCCCACACCTATCTGTAAAAATTACTGGCGTACCGCAAATGCCCGCCTCTAGCACAACAATAGACATGGCCTCGTTACGAGATGGAATTACCAAACACAACGCTTTGCGTAGCGCATCAACTTTGCTAGGCCCGCCCAAATAGCCAGTGAAATGAACCCTTGCCTTTGCGGTTGATTGTGCCGCCAAGTTTTGCAAGCTGGAAAGTAAGCCTGAATCAGGGCCAGCGAAGACTAAATGTAAATGAGGAAACCTATCAGCGACTTCTAAAAACGCTTCTAAAAGCAAATCTGGACCTTTAATTGCATTTAAACGACCAAGAAATAAAAGATAAGAATCTTGCTGTGTTAAGCCAAGTTTTTTTAAAACAGATACTTGGCCATTGGTAGTTTCTGCGTAAAGCTCTGGATCAATACCATTTGGAATAACTGCTACACAACAAGGCATGATTCCGTAATTGGCAAAATCCAGCTTTTCCATCTCTGTAATGGCTATCCAGCCACTAGCAGATTGCACGATACGTCGCCCAATTACAAAATCGTAAGCTCTTTTTAGCAAGCGAGAGCGCCCAAACGTTCTAAGTGCGCCGGCTGGACACACTACGTAAGGCTTGCTCTGAAGTATACAAGATAAAGCAACTGATGCATTTAGCATTGTCCAGTGGCCCATTAAATGCACAACGTCAAATTGAGCAATTAATTTTTTAATTCTAAAAGGCCAAGTTATATAGAAAAAAAAGCGATGGTTAATACAAGTAAACTTAAAGATCTCTGCACCCTCTAGCTCAGTCTCAGATGGGATTTTTTCACCGATATCTAAAGTTAGTACTGCACATTCTGCACCCTGTTTAATCAAAAACCGCGTCAGCTGAATTGTGCGCTCTGCCGTACCACCACCAGTAGTTGGGTCTAGCAAATGATTAACATGCAGAATTTTCAAGCGATTGCTCTCACAAGTTTATTATTACGATATTCCAAAACTAATTTACATAGCGCTGCGGCTAAATCATGGTTAGCGTTAAACCCATATTTTATAAGCTTTTCAGAAGAATATAAAACCTGCTCGTCAATTGTGGCGCGTTTTGCTATTAGCAAAATACTTTTGAGCATAACGCTAGGCACAGGTAACACAGGAAACCAATAATCAGGAAGTTGTAACTCTTGCCTTAACAACTGCTCAACATGATGAAATTGGTTTAATGGCTGGTCATCCGCTGTTACATTAAAAACTTCCGCAGCATACTGCTGCTCATCCGTGCAAAAAAACTGTATTGCATCAGCTAGCATTTCAACTGGCACTAAATGTGTACGCCGCTTGCCAAATAACGATGAGCGCATGTAATTAATTAAAGAGTTACGCTCACTGAGTGATTGCAACAATGTCATTAAAGCTTTTCCACCTAAGCCAAATATTTCAGATGGCCGCAATATAATCAACTCAAAACGCCCCTGTGTTTTATCTAGCAATGTATTCTCAACGGCCAATTTAGTTTTACCATATTCATCTTGCGGCTTACATGTTGTGGACTCGTTAACAATTCCTGTTACGCGACCATATACTGAAATAGAACTGCAATGTATCAGCCGCTTAACGCCGCTTTGCACACAAACATCAACTAAATTAGCGGTTAATGCTATCGCATCCTTTGTGCTAGCGGTATTTGAAAAAGCAAGGTTAACTAATGTCGCACCCGGTTCTATTAACTTATGCAAAACGCGGCTATCAGACATATCGCCTTGTACAAATATAACATTATTAAAAGATGGATTGAGCACTTGGATTTGTCGAGTTAATGCCCGAATTTGAACGCCATCCAATGCACTAAGCTTTGTTATAGCATGCTTACCAAGAAAACCTGTTGCGCCAGTGATGGCAATTAAGCCTGTCTGTGTAGGTTTGTCCAAAATATGGCAATCCGCATTAATCAATTTCATTTATTACTTCTTTACTAAATCCAGCCGCCTCTAATGCAGTGTGAAAATGACGCCCTGTTCTGCAAAGCAACATATACTGTCTTACAGTTTCTAATTTATCTCCAAGTGCTCGCTTTATGAAACCGGCAAAACGTCGTCGCAAGTTAAAGCTATTAGCTCTAGCTTTTAGCACAGAAACCTGCAGCTCGTCAGACTCTTTCTCAAGAGCAATTAATAGTTCATTTTGCATAGAATTGACGATAATCAAATCAGCACCTGCATCTCGTTTAACATCAATTTCTGCAAAACATTCTTGGAAATAGTTTTTTCTATTCCATTTTTTTAGTAAATCACTCCGACCACACAACGAAATCATCGCCAAAAAGTCCTCATGAATTGCATTCTGTACCAATGGTATTTTTGTAGGTACGTTTTGAAATGGTTCTTTAAGCCCTAATGAATTTAGATAATGAGTCACATCCCCCTTATACGAGTTACCACCATTACTAACTTTTAAGCCTTGAGATAAAAACAAAGAATAATCTATATAGCCAATATGCTCAGTGTTCAGCAAACATAAGTAGGCAAAGCTAAAGTCTGGATTTATTGACCTGAATGCTGCCCCATATTTATCTCTTAATTTTTTTATGAAGTCGTTACTGACACATGAGTTTAAGCCACGTGGTAGCAAGTAAGGAAATTTTGTATTTCCTTCAGCCGTTGCATTTAACTCATCATTTGAATTTAATAGTTTTACATTACTATCGTGAGAAGGATAAGGTAGCAGAACTTTAAGATGGTCATAATAGATATCCCATGGCCAAGAAATAATATCTAGCTGTTCATGTGATTTTAATATTTGTTCTTGAATATGCTGCAACGCCCCACTGCGCAATACAGACCTATCGGTTAATACAAGCACATATTTACCAAGCAATTCTTGTGAGACTTTTTCCCAATGCGCTGGCATATTAAGTACATCGGAATGCTCAATATACCTAACTCTACTATCAGCTATAAAACGCTGAGCTACATTTTTTAATTGAGGGTCTGCACCATTATTCGAAATGACTATTTCAATATCTTTAAAGTCTTGAATTAGTACACTTTTAATCGCTTCTATCAAGTAGGAAGGCCTGCCTTTTGCAGGAATGAAGACTGAAAAAAATGGATTCACTTTTTAACCCTTATAAACTATGCAGCTATCATATGCATAATGCGTTGACGTATATTTGGTAACGTAAAAATTACAACCACAACCACAGAAATAGCTACAAACACAAGGGTTATCGCCATACTTATACGGCTTTCAAATATCGGAAGTAAATAAGCCAAACCAAATGCTACAACTGCACCTGCTAGCAAAGGGCTTGCCACTGATTGCCAATACCAGCGCCATTTTTGCTCTGTTAATAGCCGCCTGTACATAAAGTGAACACCAATTAAAACGTAGCCTGCATTTAATGCAATCCACACCCACGCGGCGCCAATTGCGCCATAACGGGGCACTACTAACAGAACAGCAGGAATAATAATTGCGATTGCAACTAAATTCATGCGTACTGCAAAGCCAGTCCAGCCATGTGCAAGTTGTAGCATATAAGGTACGTTCATAAATCCATTTAATAAAGTACCAATCACTAACAAGCTAAGTATTGGAGCCACAGCATTAGTGAGCTCTTGATCGTTTGTCCAGATTAGCAATATAGGCTTAGCAAAAGCACTTAGTACAAGTGCTGGTGGAATAATAATAGCCGCCATTAATTGGCAAGAATCGTGATACGTTTTGATTAGTTTGAATTTTTCTTGATTGGTAACTAACTCGGTAAACCTTGGGTATATGGCTGTATTTATTGGCACAATCAATTGTGCTAAACCGCCCACAACCACTCCTGCAAGCGCGTAGTAGCCAAATTGCTCTAGTGATAAAAGTCCGCTTAACAATAGCTTATCAACTTGAGTGAGCAGTAAGGCGAGCAAAGTAATGAATGCCATGCCCCCTGCAAAACGCCCTACACTTTTGATGGCATTTAAGCTAAATTGCCCACCTCTAAAAGCGCGCGGCATCCATTGATACGTTTTTTGTGCATAAACCAATACACTAAAAAGTGAAATTAAACCCTGCCAAATAAAAAAAGCTTGAATGGTAGGTGATACCCACATAATCACACACAGCACCCCTGCCCATCGCAATGTAGCTAGTATGGCTTGTGCAAAATTTAACCAGACTTGTTGCTGCATACCACGTATAGCGCCTTTATAGATTTCCTCCCAAAGTCTTGTCGCTATTACAAAACCCATAACAAAAATGGCTTGAGATACCACATCAATAGGTAGCTTATCTAACTTCAACCATGCGCTTGCCAGCAAAGGTGAAACCAGCCAAAACACACCAACGATTAGCAGCCCTATTCCTGCACAAATCCATTCAACTGAACGTAATAAATCAAGCATAGATTCAGCATTAATTGCACCTGCTTTGTAACGTGCCGTTTCTCTCGTAATTGTTGGCGTCATTCCCATATCGAGCATGGTCATCCAAGCTTGCAAAATAGCAAACACGCCTATTAAGCCGTAGGCCTCTATACCCAAGTATTGAATATACAAAGGCACAAAAACAATGCCCATCAAAGCAGACCAGCCTTGACCGAGATAATTAGCAATTACATTTTTTTTTAGCGACAACTACTTAACCACTTTAAATAAGCAAATTTTGGGTTACTTAACGCGTTTTAAATAGCCATCTGGCGCAACGGTAATTAACAGTTTGTTTTGAATAGTTTTGTCGATTTCAAACTCAGGATGTGTTTTTAAATATTCCCATACGGCAGTTTTTGGGTTATCACCAGGCCCCCATGGACGGTCTGGGAATAAGCTCTGAGGCATATCCTCGACCACTGTATCAAATACTACGCAGTAACTATCTTTAGAAGTTAACGGTGCATAAGCTTCTAACTCTGCCAGCACATGCGCATGAGTATGATTTGAATCAAGACTAATCAAGACACGTTTATAATTTTTAGCATAATCAAATACTTGTTTGATAATTTCAGGCGCAATAGATGAACCTTGAATCATATCAATTCGATTAGACATAGGATGCGCCTCAATAGCAGCGCGGTTATGCTCTCTAATATCAATATCAACCCCTAAAACACGTCGTTTAGGTTTTGCTGGGTCAAGTAGTTCGCCACTTTCAATAGCATCGCAATAATCTAGCATTGCCAATAAAGAAGCGTTCATAATCAATGAGCCTCCGTGTGCAATCCCCGTTTCAATAATCAGGTCTGGCTTAACTTCCATAATCAGTTCCTGCATTGCCACCATATCTTGAGGAAATTGAATGATTGGGCGCCCCATCCAAGAAAAATTATATGAATATCGATATTCGCAAACTCGGTTAAACAAGGTCATTGCATCTTTTTGTAAAGACTCATCAGATGCCATCTTTTGGGCAAATTTTGGTTCAAGCATTTTCTAAATTCCTAATAATTTTGGCAGGATTGCCATAGACTAAAACATTTGCGGGAACACTTTTAGTGACTAAAGAACCAGCACCAATAGTTGAATTATCACCAATCGTTAAATTTGGTAGCACAGTAGCACCTGCACCAATAAATACGTTCTTACCAACTGTTACACAGCCACACAAAGTAGCATTGGGTGCCAAATGCACTCCATCAGCTATTGTAGACTCATGGTCTATACTAGCTTTTGTGTTAACTATACAGGCATCGCCAACAGATGCACCTGCACCAACAAAAGCAAAAGCACAAATATGCGTATTTTTTCCAATAACAGCTGTATCAGATATATATGATGTTGGATGAATTAAGCTGGGGGTTTTAAATCCATCCGCTTGAAACATTGTTAGATAATCAATTCTGTCTTGACCTCTATTACCACCAATTGCAGCAATTGCAGAATAATTGAAAGGCCCATCCAAACTTTTAATTTCATTCACCCAATTAATATAGCCGTCGTATCCGTTTAGTATGTTTAGCTTGTTGATGGGAGAAACTAAAGTAAAGTCTTTATCCACTAAAGCGACTACCTCTCCAGCATTTAAACGAATGATTTCATCAAGAACCTTTGCATGCCCTTTAGCGCCCCAAATTAAAAACTTTTCTTTAATTTCTTTCATAAAATATTTTTGACGACTTGAATCACTCTATCTAACTCTGCAGTAGATATATCGTGGTAGCTTGGCAGATTGATTGCACGACTAGGGATATCCCAAGCATTTGTATTAGTTACATTTTCTGCAAACATTGGCAAACCAGATAGCGGGTAAAAGAACACGCGCGCATCAATATTTTCTGCAGAAAAAGCTTCTTGTAGTTTCTCACGGGTAATGCCTGTTGCTTTGTCAAATACAACTGTTGGCATCCAGTATCCATTAATAGTATTGGCATTTTCTGGGTTCATGGTAACGCCAGATAACCCAGCTAAACGCTCTTGATAATAGGTAAAAATCTCGCGTTTGCGATTGACTAAATCATTAATACGCTCCATTTGACCGTAACCTATGGATGCCTGAATGTTGGACATTTTATATTTAAAACCAACGGCATCTGGCCAAAACTGCTTGGATTGACCCCTTGCTCTGCCATGATTTGATAAAGTCAGCACTTTTTCATAAAAATCTTTATCGTTAGTAATAAACATACCGCCTTCGCCAGTGGTAAGCGTTTTGGTACCATGAAAAGAAAAACTGCCAAACTTACCTAAAGTACCCGCGTGTTTACCATACCAATGAGAGCCAATTGCTTCTGCGGCATCTTCAATAATTGGTATGCCATATTTTTCGCCGATGGCAAGTAACTTGTCCATCTCACAGAGATTGCCATAGATATGCACAGCTATAATAGCTTTGGTATGTGATGTAATAGCGGCCTCAACCGCAGCGGGATCTATACACCATGTATCAGCCAACACATCGACAAAAACTGGTTTAGCACCAAGGTATGTAATAGGTGCTGCTGATGCAATCCAATTAGTTTCAGCCAGTATGACTTCATCGCCCGCCTTTACACCAATTGCAGACAAGCCCATGTGAATGGCACCGGTGCAACTAGAAGTTGCAATGGCATATTTTGCGCCTGTGTATTGCTTGAACTTTTCTTCAAACTTGTTGATGTATTCATAGCATTTTTCACCCCAGCCATTTCTGGCCGCATCGGTTGCATAGCTTACTTCTAATTCGGTAATAGAAGGTTTGGTATAGTGAATTTTGGATTTCATGAAATCTCCAAGCTAGGTACGCAAGTCACAAACTCGCCACCCCACTCGCGTATATATTTAAGTTGCTCAGTCACTTCATTGCGCAAGTTCCAAGGCAGAATTAGTACGAAATTAGGCTTTTCCTGACGAATAATTGATTCATCTACAATTGGAATTCGACTACCTGGCAAAAATTTATTTTGCTTAGCTGGGTTTAGATCAACGACTGCAGACAGCAAATCTGAGCGAACACCAGCATAATTGAGCAATGTATTGCCTTTTGCCGCCGCTCCGTAGGCAATCACTTTTTTGCCCCCACGTTTGGCATCTATTAAAAAAGCCAATAAATCATGCTTAATCTGGTTGGCTTGCTTTTGCAAATTAGCGTAATAGCTTTCTGATGCTATACCTACTTTTAACTCTTCTGCTAAAAGCTTAGTAACGGATTGATTGACTGGATGTTGTCCTAAATCTTTTCGTTGCGCAAATACGCGCAAGCTACCACCGTGCGTACTTATCTCTTGCACATCAAATACTTGTAAACCATTGTGATTAAATATTTGGTTAACCGCTGTTAGCGATAAATAGGAAAAATGCTCATGATAAATAGTATCAAACTGGGCGTGATTAATTAATTGCATTAAATGCGGAAACTCAAAAGTGGCCACTCCATTAGGTTTTAGCAAGCAAGCAAAACCTGCAACAAAATCATTAATATCTGGCACATGTGCCAGCACATTATTTGCGGCGGTTAAATCTGCTTGCTTGCCTTGTGCTACCAGTTTTTTGGCAAAGCTTACACCAAAAAACTCTTCAACGATTTCGATTCCTTTTGCTCTTGCGGCGATTGCTGTACTTGCTGTTGGCTCTACGCCTAAGCAGGGAATATTGGCTGCTTTAACGTATTGCAAAAGGTATCCATCGTTTGCAGCTACCTCGACCACAAAAGATTGTTCAGTTAAATGAAAGCGACTGACCATTTCGGCAACATATTGTTGGGCGTGTCGTAACCATGATCTTGAAAACGAGCTGAAATAAGCATAGTCTGCATCAAACAACTCCTCTGCTCCTGCATAATCCTCTGTTTGTACCAGCCAACACTGGTGACAGACAAGCACTTTAAGCGGGAACCATTTTTCTGGTGCTTTCAATGTTTTTTCAGTTAGATAGGCATTTGATGGCGGTGCACTGCCTAAATCAACTAATGGCAAGTGCAGCTCGGAGCCACAGTGACGGCATTTCATACAACAATTCCTTCAAAATCCAATTCAATCAATGGGTGCAAACGGTCTCTGTCAGAAATCTCGGTAATACTTAGCGGCCATGAAATACCAAGCTTTGGGTCGGACACGTTTAGTGCGGCTTCGGCTTCTTTTGCATAAGGTGCTGAGTGCAAATAAATCAGCTCGCAATCATCTGTTAGTGTTTGAAAGCCATGCGCAAAACCTTCTGGAATAAGAAGGCTACGCTGGTTATTTTCACTCAGTATCTCGCCATGCCAGTGTAAAAAAGTTGGCGAATTTTTACGCAAATCTACCGCCACGTCAAATATTTTACCTTTGAGGCAACTAACCAACTTAATTTCAGCAAATGGTGACTTTTGAAAGTGCAGCCCTCTTACGGCGCCTTTTTGACGAGTTAGGGTATGGTTGATTTGGTTTATTGGCTTACTGAAGCCAAGTTCATTAAATTCTTGCGCACAAAAAAAACGGCTTAAGAATCCACGTGCATCCTCTATAGGCTGCCGCTGTATGACTTTAAGTCCAGACAACGTCGTATCTTTACAACTAAATCTAGACATTGCTCAACTTTTCGCTTGCCTTTTGATATTCAGCAATTTGCGCCAAACTAAATTGATGCACATCTCCACCGTTAGTCCAGTGCTGATGCCAACTCATGATTTTTTCTAAAGCGGTTTCAAGATGCCAGCAAGGTTTCCAGCCAAGTTGTGTACGCGCTTTGCTACTATCTAATTTAAGATAGTTGGCTTCATGCAATTGTGGTTGCTCATCAATTTTCCAATCAGCATTTGGTACATTTTCTGTTAATTTACTCACAATCCATGCAACAGTTTTGGCATCTTCTTCTGATGGGCCAAAGTTCCAAGCTTCGGCAAAGCGCTCACCGTGCGTGTATAAATTTTCCGCAAGCAATAAATATCCTGCAAGTGGCTCTAAAACATGTTGCCATGGACGTATCGCATTTGGCGAGCGAATATTCAGCTTTTCATTTCTGTCTATCGCACGTAAGAAATCAGGGATTAATCTGTCGTCCGCCCAGTCACCTCCACCAATTACATTACCGGCCCTTGCTGAGGCAACCGCAGTGCCTCGCTCAGCCAAGAAAGAGCGACGGTAAGCCGATGTAACCAACTCGGAACAGCCTTTACTGCTAGAGTATGGATCATATCCACCCATCGCCTCATCTTCGCGATATGGCCATACCCACTCTTTATTCTCATAACATTTATCTGTTGTAACATTGACTACCGCACGTACCGAAGGTGTTTTGCGCACAGCCTCAAACAAATTAACGGTGCCCATCACATTCGTTGCATAGGTCAGCGCAGGCTCAGTATAAGAAAACCTAACGAGTGACTGTGCTGCCAGATGTAACACAATATCTGGTTGTGCTGACTGCATCGCATTTGCTAATAATAAAGCATCTTGTACATCGCCAATTGTGCTTGCTACAAGGCTATTAGAGACATTGGCTTCCGTGAAGAGATTTGGCGTTGTTGGTGGATTTAATGCATAGCCATAAACCTCAGCCCCTAGGCTCTTAAGCCAGAGCACTAACCAAGACCCTTTAAATCCTGTGTGTCCTGTGACGAACACTTTTTTGCCTTGCCAAAAGTTAGACATTATTCCCAAACTTTCCAAGGTGCTTTCCCGCTCTGCCACAACTCTTCCAGCATGTTTTTTTCGCGCAGTGTATCCATTGGCTGCCAGAATCCTGCATGTTCAAATGCCGTTAATTCGTGGTCATTTGCCAACTTTATGAGCGGCTCACCTTCCCAACTAGAGCGATCGTCTTGTATATATTTTAAACATTTAGGTGACAACACAAAAAAACCGCCATTAATCCAACCGCCATCGCCTTTTGGTTTTTCGGTAAACCCTTTAACCAAGCTATCTTGCATGTTCAAAGCACCATAACGACCAGGCGGTTGAACCGCAGTAACCGTAGCAAGCTTGCCATGTTTTTTATGAAAGTCGATAAGTGAAGACACGTTGACGTCAGCAACACCGTCACCATAGGTAAAACAAAAAGCTTCTTCATCTTTAACGTAATCAGCTACGCGCTTTAAGCGACCGCCCGTCAGTGTTTCTTCGCCAGTATCCACTAAAGTGACACGCCAAGGCTCTGCTTTACGCTGATGAACTTGCATTTCGTTATTGACCATATCAAACGTAACATCGGACATGTGTAAAAAATAATTTGCAAAATACTCTTTAATCACATAGCCTTTATAGCCGCAACAGACAACAAAATCGTTTATACCATGCGCAGAATATAACTTCATGATGTGCCAAAGAATGGGTTTCCCACCAATTTCAATCATTGGCTTCGGCTTTAAATGCGTTTCTTCTGAAATTCTTGTACCTAAGCCACCAGCAAGAATGACTGCTTTCATTCAGGATTCCTCATACTTATATTTTTTTATTGATTAAGCCACGTTTACCACACTGGCAAATGCTACAAACAACAATTATTGTTTTACTACCTCATCAAACGTACCAACCTTCTTAACTTGCCCGCCTGCTAGCTCAATAATTTGTGAACAATTCTTAAGAGTAGTTAATCGGTGCGCAATAATGATAATGGTTAAATTATCGCTCAGATTATCAATTGCTTGCATCACTGCTTGTTCGGTTTCTGTATCCAATGCGCTAGTAGCTTCGTCAAAAATAATTACATCGGCTTGCTTATACAAAGCGCGCGCAATGCCAATTCTTTGGCGTTGACCGCCGGATAGACGAATACCGCGCTCGCCAACAAAGGTTTTATATTGTAATGGCCACGATTCAATCGTATCGGCTATTTGCGCTTGCTGGGCAGCTAATTTTACACGTTCATAATCAATCTTAGCTTTAGGCACGCCAAAAGCGATGTTTTCTGCAATGCTAGTATCTGCTAAAAAAATAGCTTGTGGTACATGTGCAATATGCGATTGCCAAGCACGTCTGTTCACTTCATTCACAACCACTCCATCAATCTCAAGCGAACCTTCAGACGGCTCTAGCAAGCCCATCACTATGTCTAGCATTGTACTTTTACCACCACCCGTTGAGCCAATCACGCCGACTCTGCTACCTTTAGTTACAGTAATATCAATTTTATTAAGTACCAATGTTGATTCGCTGCTGTAACGGAAAGAGAGTTGATTTAAGTTGATTGATTGCTCAAAAGGCAGCGGCTTCGGTATGGGCTGATTGACGTAAGCTGGTAGTGGTTGATCTAACAACTCCAGGGTATCACGCAGTGATGCTTGACTACCTACAATACTAGAAACACTCGAATAAGTTTGTTGTAAAACAGGCAATAAGCGTTGTGCGCCAAGCGCAAGTGCGCCTAAAATAGGGATTGCCTTGGTTACACCATCAGGCTGAAAAGCTAATATATATGCCAAAATAGCAATTAATAGCATGCCCAGTGATTCCATCAAGTAGCGCGGCGCGATGCTGATAAAAGACTGGTCACCCAAAGCACGGCGCATTGGAAAGTCTGAATCGCGGTAAATCTGACAATACACTGTCTGACTACCATCTATAAGCACATCACGAATGCCAGACAAACCTTCTTGTAAAGATTTATGCACATTAGTGCCTTCACGTGCAAGACATTCTCCGTATGCGATAAGGCGTTTGCGTGTGAATTTAATAATACCAAAATAAAGCAATCCAAAACCACCAAACGCAGCAAAAGCAACAAATGGATTCACATAAATAATTGCAAGCAGTATAGCGCTCATCATGAAGAAAGAGCTGATGATTGTTAAAATTGGAATTAATGTACCAAAAATAACACTATTTGCTTTAGCAGTAATTCCTGTGATCACTTCACTGCTGTTACGTGCCGCATGAACTGCATATGGCTGATATAGGGTGCGACGATAAATATCTAAACTAACATCGGCGCCTGCGCCAAATGATAAACGCATGGTTACCCAAATCAATAAAACTCTCATGCAGCCTGCAATTAATACAGCCAAACAAAAAATAATAGTTAGCGGTAATAAAAGTTGATCGGCTGATGTAAGATTCAAAAACTGAATGACTGGTTGAGCAAGTGCATGCTCAAAAACTTTTTGAGGTGCAGTTAATACGCCCAAGAAAGGCAAAATAGCACCAATACTAAAGACCTCAGTAAAAGAGGCAACAATCATCATAATCAGTAGCAAGCCAAACTGCCTACGACGCCTTAGCGCCATGTGTTGCCAAAGCCTATTAATTAAGCTAAAAATTGAGTTTTTTGATTGCATTTATAAAGATTCATTCATAAAGTCAGATGGTCACTAAAGTAGTACGAATATTAACAAGCTAAACGATTCGCCCATACGCGTCATCAAAGCGAATAATGTCATCTTCGCCCACATATTCCCCGCACTGCACTTCAATAATCGCAAGTGGCTCGCTGCCCTTATTTTCTAGGCGATGCTTGTGGGTTTTTGAAATGTAAGTCGATTGATTTTCGTTTAACGTGAATTCGATTTCATTGTTAGTAATTGTAGCAACACCAGAAACCACTACCCAATGCTCAGCGCGATGTTTATGCATTTGCATGGATAACTTAGCGCCTGGGTTGACCACAATACGTTTGATTTTAAAGTTAATACTTTCCTCAAGCACGGTATAGCTACCCCAAGGGCGATAAACGGTTTGATGAATTTCAGTCAATGTTGGGTTGTGAATTTTGACTTGCGCAACCAAGGTTTTAATATCTTCGCTACGGCTTTTATCGCATATCAAAGTGGCATCTGCGGTTTGAATAACCACCACACTATCTAATCCCAATGTAGCCAACAAGCCAGATTGCGCCCACAACAAACTATTACTGGTATCGTGCGATAATACTTGGCCATGCGTGACATTATTTTGTGCATCTTTTTCATGGCGTTGATAAATAGAATCCCAACTACCTAAATCGCTCCACGCCATATCCACGGGCACTACCGCGACTTTTTCTGCTAGTTCGGCTAGGCCGTAATCCATTGATACGTTATCAAAATTCGCATAAGTTTCGGCAAAATTCGCCTCGTTTATAGTGTTAACTTGTTGCGCCATTTCTGGTTGATATCGTTGCAGCATAGCCATAAATGTTTGCGCTTTAAACACAAACATTCCGCTATTCCATAAATAGCCATCGCTTACAAATTGCTTAGCTTTTTCAACATGAGGTTTTTCAACAAATTGATCAACCTTAAGTACTGGCAAAACACTTTCGTATGCTAATTTTTCGCCAGGTTTAATGTATCCATAGCCTGTTGCAGGCTCATGCGGCTGAATGCCTAACAGCACCAAATAATCATCATTTGCGGCTAACTCTGCAGTTTGCCACGCTTGTAAAAACGCCTCTGTTTTATCAATAGCATGATCAGATGCAAAAACACCAACAATCGCGTTAGGGTCTTGCTGATGAATTTGATGTGCAGCCCATGCGATTGCAGGCAAAGTATTTCTGGCGCAAGGCTCAGCCAGAACATTACTCACTGATTCTGGCGCCACTTCTGCTAGTTGGCCTTTTACTTCAAACTTATGATCTTCATGCGTTACAGTAAATAAATTGGCAGCAGAAACATGAGCTAATAAGCGTTGTGTGGTTTGTTGCAATAAAGTTAAGTCCCCATTAAGGGCCAATAGTTGTTTTGGACGCAAAGTACGGGATAGTGGCCACAAGCGAGTGCCAGAGCCGCCACATAAAATAATTGCATATCGATTTAAGTGCGTACTCATCGTTGATTAATCTCCATTTGGTGCAAATTGATATTTAAAGTTTGATTTGCATCTTTACGTAGCTCCAGTAATTACCGATTTTTCTTCAATACCTTTTGGTGTTAACAAATACATATAAGCAAGCTTATTTTGACTATTGCGAAAATTGGTCGCTTTTAAAAAACCGACGTCAATTAAGGCTTTTAAGCAAAAATTAACACGGCCCAAGCTAATTTCCAATTCACGCGCTAAATCGCGCTGGCTAATTTCTGGGTTAGCTTCCAGCACTTTTAAAATTTTATAGCGGTATTCGTCTGTTAGCACGATATTTAATCAACCGTTCATCAATTGAACGCAAGTGTAGCAATGTTTATTTGCGCAAAGCAAGTAAAACTTTTGATTGCGATTGTAAGCATTTGATTAATATAAATTATTTAAGTTAGTAAATACCCGTAAACTTCTTAATATCTCGTTGCTGACGCTTTGTTGGCCGCCCTGCACCTCTTTCCCTAATGCCATGATCAGCTTCACGGGTTATTTTGGCGTTTTCACGCTTAGTTTTACTTTGCTCAGTTTCGGCATACAAAAGTGCCGCTTCTGGCGCACCGCGGCGAATATTAGATAAGCCCGTCACTACAACTTCGATTTCAAAGTCTTTACTACGTATGCTAATTAGCATCTCCAACTTAACTTCTTTGGCTGTTTTGGCGCGATCACCATCTACGCGCACCTTGCCGCTATCTACAGCATCGGCGGCAATACTGCGTGTTTTGTAAAAGCGCGCCGCCCAAAGCCATTTATCTAAACGGCATTTGCTATCATCTTTTTCAGGGGCTTCTTTCAATGATGCGTACTTAGTTGATTAAATTAAGCTGTTTTTGCTGTTGATAAGGCTGATTACTTTCTAGCGTTTTACGGTAATTCGCCAGCACGTTTTGCACATGACCCATCACCGAATTAGGGGAATAAATACCCGCTGCATCTTGCTGTCCTGCCGCTACATCGGTTAAATACTCAATACCTTCCAACACATGGTCAATGGTAATAATATGAAAATCGCCCTGCTCTACTGCTTTAATTACTGCGGTGTCTAATAATAAATGGCGCTGATTACGTTTAGGAATAATCACGCCTTGTTTACCATTTAGACCTAACGCTTGGCACACTCTAAAATAGCCTTCAATCTTCTCATTGACGCCGCCAATTGGCATCACTTCACCAAATTGGTTTAGCGCGCCAGTGACTGCCATGCCTTGGCTAATTGGCAAGCCAGCTAATGCAGAAAGCAACGCGAATAGCTCCGCGCAAGAAGCAGAATCACCCTCTACACCATTGTATTCTTGCTCAAAAACTAGCGAAGCATTTAAGCTTAATGGCGCTAAATGGCTAAAGCTGGCACTTAACCAGTTTTGTAGAATAAAAATGCCTTTGTCATGATTCGGGCCGCTCATATTCACTTCGCGGTCAATATTAATCAAGCCTTTGCCACCTGGGTAGCAGCGCGCAGTAATGCGAATCGGCGAACCAAAACTAGCATCGCCTAATTCAATATGCGTTAAACCATTGACCTGCCCAACCACTTCGCCATGCACTTGAATCAATAGTTCATTATCAATAATCGAATCACGAATCTGCGATTCAAAATACTGATTGCGCGTTGATTTAGCTTGTATAGCCGCCTGTACATGCTGTGCAGTGACCAAATCAGCGCCATCAGAAAAGGCTGCGCTTTCTAAAATCAAACGCTCTAAAAACGCAAAATTGGTACTGATGCGAGTTTGGTCTTCTTCTAAACGTTGTAAAGCGCCAATTAAGGCAGCAACCGCTTCTTTAGTAAAATGCGCAGTTTGATGCTGTGCACATTTTTGCGCCACAAAACCTGCAATGGCCGCATAGTTTTCGGGCGTGGCCGAAATGCGCTCTGCAAACTCTACTTTTATAGGGAAATAATTAAAAAAGTCGGGTTGCTCATCCAAGCAATCGTAAAAGTCTTCACGCGTCGCAATCAGCACCAGCTTCACTTTTAGCGGCAGCAATGTATTATTGGCCACATAGCCGCTGCTTTGCGCATTGCTGCCAGCGTCTTCAATTTGCAAACTACCGTTACGCAAAAAGCGATGCAATTTTTCAATCATCTGCGTGCCATTTTGCTCATCATTGAGCAAATCACGCAAATGCAACAACAACATACCACCATCCGCTTTATGCAAATTACCGGCACGCAAGCGTGTAAAATCAGGCGAAACTGCACTATCTGGGGCGCTTTCAACCGCGCCAAACAAAGATTGCAGACTGGGATCATTATCAACAACAATCGGCTGACTTAGCTGCTGGTCAAATGTAGCGCGATTATCGACCAGCACATTCACTCTAAAACGCGCAAAAAAAGTTTCATTAATCAAACCCTCTAAAGCGTTATCCGATTCACCAATACTTGATGGTTGACATGTCTTTAAATACGAAATGACTTCATGCTTAAGCAATTTAAAATAGTTGCTTAATTGTGATTCACAAGCGGCAAAAGTTTGATTTAAAACGGCAATTGTTTTATATAGCCATTCTTCAGCCAGCTTGAGCATATTTTCTGGGTTATCAGTTGCCACAAAATTAGGCATTTCCAGCATTAAGGCGCGCGCAAAACTATCCATTTCAGTGCGCAGTTTTGCCGCGTAAGAAACGGGTAATTTGATTAAAGTGGGTTGATTAGGCTGCTCAAAGTGATACAGAGCGACCAAATCTGATAGTTGAATACCTTTTTGCGCCTGAGCATTTTGTTTAGATGCCTCATACATCGCGCTACTCATCAAAGAGGTACGGCCACTGCCTTGCGCACCCAAAACCAATAGATTAAAGCCTGATTGCTGCATTTTTAAGCCAAACAAAGCCGATTTTTTTGCCTCGCTTTGCGCTACCCAGCCATGGATGTTGGGCTGATAGCCTGCGCTATTCTCAAGTAAATCTGCGGTACTGTTAAACGTAAAATTATTGAGTGAAATCGTAGCGTTTAAATCGTCTGGGTTTAATTTTTGCATGGTTAAATTGTGTTAAGTTTTATTTTAAGATTGATATCTATTGTGTTTCATAGCGGCTTTTGATTGTAGTGCTTTATTTTTGCCACTGTTTAAGCGCCAAATCATCGCTCAGTTTCGCTTCAACCCAGCGCTCACCTTGCGCTGTGGTTTCTTTTTTCCAAAATGGCGCCTGCGTTTTTAAAAAATCCATAATGAATTCACAGGCTTTAAAAGCCTCACCACGATGTGCGCTTACTACGGCAACTAATACGATTTGATCCAAGGGTTTCATTGTGCCCACGCGATGAATAATCAGGCTATCCAAAATATCCCAACGCGATTTTGCCTCAGCCTCTATTGCTTGCAACGCGCTTTCGGTCATGCCAGGGTAATGCTCTAACGTTAACGTGTTGATTGAGTCGCCATCGTTGATGTCACGTACTTGCCCAACAAAACTCACCAGCGCGCCAATGCTTGGGCTAGCCAACCTTAGCTTATTCAGTTGTGCGCCCACGTCAAAATCTTCAATCTGTACAGAAACTGTCATCTAAATTGCCAAATTCAATTAGCCGCCAGTAACAGGCGGGAAAAACGCCACTTCATCATTGGCTTGAATAGTAGCTAAATCATCCACTAAAGTGTGGTTGATGGCAGCGCGAACCACCTGTTTGCCATCAAACAAATTTGCCCATACTTCACCGCGTAATGCCAGCCAGTTTTTAAGCGCCGTAATCGTTAAAATGTCAGCTGGCAAGTCGATTTCTTCAGTCGAATAATTTACTGCTTCTTTGATTCTTGCGAAATATAATACTTTTATTTTCATATAGTTAATTCAATACTGTTAATTGTCTTCTTAATCTTTTTTATCATCCAAAACATCCTCAATCGTATCCAATAAATCGAGCGGCTGATTAGTTAACTCAACCCGCTCAATTTGTTTAAAACGATTGGTGATTTTTTGGCTGCTAATATGTACTTCTTGTGCATTGTCATGCGCTTGACGAATATTATCAGCCAGTTTTTTCATACGCACATCAAAGCGCTCAAAATCTTTGCTCAGTTTGCCTAGCTCATCCTGAATAATATGCACCTGTTTGCGCATTTCTACATCTTTTAATACGGCACGGGCGGTGTTAAGCACCGCCATCAGCGTGGTGGGCGAAACTAACCAAACACGTTTAATCATGGCGTAGTTGATGATTTCTGGGTGATAAGCATGAATCTCAGCAAATACGGCCTCAGCAGGGATAAACATCACCGCGCCATCACTAGTTACATTAGGAATAATATATTTGCTGGCAATATCGTCTACATGCTTTTTCAAATCCACTTTGAATTGCTTTTCTGCCGCGTTTTGCGTGGCTTCTGGCAAGCTACTATCAAACATTTTGTGGTAATTTTCTAGCGGGAATTTGCTATCTACCGCCACAGTTCCAGTTGGCTCTGGCAAGAATAATGCACAATCTACGCGCGTGCCATTGGCAAAGCTATGCTGCATGCTAAAACTGCTAGCGGGCAACACATTACGCACCAAGCCTTCTAATTGCACTTCACCATAAGCGCCGCGGCTACGTTTATCGCCTAGCAATTCTTGCAGGCTCACCATATTCACGGTCAAGCCATCGATTTTCTTTTGCGCTTCATCAATGGTCGCCAAGCGTTCCATTACGCTGATAAAGGTTTCATTGGTTTTTTTAAAGCCTTCATCTAAACGTTCAGACACTTTGCCGCCAATCTGTTCTAAACGGCTATCCACAATTTTGCCTAAACTTTCAACGCTTTGGGTCAAAGTAGTGGTGGCTTTTAGCATGGTATCGTTAATTAAGCTTTGCTGTGATTTGCCTTGTTCGCTTAAGGTTTTATGCAAGGTTTCCAAGACCGTTTCGCGTGTAAGTGCCAAGCTGGAATTTTGCGCCAATTGCAAGGCTTGCATGGCGTCGCGTGTGGCTTGTAGTTCTAATGAAACGGAAGACTTTAAGCGTTCACCACTATCTTGAGAGGCAACATTCAAGCGGTCTGCCAGCTTATTTAAACCGTCGTTTAAATCCAATAACATGGCGCGATGCTTATCTTCTAACTGGTTCAATAAAGCGCTACTATTGCTATTTGAAAACTCGCGCCACGCCAGCCACGCCAGCAAAATAAGCGTTAAAACTAAAAGTAAGACTATAATTTCATTCATAGCTTGTATTATAAATCAGTCATTACAAACCAGTGCGACTTTCACCTTTATTAATAAAATCCTATGATTAAACTCAAACTGCTTTTGGGCCAATGGCTTGCTAACTTAACGCGCAAGCTTAAGAACAATTTTTATATCTATTTAGCCACTCTTTTCACGCTGCTTGTGCTGCTAGATGCGGGCCTGTTTCATGTAGGCGAAAATATGCGCGATAAAGCATTCGACTTTATGGTTAAAAATCGCGTGTTTAAGCCCTCTGCAGATAAAGACATTGTGATTGTGGATATTAATGAAGCCAGTTTGGCTGCGTTTGCCAAAGAATATGGCCGCTGGCCGTGGCCACGCCAAGTATTGGGCGAATTTGTAGAGAATATTCAGGCGCAAAATCCTAAAGCGATTGTGTTTGATATTGTGTTTAGTGATGCCGATATTTATAACGCGGATTCTGATGCTTATTTTAATGAAGTAATAGCGGCATCCGAAAATACATTCTTCCCAATTCTACGTTTAGATGCCAGCCAAGATGAGTTGAGCCAGTTAAAATATGCACAAATTCCAGGGTTAACTTCAAGCGCAGATGCAGATAAAAACGCAACAATCGCGGCAATATTGCCATTCTTTCAGGGCGCACAAAAAGCCAATCGGTTAGGTACGCACAATGTATACCCCGATAACGATGGTATTGTGCGCGAATATCGTATGTTTCATGATGAAGCAGGCTGGCAGCTGCCTTCTTTGGCAAAAGTGTTGGCAGAATATAACGGAGTTAACACTCAAAAATTGCCTAAAAATATGCTAATCAATTGGCGTGGTAAGCCGTTTACTTATACCTACGCCAGTTTTAGCGATGTCTTTACTGATTTAGCCAGCAAAAATAAAACACGCCCACAAAATGAATTCACTAATAAAATTGTAATTATCGGCTCTACTGCGCCGGGTCTGTTTGATATCAAGCCTACCGCCATGAATAAACAGTTTCCGGGTGTAGAAATCTTAGCCACAGCCATCGATAACGCTAAACATGGTGATTATTTAAAAGTGTGGCGCGGCAAAACACCTTATGTGTTCTTGAGTTTATTGCTGATTTGGCTCACCACTTTGGCGTTTTATTTTAAAGTCGATCGCGATAAATTCAATTCTATTTTTACCGGTAGCCAAATTGGCTTGCTGGTACTTTCTTACATTGCGATTAATGTCAGCAATACCTACCTAGACTTAACAGGCCCTATTCTGTGGGCAGTTGCCTTGTTTGGTGTAGCTAAAATTTATGCGCTTGCCACAGACCGTGCCTTGCAACGCTGGTTAGCATTTGGCGTTAAGGCAGATGCTGTTGAATCCAGCGTTTTGATCATGCCCATCTTAGTTGAAAGTAAAGAAATTTTAGGGGATGCGCTACTTAAAAAAATGCGGCGTGAAATTGAGCTAACCAGTCAAACACCCAACACAATTGAAACGCTGCATGGCACTCAAAGCGGCATTTGGGGCTTATTTGGCGACATGATTGTCGTCAGTTGGGTTTATGCTGACAATCAGCCAGAATATGCGCAAAACGCCAAGCAAGATGCGCAACAGATTATTGAACATCTGCCCAGTATGATTAAAAAACTGGGTCTTCCAAACAGCACTGAAACGCGTTATGTTTTGCATGAAGGTAAATTAGTGAATCAACAAGCAGCTAGTTTGGCTTCACAATGGCGCGCTTTATTTGCAAAAGCGGTTATTCAATTAGAATGCAATGGCCCAAACAGTAGCGACTTAGACTTAACCAAGGATTTAGTATGAAAAAAATTGTTAACTTATGCCTTTTAACCAGTATGTTTTTGCCCATTTTTGCTCTTGCAGGCGAACCCGGCACTGCATTGAAAGCAGACACTTTGCGTGCCGAACCATTTGCAGATGCAAAATCGGTGGGCAGCTTAACCAAAAACGATGCTGTGGATATTGTGAATAAAAAAGGCGCATGGTTACAGGTGAAATCTAAAAAAAGCACAGGCTGGGTACGTTTATTATCGGTAAAACGTGGTAGCGCAACGCAATCAAACCAAGTGGGCGGTTTAGCCAGTGTAGCCAGCGGCCGTGCTGGTACCGGTAAAGTGGTTTCTACAACCGGCATCCGTGGCCTGAGCGCAGAAGAGTTAAAAGCAGCGCAATTTAATGAAGCCGAAGTAAAAAAATTAGAAAGTTACGAATTACCTTCAAGTGAGGGCAAAAAATTCGCCAGCTCTGGTGGGTTAAGTACCGCGCCGATTGCCTATTTAAAAGGAGCACAATAATGCATAAGCTATTGATTGGATTAATGTTATCTACAGGCCTAATTTCTATGCAATCTGCTGCTTTCGATTTTGGTAAAGTGCTTGAAGAAGCTGCAAAACAAAAGATTGAAGAAGTAAAAAATGGCGGTGAAAGCAAAAGTGATTCCGCTACAACCGAAGCCGATGCATTAAAAAGTGATACATCTCAAACAACGCCAACTGAGCAAGCACCCGAAGCAAAAGCATTTAACTGGAAAAATCCCAGCAAACAAGAAGAAATCGCTTTGGGGCGCGAAATTACTGGTAGCTTGCTGGGCGCTGCCCCTTTGGTAAAAGACGAAGCATTGCAAAAATATGTGAATAAAGTGGGCCGTATTGTTGCGAATCAATCGGAACGCGCTGATTTACCTTGGAAATTTGGTGTGATTGAAAGTGCAGATTTAAACGCATTTGCAGCGCCTGGCGGCTATGTGCTCATTACAAAAGGCTTGTACCTACAACTAAGCAACGAAGCGCAATTAGCAGGCGTATTGGGTCATGAAATTGCACATATTGTGCAAAAACATCAATTAAAAGTTTTGCAAAAGCAGCAATTAGTGAATATTGGCGCAGGCTTGATTACAGACAAGTTTGGCAAAAATAATCAGATTGCGCAAAAAGCGATTGGAAGCGGCGCAGAAATTAGCGCACGCAGTTTGGACAAAAATGCAGAATACGAAGCAGATCGTATGGGCATGATACTAGCCGCACGCGCTGGCTATGACGCTTATGGCTTAGCTGAAGTATTGCAAACGATTGGCCAGACCAATAAATCAGATAACAGCGTTGCGCTCTTATTTAAAACGCATCCACACCCTGATGATCGTTTAACACGCTTGGGTGATAGCGCAGGTAGTCAGCTAGACAAACTAAAAGCTGGCAAAACGCTGGAAAACAGATTTTATAAATTAGTGCCCTAGGGCTAATGACTTAGTACGCCATAATATTTATCTCACTAAGTTTGAGTAGTTCGCCAACTAGGCTGTTCACTATTTAAACCAAATCATACTCGCGCAGTTCGCTTTTAATATAAGCATAATAAATGGGTGCTGCAACAATGCCAGCCAGCCCAAAAATGGCTTCCATTAATAGCATGGTAATTAACAATTCCCATGCATTTGCACGAATTTGCCCGCCCACAATTCGGGCATTTAAAAAGTATTCAAATTTGTGAATAATCACCAAATACAGTAACGAGCCTAAAGCAACGCCCAAAGAGTGGCTTGAGCTGACCACCACAATGACAGTATTAGAGATTAAATTACCCACCACTGGAATTAAGCCAACCACAAAGGTAATGGCTATCATGGTTTTAATTAAGGGTAATTCAACCCCCAACAAAGGCAAAATCACCGCCAAATAAATACCTGTAAAAAAAGCGTTAATCGAAGCAATGCGCACTTGCGCGAATACAATGCGCTTAAATGCATCACCAAATAGCCACGCACGTTGCGCGAGCGCTCGGGCAAATGGTTTATATTCGTCATCGTTAATAGCATCGCGTAGCGCAATCATGCCACCAATGATCATGCCAATAAGCACATGTGCGGTAATACGGCCAGCTTCTTTGCCTACTACTTGTAGCTCTTTTGCATGCGTACGCAACCAAATGGTGGCTTCTTCTTTAAATGCCATCGCGTCCGACGGTAATTTGTCTAAAATCCAAAGCGGTAATAATTTGCGCGAATCTTCAATAATTTGTGCCATCTTCGCTAATAAAACCGTCAGGCTGCCTGATTCTGAGCGAAAAAATGCCACTAATCCTGCACCTGCAAGGCTTAATATGCTGACAATAATAATAGTTAATAGCGCGATTGCAATTAACTTAGCGCGCGGGCCAGGTAATTTTCGCTCGATATATGGCGTTAAGATACGAATCAATTCATACACCAGCAAGCCTCCCAGCAAGGCAGGCAATAGATGGAAAATTAAGACTAATATCTGGGCAACGCCAATTAATATCCATGACGCAATATCAAATTGATTAAAAGAGGTGCTTGTGCTGTTTTGCGTTATATTTTTCATTATTGGCTATGAGTATTTATTTATATAGATTGCGCATATTGATGCGTGAAAGCGGGTATTTCACTAACGGGCAAGCTGACTTTTACATGCACAGCTTGATCAAATTGTTTATCAAGCACTTTACCTTTTAGCTGCAACACTAAACGCGTTAGCGCATCTACTTGATTGTAATGCACACTCACACTTAGTGCGCGCATTTCCACAAAAGGGATTATTTTTGCAGCATCTAAGGCCATTTTAGCCGTACCGCCATAAGCCCGCGCCAGCCCACCTGTGCCTAGGTTAACGCCACCATAATAACGTATCACGCCAACTGCCACATGAATTAAATCGCGCGCTTCTAGCATCTGGATAATAGGTTTACCAGCAGTGCCGCTTGGTTCGCCCGCGTCTGAAAATCTAGGGATAATGCCATCAGCAGTTTTGATTCTAAACGCATAAGCCAAATGATGCGCATTTTGGTGCGACACTGCCAATTGCCTTAAAAATAGGCCCACTTCGCGTTCGGTTTCACAATGCGCCGCACTTGCATAAAAGCGTGATTTATTAATTGTTTGCTCTGCTGAGCCTGGTTTTTCAATGGTTAACATACAACTAAATTTATTGAATTAAGAAAGCCCAACGATTTGGCCTGCCGCATTCACATCAATACGCACACTAGCGGGCACTTTTGGCAGTCCTGGCATTTTCATTATTTGGCCACAAATCGCTACAATAAAACCTGCGCCGCGCGACAAATGTAAATCCTGCACTTCTAGGCTATGTTCAGCAGGCGCGCCGCGCAAAAGCGGGTTTGATGAAAACGAATACTGGGTTTTAGCGATACAAATAGGGAAATGACCATATTGTTGTTCTAACTCTGCTAATTTTTGCGCTGCTTTTTCGCTTAACAATACATCTTTTGCGCCATATATTTTTTGGGCAATCGTTTGTAGTTTTTGCATTAACGGTATTTCATCTGCATACAGCAACTTAAAATGCGTTTTGCCTTCTTTTATCGCGTTAACTACCGCGCTGGCTAATTCGGTTGCACCTGTACCGCCCTCTGCCCAATGTTTGCAAACAATTGCCTCACAATCCATCTGCTCAACAGAGGTTTTTAATGCCTGAATCTCAGCCAAAGTATCTTGCGAAAAATGGTTAATGGCAATAATGACCTGCAAGCCAAAATGGGTTTTGCAGTTATCAATATGTCGCTTTAAATTGGCTATGCCTACATTTAAATGTGGAATATTTTCGACATTTAAACTGGTTAAGTCGCCGCCGCCATGATATTTTAAAGCGCGTACCGTGGCCACAATCACCACCACATCTGGCTGCAAGCCTGTTTGGCGACATTTAATATCCATGAATTTTTCAGCACCTAAATCGGCACCAAAACCTGCTTCTGTCACCACATAATCGGCTAATTTAAGCGCTGCTTTTGTAGCCACTACAGAGTTACAACCATGCGCAATATTGGCAAATGGGCCACCATGAATGAGTGCAGGCGTATGTTCTAAAGTTTGGACTAAATTAGGCTGAAAGGCATCTTTTAACAAGGCAG